>SMUX01044793.1_pt1 | contig 15183 bp, 12 predicted proteins | sample 2456431 | NCBI WGS metagenome assembly SMUX01 (sample SAMN11095930, study PRJNA526329) | marine sediment metagenome | biome: Marine sediment; feature: Surficial sediment; material: Deep marine sediment; isolation source: Hadal surficial sediment | place: Pacific Ocean | collected 2014-11 | depth... | reverse complement strand
TGCTTCGATACCCAGCACGCCTTTGCCGCAGGATACGACATCAGGACAAAGGAAGGTTACGAGCGGACCTTCACAGAGTTTGAGGAAAAAATCGGCCTCAAACTCTTAGCGGCCTTCCACCTCAACGACTCGAAAAAGGAGTTTCATTCCAGGGTGGATCGCCACGAGCACATCGGTAAGGGGCACATTGGCATCGAGGCCTTTCGGTTGCTCATGAATGATCAGCGCTTCTGGGGCCTTCCCATGTGTCTTGAGACCCCAAAGGGCCCCGATCTTAAAGAGGACAGAGATAACCTAAAGTTGCTGCGAAGCCTCATCCTTTAAATTGTTTGAAACCGATGGGCTGATCCTGAAGTGTTTTCAGGATAGGCTAGGGTAAATTCTGCCAGAGAGAGAATGTCTCTTTCCCCGCCTTGGAGGTGGTTGAAGTAAACCAGGGTTCTTGGGCCTCGGCTCCTCTGAGAATGCCAAAAAAATAGATCCTCAGCATTTGATCTATCAGTTCCGCAAGGGCCAGGTCTCTCTTGGGGTGATACCAGGTGTAGATCCAGTTCATCATCCCGAAAAGGGAGAAGGTAACTACTCTCAGGTTCATCCCCTTGTCCCCATTGCGGCTCCGCAGTTCCCCGATTAGGTCCATCAGGACTTTCACATAACGACGCTTCAGGAGCCGGACCTTATCTTGGAACTCGCCAGTGAGGGATTCATCCTCATGCGACATCACCTTCATCTCGTACACGTTGTGCAGAAAGAAGCCAAGATGATTCTCCGTGAATCTACGGATTCTGGTCCGCACGTCCTCCTGTGGATCAGCGGTTTTTTCCCACCTTTGCAGCAAGGTCATGAAGCACTGCTCCTGAATCAGGAAGAGGAGTTCCTCCTTGGTACGAACGTAATAGTAGAGACCGGCCAGGCTCATGCCCGTGGCGCGCGCAATATCACGGATGGATGTACGATGAAAACCCTTCTCCGCGAAGATTTTGGCAGAGGCCTTGAGGATCAGCTGGAGCCTTTCGTCGTAGTGACGGGTTGAGGATTCTACGCGGTTGGCCATCAGTAGTATCTATAGTTGCAGAATGCCCAACAGGGTGTCAACCACGAAGGGCCGGCATCACTTCCTGGGCGAACCGTTCGATTTGCTCCAGCCGCTCGGGCCAGCGTGGCACCATGAACTGAAGCGCGAGACACTCCACTCCAATCTCTTGGTAGGCCTTCAGCGCCTCGATGAGCTGCTCGGCATTGCCCATCAAACGCCCTTCTTCCTGAGGAACCGGATTCCGGGTGAGCTCGATGGGAAGACAACAGGCTAGAGTGATCTGATCGGCGTCCCTCCCTGCCTCCACCGCCCATCGCCGAACGTTGTCAAATCGAGCGGCAAGCTCTCGAGCCGTAATCTTTACAAAATAGGGAAACCAGGCGTCGCCATAAGAGGCGGCTCGCCGTTGAGCTCGGACCCCCTCTCCCCCGACCCAGATCGGGATACGAGGACTCTGAAAAGGCTTTGGGTAAAAAGCTACTTCCTCGAAGCGATAGTAACGCCCGTGAAAATGCGATCGATTCGTCCCCCAGAGTTGCTGGACAATCTCCAGCTGTTCATCGGACACGGCTCCCCGCTTGCGGAAGGGAGCATCCAACGCATTGAACTCTTCGACCATCCAACCCACTCCAACCCCAAGTATCAGGCGCCCTCTTGAGAGATGATCAATAGTCGTCGCTACCTTGGCCCAATAAAGCGGATGGCGATAAGGTAGGACAAGGACGCTCATCCCGAGCATGATCTTTTCAGTACACCCGGCCAAGAATGCCAGACAGGTGAGAGGCTCTAGAAACGGCCTATCGGGGGGAACGATAAAGCGCTGGTCCGCACTGTAGGGATAAGGTGTTTTGATCTCCCACGGGATGATGATGCGGTCTGCCGCCCAGACTGAATCATAACCTAACGCCTCAGCCCTACGGGCAGCCTCCATCAGGGTATTCGGACCAGCCGCCCGGCCTGAGATCGGAAGAAAGATGCCAAGCTTCGTCTTCTCACCTCCTCTTAAATCTCCTTGAGCAAGGGCCCCCCACCGTTCTCTAGCAAGCCGGATATCGATAAAAAAATCAAGGTTCCTTCAGAACTGTCACACACACCACCCATTTTCTCGTTCGTCACGTGCGAGAGTGCTGGTACCGTACTGTTGACACCACCAGTGTGAACACCACAAAATAGAGACTAGATTGTAAGGATTTGACGACATGAGGGCTACCCCAAAAACCAAGCTGTGCGATCATTGTGGGAAAAGGATCAATGCAAAATCTAGAACCTGCCCATTTTGTGCGGGGAGGCTCGTAGATCACCTGGCACCAAGGACTGCTGTGTGCCCCCGATGCGAAATGACTCTCAAAATCCACATTCCTCACGGCGATCACGAGGAATATGACATCTGTCCAAAGTGTGGAGGCCTGTGGCTCGACGCGGGCGAATTTCGCCGGGCCACTCGCAATGTGGATGTCCACAGACACAACAAGAGGAAGGGGAACTATCTGAGGGGACCTTTGAGGAATCCCTTGAAATATATCCCCTGTGTCCGATGCGGCAAGGTCATGAATCGAAGGAACTTTGTCCGCATATCCGGGGTCATTATTGATGAGTGTGGCGGTCATGGCATATGGCTTGATTCGGGTGAACTCGAAAAGATAAGGCATTTCATTGCGGATGGCGGTCTCGAAGAGTCACGCGATAGGGATATTGTAAAGGTCCGGGATGAATTAAGAGAGCTTGCCTCAAAGGTTAACCAGGTTGCTTTTACCCAAAAACTTCTTCATTTCTGGAGCCCCAAACGATGGCTCTTCTCCGGCTTCAGATAATACCCTTCCATCATGCAAAACAATCTTTTGTGCCACCATGTCTAATGACCAGCCCCCGCCGGTAAGCACCAGCAGAATGACATTGCCCACCGAACTATAGTGAAGCCCCGCTATTCATTATTTTGTCGAGCACCATTCGGTTCATGATAAATGATAAGCAGCTCCTGAAAGCTCAAATCAATGAGAGAGAGACGTGCTGCGGGAAAGTAATAAGAATAGGGATCTTCATCGACAAAAGACTCGATCCCTATTAATGGAGCCGAAAAAACGTAGTCAGTACAATATGACTGAACGGATGCTTTGCCCCTCATGCATTAAATCAAACGCGCAATTGATCTCCTCCAGGGGCATGGTGTGGGTGATCATTTCATCCACTTTGATCTCACCACGAAGGTACCTCTCCACGTAGCCGGGCAGTTGCGAGCGGCCTTTGACCCCTCCGAATGCCGTCCCCCTCCATACCCTTCCGGTGACTAACTGGAATGGCCGGGTGCTGATCTCTTGACCTGCATCTGCCACGCCGATGATAATCGATTCACCCCAACCCTTATGGCAGCATTCGAGGGCGGAGCGCATCACGCTGACATTACCAATGCATTCAAAGGAGTAATCCACGCCGCCGTCTGTTAAGTCGATAATGACCTTCTGAACAGGTCCATCGTGATCATTGGGATTAATCAAATCCGTGGCGCCTAACAGTCTCGCCACTTCAAATTTCTTCGTGTTAATGTCAATGGCAATGATGCGTGCGGCCTTAGCGATTACCGCCCCTTGAATCACGCTGAGGCCAATACCACCCAAACCAAACACAGCCACAGTGGAACCAGGTTCCACCTTAGCGGTATTGAGCACAGCACCGATCCCGGTGGTGATGCCGCAGCCCAGCAGGCACACTTTATCCAGCGGCGCAGCTTGATTGACTTTCACCACTGCGATCTCCGGTAATACCGTATACTCGGAAAACGTTGATGTGCCCATATAGTGGTAAACGGTCTTTCCTTTGACGGAAAAACGCGAGGTCCCATCGGGCATCAGACCCTTACCTTGGGTGAGACGAATGGCCTGACACAGGTTGGTTTTTGAAGATCTACAGAACTTACATTGACCGCATTCCGGGGTATAGAGGGGTATGACGTGATCACCCGGCTTTAAGCTGGTTACGCCCATGCCCACCTCCTCTACCACTGCCCCACCTTCATGGCCCATGATGGCGGGAAAGATCCCTTCAGGATCTTTGCCGGAAAGAGTGTACGAATCAGTATGGCATACGCCGCTGGCAACCAACCGTAACAAGACCTCGTCTTTGCAGGGACCCTGCACCTCGACTTCCTCTATTTCGAGAGGTTTGCCCGCTTCCCAAGCAACAGCAGCTCGCGACTTCATAAAGCCTCCTTGGACGTCTCGACCGACGTATGTCGAGTTGAAAGGATCGAATCTTGAATCATGGCATTAGAGTGGCCGGGGGCAGGCCTAATGCTTACCATCTTCTCCTACTCTCTCAAAGATTTCACAGTAGATCTTCTGATGCCTTTTTCCGCATGAACGATGAAATTGGGATCGGCCATGCATGTTCACCTATCACATCGACCGCGCGAGCCTGAACCTTCAGGCTGTTTTTAACCGACAAATAGAGTGTCCATACCAGGTATGTACATTGACTTATTACAGATCCCTCCCCACAAATTCACCACGTGCTGCTCTGGGTGACCTCAAAAAGACTTGCTCAGACACAAGCTAAGCATTCAATGATTCTCTAAAAGTCAAAGTCCGACCCCGCATGTCTCACGCATTCTTTCTCTTTAGCCTCGTCTTTTCGGGTTAGTCAAAAATTTCCCACGATTTCAGATGCCTTGATTTATGGGGCTATGCGAATTCGAGACGTCAGTCTCAAAGAGTTTATTGTTTCTGCGATTATTACCTTTCCCGACCATTCAAGATGACCTCTAGCTTCTCCTCTCTCCTTCAAAACTGCTTGATTTACAGTGGGTTACACCATCATTGAGAATAATTCAAGTTGGCACAATCTTAGCTTTAGGTTAGGTGAGCAATGAGAACATTAGCTTTATTAGAGGAGGATGGCAAAACGATGAAAAAAGCAATTCTGGTCGCATGCAGTTTGGTGATTTTCCTGCTGGTTCCACCGATCATGGCCCAGGAGGGCAATCCCTGGCAGAATGCCAGGGACAGGCTTGATGAGATCGGCACCCGTATCAACGACCGCCTAGACCGCCGGGGTGAAGTGATCAACGATAGGCTAGACCGACGTGGCGAGGTTGCGAATGAGCGATTGGACCGACGAGGTGCAATCATCAACGAGCGGCTTGACCAGCGTGGCAAAGATGCGAATGATCGTTTGGATCGCCGAGGTGAAACCATCAACGAGCGGCTCGACCACATGGCGGAGGTAGCACGTGAGCACGGCAAAGAGGGTTTGGCCGAGCGCTTGGACCGACGGGGCGACAGGATCGAAGTCCGTCTGGATCGTCGTGGGGATCGGATTAACAACCGTCTCGATCAGAGAGGCAACCGGATTGAAGCCCGTCTGGATCGTCGCGGGGATCGAATTGACAACCGTCTCGATCAGAGAGGCAACCGGATTGAGAACCGTCAGGCTCGTCGCGGGGATCGGATTGACAACCGTCTCGATCAGAGAGGCAACCGGATTGAGAACCGTCAGGCTCGTCGCGGCAACAGGATCGACAGGCGGCAGGACCGCCGTAGTCGTGAAGTTGCCAACCGTTCGAGGCAGCGTGGAAAGAGCGCAAATAGCCGCGCGCGTCGTGGCAGGTAATTGATGATATTTGTCGGGCATTCCAGTCGGATCACATCAAGAGATTCATCACAGGGGTGCCCAACACTTCTAACCGGCGGGTCAACCCACTTTTGACCCGTTGTCCCCTGTTGCGGTGTCCGTTTTCCCCAGGATACCTCACCTTCAAAACCTACCTGCGTCCCCCATTTGACGTTTCAATAATCAAGTTATATCGACCACGGGGTTACCCAATAATATAACCTCTCTTGGACACCCTCTATGCCTTACTGACCTTTTTGCGAAGAACTTCAAGCATGCCCTCAGGAGATTTCTTCTTGAGAAAACGCTTGAACTGACTTCGATAGTTTTTGACAAGGCTGATGCCCTCGATGACGATATCGTAAACCCACCATTTGCTGCTCTTCAAGATCATCCGGAAATGGATTGGAATATCAATGGATCCCGTTACGATTTTACTCTCAACCTCAACCTTGTTCTTTGAGAGCGGTCTTTCCCGCTTAAAGACAACCTCCTGGTCCGTGTACGCTAGGATTTTGTCCATATAGACCTTTTCGAGGAGCGCTTTATAGAGCTTCTTGAATTCCTCACGCTGGTCGGGATTTAACTTGTTCCAGTTTAGAGATAGCGTCCTTTTTGAAAGCTCGATGTAATCAAAAATATTATCCAAGATCGATAGAACTTTCTCTTTTCTGAGTTTCTTGGCCGATTCGCCTCGAAAAGCTGGATCCCGCAGCACATCAAACACTTGATTGATACTCGATTTGACGGTGTCGAGCGGCACGCCCGCATGAATCTGAATCGGGACCATCGAGAGAACCAGAAGATTTAGTCCGATAAGCAGCTTTTTCATTAGGCACCTCTTTCATTTTGCCTAATGCATGATAACTTACAGGGCCATAACCATGCCGGAAAAAAGGCCAATCAGTGAGACGATACCCATGGTCTTGGCACCGATATGAGACAACTGCTCAATGATGCGAGATGTCCGCTTTCGCCGAAAAATCAGCAGAAAAGCCTTCGTATGTCTTGGACCATTTTTCCTTGACACACAAGGCAATTTGTTCCTAATCTTCTCATACCAAGACAAGGTACCTTTTATTACTTAACTGACATAAATAAGAATACGTCCGCTTGAGCTCAGAGGGCAGATCCAGTATCTATTGGACCATCGGGATAGCTCAGGGTTCGTTTTATTCGATTCATTTTGGAGGTATCATTGATGAGATGCCTAAAATGTCAAGCCGAAATCGCCGGAGAGCCGAGATATTGCAGCGAGTGCGGTTATAACGTCAAATCTGGAGAACATATTTTGTCTCTCACTTCCGGCTCAGGCTTTTCGGCTCAAGAGGACCTCACAGCCGGCAGCGTCGGCAAGGGCGCATTGAAGCCACCTTCTGGCTTTAGCCGGACGCTGTCCACCGAGCTGGTCGGAAGACAATCCGAATTACGTACATTGCTCAGTTTAAGTACGTTGATCGAGAACCGAACATACAAACCCGGAGAAGTCATGATCCACAAAGGCGAAATGGATAGAGATCTCTTTTTCTTGACTGAAGGCCTCGTAGAAATATCAAGGAAAGAAGGAGGCGAGGATTTTATACTGAACGAAATCGAACCCCCACACATTCTCAGGGATATTGCCTTTCTATCTGGCACACCGCGAACACTACCGAACGGCGATCTGCTTCCACTGCGGCGGACTGGAATTGTATCCTCGGTAGGAGGCATCATCCCCATGGGCACGACCACACACAAGACGTGGGGTTACCCACAGGAAACCCGGAAGCGGCAATTGAATAACTCGAATGCACTAATGGAGGAATTTGTTTATGAGGATTCGACATACCATGATACGCGTCAATGACTTGGAGGAATCACTTAAATTTTATTGCGACCTGCTAGGAATGAAATTGCTCAGAAAGAAGGAGTATCCATCTGGTCGTTTCACCCTGGCGTTTATCGGTTATGCCCCTGAGTCAGAAGAAAGTTCGATCGAACTGACTCACAACTGGGACACGGATCATTATGACCTAGGAAACGGTTTTGGTCATATTGCCATCGGAGTCGAAGATGTCTACAAAACCTGTGAGGAACTGCGCAATAAGGGAGCCAAAATAGTCCGGGAACCAGGGCCAATGAAGCACGGGGATGCCGTGATAGCATTCGTCGAAGACCCAAATGGCTATAAGATTGAGGTCACCGCTCTCAAAAGATAACACAAGGATTAGGGGGTCAGGTCTATGGATTCTGGATTTCCCCCTCGATCTCTGCCAAAGTCTGACGCAATCGCCGATCCCGACACTCCTCCAGCCCCCGATAAAATGACCCCGATGTACGAGTGACTGGATTTGAGGAAAGGTGGTTGGGGTCAAACCCGGGTGGCCCCTTCAAAGGCGGGCATAACTGAGCTAGCCAGGGCCTCTACCGTTTCATGATAGACGGTACGAGATGGAGTAAGCATGACCCGTTGAACTCCAGCTTCTTCCAGCTCTTTAACACGCGCTATACACTCTTCGGGTGTACCCGCAATGGAGAATCGTTGGACTAGGTAATCCGTAACCAGACTCGGGTCCACGCGTTCTTCCATCGGCTTCATTTCATCGAATGCCTCCATGAATTTTTTTACGCTGGCCAATTCCTCGAGGGGAACAGTCTCCAGGGTGAAGCGGAAATTGTGATGTGCCCTGTTAGCGAGGCGGCGTCTAACGATTGCACGTGCTTCGTTGCCATCGCTCTTTATACAAATCATCCCTGCCGCAATCATATCAATATCAGCGAGGGGACGCCCTGCCTCTTTGGCTCCCTCAGCGATGCGTTCTTGTGCCCACTGAAGCACGCGTAGGTCAAACCCGGTTCCGAGGATCACGCCATCCGCCACTCGCCCGGCAAGTCGTAATCCTCGCGGACCTTCCATCGATACGTAAACCGGTAAAGGCTGTTTTACGAACGGGATCCTTACCTTACCCGTAGGGACTGTAATCGGTTTTCCCCGCACCAACTCCCGGATCGCTTTAATGCCCTCCTCAAACTTCGCAAGCGGGGTGGGTTTCTGTCCCATCCCGTATACAGGACCGTCGCCTGTCCCCAGCCCCAGGATCGCCCTGCCATTGGAGATTACGTTGAGGGAGGCGGCAGAGCCTGCAAGAACGGTCGGGTCGCGGTAAACCATGTTGGTGACGGCAATTCCCAGGAGGACTCTTTGAGTCTTTAAAGCGCAAGTGGCCAACACCTGAAAGGAGTCCAGGCTGTTCACGTGGCTCTCGCCTAAAAAAATACCCTCAAAGCCCAGTGCCTCCGCCCTCTGGGCACGATCGTAGATTTCGTTAATGTCTTTCACACCACCATGTACACTATGAAGGCTGAAACGCATAGGTATGGCTTATTCCTACTAATTCCTTTCTAGTGCTTTCTCCCAATCACGGCTTCGGGCTAAAACTAGTAGGATTGGGAGGGTGAGTCAACGGCTGTTCGAGTGGAGGTTTTGGCAGGAGGGGTAATGCCGCACCAACTAAAATCAACCGATCCAACCACGTGTGCTAGATTGACAAATTTGCACGTTATTGGATACGCTCTGCCAAAAGCGAGAGATGGCAGGCTGGTTTCCCTTTCCAGCAGCCGCTTGAGGCGCTCGAAGGCCAGGTGATTGCTGTTTCGGGAATGCCTCTGTTCCTGTTGGCAATTTCCTAAAAGGGAAGCTCCTGTCATTTATTCATTTTAGGACAATTTTTTTCTGAATCCCGGCCCCTTGTCAATCGAGTATTCCTATGCGTATCGGCCTCCACATCGGTCCTCTTCAGGAGTTTCCTCCCGTTGACCAGTTTATGGAATTTGTCCGTAGGGCAGAGGACATGGGTTTCGACCCGCTGCTATTCGCAGACACCGTCTCCCTCTCCCATTTTCGCGTCCTGGATCCTTTCCCGATCATGACCATGGCCACACAGGTCACCAAGACGGCCACCCTCGGCACCTGCGTCACCAATCCTGTGACACGTCACCTATCGGTGACGGCAAACGCCTTCGCGACGGTCGATCATATCGCCGGAGGGCGCACGGTGCTTGGAATCGGTTCGGGAGATACGGCGCTCTATCTCCTGGGCAAGAAGGCTATGAATTTGGCAATGATGCGCCGGACCCTTCAGGTGCTGCGCGGCCTGCTCGACGGAAAACCCGTCATCTACGAGGACCAGGAGCTTCGCTCGAACTGGGATAAGCCGAATCTACCGATCTTCCTGGCGGCCGATGGCCCCAAAACGCTTGCGCTTGGCGGCGAACTGGCGGATGGAGTCATTGTCGGCGCGGGGCTATCACGTGAGGTGATCGATTGGGTGCGCGCCCGCGTGCATGAAGAGGAGATCCGCACTGACCGCCAAACGGGAAGTCCGCCCCTTTGGGTCGACGGCATCGTCAACTTTGGCGAAGACCGCGAGGCCGTGCGCAATGCCACCAGGCCCCGCATGTGTACTCGCACCAATCACAACTTCCGCGTGGCGTACCATCCTGTGCCCGAAGAGCATCTAGAAGAGGTAAAGAACTTCCGGGAAAACTACAACGAGAGCGACGTCGGATACAGAAGCAAGAATACCGAGCGTGTGACTGACTATCTCATTGACAGGTTTGGCATCGTGGGAACGAAGAGTGATGTGATCGGGCGTTTTGAGGAAATCGGTGATCAGGGAGTCGAGACATTTTTGGTCGCCATACCGTTCATTTTGAAAGAACGCTTTCGGATCATCGACATGCTCGCAAAGGAAGTCATCCCCCGTCTGTCTTGAAGGTGGCCAGGCTCATCCTTTCGCTATCTATCGGTCTCGATCTTCCGTGGAAAGTCCTAAGGGAAATTATTGACTAGAGCGACTTAATCAGATAGAGGGGCATCAATTTATTAATGGGAGAGGGATATGGGACGCCAGGCGGAATTTTCTTTAATGTCATCAAACAAAAACGCCTCTCAAAGCCCTGAGAAGCGCTGAGAGTAATTCAATCTAGTCAACAACGTACCCAATGAGACGAACTCAACAAATGTCGAGTCCGTGCCCTAAACAGAGTCCCCGGGATTGCTGACCCGAATCAAGGCAACCAGAGCATGACCACGATTCGTGACCTTCATCGGCTGCTATACCAGCACTTCGGCTTCCGCGAATTTCTCGAAGGCCAGAAGGACGTCATTCAGGCAATCTTGAACGGGCGGGACACGGTCGTCATCATGCCAACAGGCGGTGGAAAGTCCCTCTGCTATCAACTCCCTGCCCTGGCGCTCCAAGGCATCACGCTCGTCATATCGCCGCTCATCGCACTGATGAAAGACCAGGTGGATGGTCTGATGGGGAAGAACATCGCCGCCACCTTCATCAATTCCTCGATCGCACAGTCGGAGATGGACGCCCGTATCCTCCGCATGATCCGTGGAGAATATCGACTTGTCTATATCGCACCGGAGCGGTTCAAGAGCGAACGCTTCGTCCGTGCTCTCGCGCCACTGTCCATCGCCTTGTTTGCCGTGGACGAAGCGCACTGCATTTCGCAATGGGGACACGACTTTCGCCCTGATTACCGCCGTCTCAAATGGGCCCTCAAAGAATTGGGCCAGCCGCAGGTCGTGGCGCTTACCGCGACCGCTACGCCTGAGGTGCGCGAGGACATCATTGAACAACTCGGCCTCGGCACATTCGGCCGCCAAGCCCCAGAGGTGTTCGTATCCGGTTTTGCCCGACACAACCTCACGCTTGCTGTCATGCACACTAAAAGGCAGGCGGAAAAACTAAGCCGCATCGCCGAGGCCATACGCGAACTCAAAACCGGCATCGTCTACTGCGCCACACGAAAAAACGTCGAAAAAGTAACGCTGGCCCTTGGAGAGCAAGGCGTTCCCTGCGTGGCATATCACGGCGGTATGTCCGATGAGCGGCGGACCAAGGCACAGGCGCAATTCATGACCGGCCAATGCAACGTGGCCGTGGCCACCAACGCCTTTGGTATGGGCATTGACCGGCCCGATCTGCGCTTCGTGATTCACTACGATATCCCGGGCAGCGTCGAAGCCTACTACCAGGAGGCGGGGCGCGCAGGGCGTGACGGTGAACCGGCGCGATGCGAATTGCTCTTTAACTACGCCGACGTAAAGACACAGGAGTTCTTCATCGAAGGATCCAACCCCACTCGCGAAATCATTGCCAGCCTGCACCATGAGCTTCTCCGCCTCTGCGGCCAGGGCGCCATCGAGAAGCCGATTACAGAAATCGCCCAAGCGATTCCCGAATCATCGAACGAGATGGCGGTAGGATCTTCGCTCTTTCTTTTGCAACGCGCCGGCTTCATCCGGCGGGAGTACCGCACAGGCAGCCGCACCTATACGACGAAGCTCGTGGAACCGGTGAAAACTCTGGACCAGTTACAGATCGACTTCACGAGACTGGACGCCAAGCGCGAGCGGGATTTTGCCAAGCTCCGAAAGATGCTCGCTTACGTTGACACCAATGGGTGCCGGCATCACTTCATCCTGAAATACTTCGAAGACACCGAGGCGTCCGAGCAATGCAACGTGTGCGACAATTGCCTATCCCGAACCGGGGTCGCTGTGCGTGTTCCGACGGACGAGGAAGCTCTGGTCATCAGAAAAGCACTCAGTTGTGTCGCCAGGGTCAAGGGCCGATTCGGGCGGGGCCGCATAGCACAGGTGCTCGTGGGCTCGCGCTCGAAGGAAGTGCTCGACGCCGGGCTTGATCGTCTTTCCACCTATGACCTGCTGTCCGATGTCGGCACGGACTACGTGTGGAGTCTGCTCAACGCGTTGATCCAGGCCGGCTGCATCACTGTCGGTAGCGGCCAGTACGCCACAATCTCGTTGACCCAATTGGGGGGTGAGGTCATGCGGGGCACTAAAAACATCTCGCTTGTCATGCCTGCTCCAGCCGCGCCTAAGGCAACGAAGATTGCCAAAGCGAAGTCAGTCCCCGCAGCCGACCTTTCCGAGGAAGGGCCGGGTGACAGGAGATTATTCGAGGCTTTGAGAAAATGGCGGCGCGATAAAGCAGCCGCTATGGGCAATGTGCCGGGCTACCTGATCTACACCGATCGGACCTTGCTAGACCTTGCCTCCCACATGCCACGGACGGAAACCGAATTGCTTGAGGTACGTGGCATCGGCCCTGCGAAGGCTCGGCAGTTCGGGGCCGAGACACTTATGTTAATACAGGAGTTTGTGAAGAAGATTTCTTGAAACCGTTTTTCTTTTATCAAAAGAAGGCGATCTACTCGATGTCCGTGTGGGGATCATGTTGGGGGTCAGGCCTGACCCCCTTCTGTGTTCTCTTGGGGACGGTCATCTCCGCGTTGCTTTATCCGCTGCCATGAAGCGTGCTGCTTCGGATTTAGGAAGTGGATCCGGTTGTGGCGTAGCAGATTTAGGCTTCTCTAGGCGACGTAGAAAACGGGAGTCATAAAGCTGGGCAATTTATGGCAAAGGGAAGAAGATGATTTATTGGCTTCCAATGGGGATATGGATATTTACTATAGAGTTTCTCATAGTTGCTTTACTCTTCGGAATTTATCTCCTTCGAGCAAGTGACTTAAAAGCCACTTCACCAAACCGAGAGTCGAGGAAGACGAATATACTCCAAGGATAGCCTCGCATATAACAGCTAGAGTCTTAGATGATTGAATAAAGGCAGTTTCGGCATGGATAACTTAACTATCGGTAACAACCCCATCCCAGGATCGGCCTAGCTGTACTGGCAGCGTGGCGGCGGCGCAGGAAGGCCACCTGAGTAGCCAGAGTTCTGGATGAATGCGGCGGTTCCATATAGGGCCGCCGTTTCTTTTCCAACGGCCCATAGGACACAATTCAATAGCTCATTAATTGCGTTTGAGCGGTCTAGCCCTCAGCGAACCCACGCCCAGAGCGGCTCCGAGGCCAATTAGAATTGACACATTTTCGCTTACAACGAACTGGGTATTAAAGAGGGGGGTGTCAAGGCCAGTTAGCCTAGAGCGGCGCAGATTTCTTTACTTCCTACAATGCCACTTTGGCTGATTTGCCAGTAAAAAAACTAAAATTTTCCCTTGACACCTAACGGGACTGGCAAGAGAATACACCCCGTCAATGGCCAAGTACCTCGCCCTTCTCTTTGCTCTTGCGCTCATAGTCCTGCCTTGGGAAGCCTCAAGCCACAGAAGCGTCTGTCATAGCTGGCATAGCTGCCCATCCGATAGTGGCACCTACATTTGCGGCGACCAGGGCTACTGCTCACAGTGTCCTGACAACCAATACTGTCTATACCGTGCACCCAGGAGAGTATCCGAGCAAGATAGGGGCGGTAAGACACAGTCTTCCAGAGATCTCTCGGCGCTGACTTTTGACGAAATCCTAGAATTAATACAGCCAATGACTCCGCTGCAGGTCAAGGCATATTTGCAAAGCCTCAAGGGAAAGAAATTGCAAGGGCTAGGTTTGGTGGAGGACGTTATCCGTTCATATAATCCTAGGAAGCGTAGATATGAGGGTTACAACGTTTTGATTAATTTAGGCCCACCCGACTACAGCTTAAGTAAATGGGATGTGGAGGTTAACGTGCCGGAATCTGCTGCCTTGAAGTTGAATGAAGACCAACCTGTCACATTTGCAGGGACCATAGAATCCATATGGATCAACCCATTAAGTAAGGGCTCCCTGCGTCTCACCTTAGAGGATGGGAGTGCGATGGTGACTGAGACAAGTAGGCTCCAGCCTCCTTCTGTAAGGCCTAAGGCACCGGAGGCCAAGAAGCGCCGCCCTGAGCTTACAAGAGTAGTTGGGATAGGCACTTACGAGGTCCGTTCTCCTACATTCGTCTACAGTGAACCACGCGAAGATTCGCGTAAGGTCACTCGGATAGAGGAAGGGACGAAGGTTAACGTTGTAGGTGTTAGGGGAGATTGGTTAGAGATCCGGTCTAAACACGGGAGACCACCTGGATTTATCAGGAAAGATTCTGTGATACCAATGGTAGGCCGTTAGGTTTTCAGGGTCTGCCCGATGACCCAGACGGCGCGGGAGAGCCCCCCAATTTTGTTCTTCGTTTAGCCCCGATCAAACAAAGATTCAGATTGACAGCCCTGATTGGGTGGTGGGAGAATCCTGCAATTAGAAGGCTATGACAATCACAAACGTACTGTGGGTAACAGGTTCATCATGAAGCCCTTTCCTATCGTATTTTTTATAGTTTTGGTGGCCCTAACCGCTGGATGCAAAGAAGACCCAGAGACTCTCTCGGAAGCTAAATCCTGGCCTACTGAGACTATAAGCCAACTTGGTGGCATTAAAGCCCATCTCAAAACTTCTTGGCGTGATGGCCAGCTTTATTACCTGTACTCTGTGAGTCCAGCATCAGAGGATGCCGAAGATATCGAAGAGTTTAATGAGGTATTCAAGAGAGGCCGGTTAGGAGACCACTATTTCACCGTATACTTGTACAAAGGGGGCCTTAGCATGGTGGAGTTAAAGGTGCCTTTCGTAAGTATGACCTACGATGTTAATTTTGAAGGGAACACCACTAAGCTGGAGAGAAACAGTGCAACATCACTATCAG
>SMUX01276994.1_pt1 | contig 15218 bp, 11 predicted proteins | sample 2456431 | NCBI WGS metagenome assembly SMUX01 (sample SAMN11095930, study PRJNA526329) | marine sediment metagenome | biome: Marine sediment; feature: Surficial sediment; material: Deep marine sediment; isolation source: Hadal surficial sediment | place: Pacific Ocean | collected 2014-11 | depth... | reverse complement strand
GCCGCCGACCCGGTCGATCTCGCGTTCCTGGATGACCCGCAGAAGCTTGGCCTGGAGATGCGGGTCCATCTCGCTGATCTCATCGAGAAGCAGGGTGCCGCCATTGGCTTCCTCGAATTTGCCGATCCGCCGCGCCACCGCTCCGGTAAAAGCGCCCTTCTCGTGGCCGAAAAGCTCTGATTCCAAAAGGTTTTCCGGAATTGCCGCGCAATTGATGGAGATGAATTTCTGGTTGGCGCGGTTTGATTTCTGGTGGATGTGGCGGGCCACCAACTCCTTGCCCGAACCGGATTCACCGACGATCAGGACGGATGCATTGGAAGGCGCCACCCGGGCCGCCAATTTCAGGACCTCCGCCATCGCCGGATCGCGGAAGACGAGTGCGTTGTTTTCCTCTGTTACCGCCTGGAGTACGGCGGCGATCAGGTCGGGATCCGGAGGCAGCGATACATACTCCTTGGCGCCGGCTTTGATGGCGCCGGCCGCGGTGGACGAATCGGTGCCGAGCCCACATGCGACGACGGGCACGCTGATGCGCTCCGAATTCAGGCTCTGGATCAGCCCACGGATGTCGAGTTTCACATCGACCATGACCAGATCGGCTCCATGGCCGGACCTGAGAGCATGCAGTGCGGCCTCGATGTCGTCGGCATGGGCGACCTTGGCTCCGCGCGAGATCGCGAGCTTACTCGCCGCGCCGATATACCCATTCAGTGAGCCGATAATGAGTAGTCGCATTTTGCTTCTCCTGAAACGGACCCTAATCGAAATACTTTATGCGTTGGTCGGGCGGCAGCAGCGAATTCAGCAACATTTCAAGCCGCCTTGGGTTTTCCTGGCGTCCAATCGAAAGCGCGCCCATGAGATAGATTTGGTCGACGAGGGCCTCTTCACGGGAGTTCCGCTCCAGCTTCGAGGCCAGGGGGGAAAACACCAAATTGGCTAAGACCGCGCCATAGAACGTGGTGAGCAGCGCTACCGCCATGCTTGGGCCGATGGTCGACGGTTCGTCGAGACGACTGAGCATCTGAACCAGGCCCACCAGGGTGCCGATAAGGCCCATGGCGGGGGAGACCTCCGCCGCCTTGTGCAACACACTCGCACTCTTGACGTGACGGGCCCTGGTGGCTTCGAGGTCGCGGCGGAGAATCTTTTCAACCTCTTCGGCGGGGAAGCCGTCGATCACCATATGCAGGGCATGGCAAAGAAAGGATTCTCCCGCCAGCGACGGCAGGATCTCCTGCAAGTGAAGGACTCCTCGCTTGCGCGCCGTCTCCGCCAGATGGAGAATCCTGATGGCGGCGGCGGTGGGATCGGTAACGGGGTAAAAGATCGTCCGCAAGATGACTTTCTGGCTGCCGTATACATCGGAAAGCGAAAAACAGATGGTGGTGGTTGCGAACGTGCCGCCGATGACGATAAGGATGGCCGGAGCATTGAAGAACGCCTGCGGCGATCCGCCGAGGATCACGGCGGTCGCGATCAGACCGAATGCGCCGCCGAGTCCGATTATGGTGGCGAAGTCCGTCGTCATCTTCCGGCTCTGCACGGATGTCAGCGCCGGACGTTCTCTGTCGGCGCCCCGATCGATCCCGGTCGCCGGATGTCCGATGGCGGTTGACTGTTTCATCAGTGGTCTGATTTGACGATTTCGGTCATGGTCACGCCGAGGCGCTCGTCGACGACGACGATTTCGCCGCGGGCCACCAGCCTGTTGTTCACGTAGATGTCGATGGCTTCGCCGACCTTGCGGTCGAGTTCGACGACCGCGCCGCGGCCCAGTTTCAGGAGTTGGCTCACTCGCATGGTGGCCTTGCCCAGCACCGCGGATACCTGGACCGGGACGTCATACACGGCGCTCAGGTCACGGGCGGTATGTGTGCCGTCACCCGAGTCTTCACTGCCGTCGAAACCGTCCTGGTTGTCCTCCGGGATTTCCGCCAGGATGTCCTCCGCGGATCCTTCGCCGCCACTGGCATCCTCAGCGGAGGCTTCCACCGCCGGTGTGTCCTCCGCGGGCGTGTCTTCCGCAGGGGAGCCCTGGGCAGGGGAGTCCTCGACCGAGGCCTTCTCCTCCAAATCGTCTGTATTCGGGTCTTTTTCGTCTGCCATTTCGGTCTCCTAAACCCCAGTGGTTGAAGGTGCCTTTTCCGGCACTTGATCCCCCTGCGAAACGTCGATCGACGCGTCAATTTCGCTCTCTGGGGCCTGTGAATGGTCTGTCTCCGGCCCTTCGCCATATTTCGGCTCCGGTGCCAGGTCGGGCATTGCGGGTAACGGGCCAGTGACCTTCTCGACGACTTGGTCGATCTCTCGGTAAAGCCCGGTTAAATTCCGTTCGGCACCGCCGTCTGCCCACTCGACCCGGCAGTCCGTCTCGGCGAGGTGTTCGTCGCCGAACAGCACGATCTTGCCATTGAATCCGCACCCGGCGGCGATATCGTCGATCCTCTCGCGCAAGGGATCCAACATCTTGTCATGCAATCGCACCACCACCCGCGGCTCGTCGTAGAAGGTGTTGAGGCATTCGCGCACGAGTGCCTCGATCTCGGCGAGTCCGTTGCGTCGTGCGAGGTCTGGCAACACCTTGCGGACGGCGGCGACGGCGATCTTGAGCGCGTGGCTTGCCGATTCGTAGTGGATGTCTTCAATCGTCCGGCCCAAGGCCTGGAGCTGCCCGCCGATCCGTGAAAGCGCCACGGCCGTCGTGTGTTCGATTGACGTGCGCGCTTCGGCAATGCCGGCAAGCCTTCCTTGTTCGCGGGCGGCTTCCTCGGCGATGGCGAGGTCATCCGTCGTGTACTTGCGTTCGCCCCGCGAATCGGTGCCGCCACTGCCGGGATCGAAAGAGGTGTCGAACTTGAATTTCTTGATCGATGTCATCGCGCGGCCCCTAATAGATGAGTTCGTCATCTTCCTTGCTGTCGGCGATGACGATTTCACCCTTATCGGCTAGGTCCCGGGCGGTGCCGACCATATTGGACTGGGCGTCGTCGACGTCACGGAGCCGCACCGGTCCCATGTCATCCATATCCTCGCGCAGGATCTTGCCGGCGCGCTCTGACATATTGGTGAAGAAAAGGTCGCGCAGTTGTTCGGACGCGCCCTTGAGCGCGATCGCCAGTTTGCTCTTCTCCACGGCGCGCAGGAGGGTTTGGATTCCGCTGGGATCCAGTTTCACGAGATCCTCGAAGACGAACATCAGGGCCTTGATCTTTTCAGCCGAATCGCGGTGGCGCTCCTCGAGCGAGGTCAGGAACCGGCCCTCCGTGTTGCGATCGAAATTGTTGAAGATTTCGGCCATCATCTCGAAGGGATCGCGCCGGTTGGTACGGGCAAGATTGCTCATGAACTCGGTCCGCAGGGTTTTCTCGACACCGTCGAGAATCTCCTTTTGCACCGTTTCCATGTTCAGCATGCGAATGACCACTTCCATGGCGAAGGCTTCCGGAAGGATGCCCAGCACCATCGCGGCATGATCCGGCTTGATCTTGGTCAGCACCACGGCGACGGTTTGGGGATATTCGTTCTTGAGGTAATTCGCCAGGACCTGCTCACTCACGTTGCCGAGCTTGTCCCACATGGTGCGTCCGGCCGGCCCCCGGATCTCTTCCATGATGTTGTCGACCCGTTCCTTGCCGATCGACTTGAGCAAGAGCCGCTCCGTGCTCTCGTAGGTGCCGATCAACGAGCCGCCCGCCGAGATCTGCTCGACGAACTCACTGAACAGCCGCTCCACGGTGTTGGCGCGAATGTCCCCGAGGCTGGCCATATGCTGGGAAATCTCCTTGATTTCCTCATCGTCCATCAGCGTGAAAATACCGGCCGCCTGCTCCTCGTTCAGGGACAGCATCATGATGGCCGCCTTCTGGGGGCCGTTCAGGTTTCGGAAATCCTCTTTAACGGGCATACCAACCTTCGCCTGACATCACGGTTCGACTAGGATTCCTGGTACATCCAGTTGCGGATGATGCTCACCGCTTCGTCCGGATGCTTTTCGACGATTTCACCGATTTTCTTGAGGGACGTTGCGCGCACCCGTCCCTCGACCTGCTTGATATCGATCATGCTTTCGATCTCAGTTTCGGCGTTTGGCGGCTCGATCCCGGGCGCGTTCATGACCGGCTCTTGGCCGGGCGGCAGGGCGGTCTTCCCTGACGCCGCCGCCGCCGCCACAGATTCGTTGATCAAGCTCTTGCCGCTGGCGATGGCTTCGGGCAGGGCGTCGAGGATGCGCCGGACCATCGGGCGCACCACGAGAAGAATCACCAGGATCGAGACGACCCCGAGGATCACCAGTTCGGCAAGCTTGATGTAGTCGTTCTTGCCGAGCCCGAATAGCGGGCGCGCCGGTTCGTCGATGACTTCTTCGCCCTTGGCGAAGCGCATGTTGATCAGTTCCACCGTGTCCCCGCGCTTGGCGTCGAAGCCGATGGCCGAGCGCACCAATTTGGTGAGCTGCGCGAGTTCTTCCGCCGAGCGAGGCTTGTAGATGCGTTCGCCTTCCTCGCCGTCGCTGTAGGTGCCATCGATGAGCACGGCGACGGACAGGCGATTTACGATTCCCGCTTCGCGCACATGGGTCTTGGTGGTCTTGGAAATCTCGAAGTTGACCGTTTCCTCGGTCCGAGTCGACTCGGTCGAACTCTTGGTCCCGGCCTTCGGTTGGGCCCCCGGGGCATTCGCCGGCAGGTTGCTTGCCACGGTCACCGGCGACGACAGCTCCGAATCTCCAGAGGTCGCGTTCTCCTCGACGGACTGGGTCGAACGGACCACCTGACCGTCGGGATCGAAGGTTACCGATGTCGTGGAGATGCGGTCGAAGTCCATGTCGGCCTTCACCTCGGCGCGGACACGGCCGGCCCCGACGGCGCGCTCGAGCATTTTCTCGATCCTGCTGCCGAGCCGGGCTTCGTAAGCTGCCGTCAAATCCTCGCCGCCCGTAGAGGAACCGAGCGCCGTCAGATCATCGCCCTTGCCGGCGGCGAGCAAGGTTCCCTGGCCATCGAGAATGGAAATTCGCGAGGGCCTGAGTTTGGGTACGGCGGACGCGACCAGATGCTGGATGGCGAAAACCTCCGATTTGGTCAGGCGGTAACCACCGTTCATCTGCAGGAGGATCGAGGCGCTGGGCTCCTGCTTGTCGCGGCTGAAAAGCTCGCGTTTGGGCAGCACCAGATGCACCCGCGCCGCACGGACGGTGCTGAGGGAGCCGATAGTGCGGGCGATCTCTCCTTCCAGCGCCCTCAGGCGGTGGATATTCAGTACGAAGTTGCTGGTGCCAAGGGATTCCGAGCGGTCGAAAAGTTCATACCCCATGGATCCGCCCGAAGGCAGGCCTTCCTGGGCCACCGAAAGACGCAGTCGCAGCACTTGATCGGACGGCACCAGGATCTGATTGCCGTTGCCGCGCAACTCGTAGGGTACCCCCATGTTCTCGAGCTTCGCGACGATCTGACCGCTGTCGGCCGTATCGAGATCTCCGAACAACAGGGTCATGCCGGGGGCCGTCAGGCGGGTTACGATATAGATGAAAAAAGCGATGAAACCGGCGGCCACGAGGGTCATGATCAGCAGCCGCATGGCGCCAAGGTTACGCAGTGTTTCAAGCAATTTACTAAACTCCGAACTGATGAAATCGACACCCAGGCGTTGCCACGGACGGGGCGGGTGGCTAGGGCCTGAGGTCTAGAGATAGGCGGTCCCCGTGAAAAAGTGGTTAACGGGGGGAAAAATTTGCCGGGTCATGGGCCCTGGATCGGGCCTCTGAGGGAGCGGCTTTTTATAAAACCGCGACGGATCGGAGCGGTGGGGAAATTTGGCTGAATATCAGCCAGTTACATATATATCCTGAATTTTTGGTTTAGGCGAGGAAATCGGGGTGCGGCGGAATATGGCGCGCCGGTAAGCCCTGGCCCCTTAGCCGTCGGCCGGCTTGTCGACCTGGCGGTAGTCCTGGATTCTGGTCGCCCTCAGTCCCCGCATTCCGTGGTTCTCCATCAGGCGCTGCCACGACAGGAATTCCTCGATCGTCAGGGTATAGCGTTTGCAGGCTTCTTCCAGGCTGATAAGTCCGCCGCGCACCGCCGCCACGACCTCCGCTTTGCGGCGGATGACCCAACGCTTGGTCTCGGGCGGGGGCAGATCGTCCACTGTCATCGGTGTCCCGACCGGAGTGAGGACCCGTTTCGGGGGCTCGGAAGAGGAGTTCGACATACGCTTACGCTCCACAACAGTGCTTTAAAGCCACCGTCGCCGATGGCCCATCGGGGGCATCGACACCATTCAATCTATCGGAATGCGGTTTAAAAACACCTAAGGAAGATGGTTAATTTATCAGAAAAAAGGTTAATAGATCATCGGCTTAACCCCCCGGCCCCAGGGTTTTCCCCGGGGCCGGAATTTGGCTGTGGCCAAGTCCAATCTAGCGCTTGATCCTGATCAACTCGTCGAGCATCTCGTCGGCGGTGGTGATGATCCGCGTCGTCGCCGAATAGGCCCTCTGGGCGAGGATCATGTTGGTGAACTCGGTACCGAGGTCGACGGTGGAGTTCTCCAGCGAGCCCGACGTCACCGCCCCGGCGCTACCGGTCTTGGCTACGCGCAGGACGGGCACGCCGGAGGAGTCGGATGAGACGTAGACGTTGCCGGTCTTGGCCGTAAGGCCGTTGAAGTTGGCGAAGGTGACCAGCGGGATCTTGTAGATCGGCAGGGTCTCACCATTGTCGAACAGGGCGACGACGAGGCCCTCGTCACTGATGTTGACGCCTGAGAAGGTACCGAACTGGACACCGTTCTGGTTGATGAAGGTGATGTTGTAGGCGCCGGAGAACTGGGTCAGCCCGTCGGACAGGTCCACGGTGCCGAGATCGAGCGAGATGACGCTGTCGAGGGCGCCGCTCGACAAGTTATTCACCCTTAGGGTGGCGATGTTGATGGCGCTGGGTGTGCCGTTGCCGTTGAAGGTTAGGGCCGCGCCACTGACGGTCGTGGCCGGCACCGTGAAGGAATTGGACGACTGGGTGATGGCGGCGGCGCCGGTGGAATTGATCACGGTCGCGGCGCCCGTGCTCGACTGGGTGAACAGGAGCGTGGATGTGTCCGCTCCGGTGCCCTGGGTAAGCCGCGTGTCACCAGTAGAGCTCTGATAGGCCGCGAGAAGGGCCGACGCCACCTGCGTCGTCGTGGTGGAGGATGAGATGTCGACGGCGATATTGCTGCCCGAGACCGAGGAGTTGGTGTCGAACTCGAAGGTGAGCGCAGGCCCCGACCCGTCGGTGATGACGACGGTTTGACCGTCCGTGGGTATGGAAGCGAAATCCAATCGCCCGGCCGCGGCGAGGATTCCACCGGATGAATTCTCGATCGTTGTGTTGGTAGCGCCCGTCGGTGTCTTGAGCGCCAGGTCCCACTCGTTAAGCGCGGATTTGGTCCAGGTGAACGTCAGATCGTGGGCGACGCCGAGCGAATCGAAGACCTGAACGTTGGTGACCGCGGTCGAGTTGATGGCGCCGGTGGCCGGCAGGTTGAGGCCGAGCCTGATGGCCGAAGTCGCGGTGGCGCTACCCGAGACACCGGCGACGTTGACAGGTTCGAGACTGCCCAGCACCGCGGTGTTGGTTGCCGTCGGGGTACCGGATGCGTCGGTGGCCCAGCCCTGGAGATAGAAACCCGCCGTATTCTTCAGGTTGCCGTTTTCATCCGGCGCGAACGCGCCGGCGCGGGTGAAGAGATAGGGGTCGGAAGAGGTCGGGTCTGCCACCGCGTTGACCACGAACATCCCTTCGCCGGAGATGGCGAGGTCGGTCGAGGAGGCGGAGGACTGCAACAATCCCTGCCGTGCGACTTCGCTGATGGAGTTGAACTGCACGCCGCCCGGAGAGTAGCTGTTGTTGGTCGCCTGCTGGGTCACCAGGGTGGAAAACCGGGCGAAGGTGGCCTTGTAACCGGTCGTGTTCACGTTCGCGATATTGTCGGCGATCGTACCCAGGGCTTGACTCTGGGCATCAAGCCCCGAAACGCCGGAAAACATTGCACCATAAAGACTCATTTCCTGTCTCCTTTAGACTTCCTGTCTCCTCACCGGTTGCAAGGCCGGGGAGGGTGGTTGGGGAAGGGCCGGTGGCCCTGGTGGTTAGGGGTTGGACTGTTCGGTCTTGGGCTCCTTCACGGAAAGGACATTATCCAGGGGTACGCTGACCTCGCCGAGCAACAGATTTATGGTATCGCCGGAGGTATCGGCGCCGTCGACGCGGCCGACGATGCGGGTCTCCGCCGGGATCTGATCGCCCTCGCTGTCGACCGCGCCGACCAAGAGCCTGTAGATGCCGGGCGCAACCTCAATACCTTGGTTGTCTACGCCCTCCCAGACGAAACTATGCCTGCCGGTCGCGGTCTCACCGGTGGTAGAGAACACGACCCTGCCCTGGTCGTTGGCGATGGCAAGTGTCACCGTGGTCGCGATCGACGGCAGCGTATAGGCATACTCGGCCTTGCCGTCGATGAGCGGCACGGTGTCACCCTCGGCCTCGATCGTCTTGCCGAGGTAGCTCACCGCCGCCGCGGCCTGGCCTGCCTTGGAAATGCCGATCAGGTCAGTAAGGTTCTTGTTGGTCTGAATGGCCTGCTCGACGGTAGCGAACTGGGCGAGCTGGGCGGCGAACTCGTTGGAATCCAGGGGCGACAACGGGTCCTGATGCTTCAACTGGGTGACCAGCAACAACAGGAAGCTTTCGAGATCCCCGGTCAGCGTCGCGCGGTTTGACCCAGGAGCCGGGGCCGGCGTCTCTGTCGTGTTTGTCGGGGTGACTTCCATGACTTCGTGCTTCCGTTAGACGCGGATATCGACACCGCCCAGGGCGGCCCGGGCGTTGGCGTAGCCGGCCATCTGAGCCGCGGAAATGTCGGCCAATGTCTCGGCCTCGATCGGGGTTCCACCAGCCGCCGCCGCATGATCGGGCATCTCCTGCCCGCCATCGCGGCCTTCGCCGCGCAGGTTGAAGTTCAGGCTGTCGGAATTCGTGCGTAGGCCCGCCTCCTGGAGGGCGCGCTCGAGGCCGCGGGCGTCGCGCTGCAAGAGATCGAGAGTTTCAGATTTCTCGGCGGTGACCACCGCCGTGATGCGGCCGTCATGGCTCAATTCAAGCTGGATTTCGATATGGCCGAGGGCGGCGGGCCTGAGCTTGATGCTGATCTTGTCCATGCCCTGTGCCGCGGCCTTGACGATGTGGACGGCCAGCTGATCGACGACCGGCTGCGACACCGGCGTCGGGCGGGTTGCGGCGGACAGGGCTTGCACCGGGGAGGTCTGGGTCGAACCCATGCCGCCGACGGGAGCGACCGGCATTGGTGAGCCCATCGTTACCGCGCCGGTGTTCGCGGTTGACTGGGCGACGCCGTAGGACGCCGCCGCCGTGGCGTTCAGGCCGGCGGTCGCCGCGCCGCTTGGAATCTGGCTGGTGGCGCCATTGTTGGCGTTCCCGGCCGCATCGGACGCGGTCTGGGCGACGGTGGAAGCGTTGGCGCCCTGTTGGCCGATCTGGGCGGTGCCCCCTGCCTGCGTCTTAGCGCCGGACGCATCATCGGCCGCCGGGCCGGTTGCCACGAGCATGGCACTCGGTTTGGAAACGGGATTCGGCGTTTCTTCCGTGACCGTGATGCTGATCGGAGCCTGCCCAGGGCCATCAACAAGCGCGTTTTTCACGTTGGCCGGAACCGTGAGGGTTGCAAGCGCCTGTTCCGCGGCACCGGATCCCTTGGCGTTGGTGGATAAGTTGGCGAGGTTCGCGAGAGTGGCGCTCACGGCCTTTTCGGCGGCTTCGGCGTGGGGCGCGTTGGTAACGATCTCGAGCGCCGGATTGGTCCCGGGCAGGGAAGGAGATCCATGGGAGGCGGCATTGGTAATACCCGCGCCGGCGGCGGCATCCGAACCGGCGCCAGGAGTGGCAAGGGGCGCCGTCGAGAGGGCGGTGCCGTTGTTCAGGTTCGCGCTCGCTCCGGGCTGGGCGATCGCCATGAGGTCGCTCCCGGCGGCCTTGCCGGGGACATCCAGGAAGCCGGCGGGGGTAATGGCGGTGCTGACCGCGGCCGCGGTCTCAAGACCGTTCTCGGCGGCGTGGCCCGGGTTGTCCGTCCCGGACTGGGCGCCTTCGGCCGTCGCGTTTGGCTCTCCCTTATGTCCATCGGTGTCCCGTAGCGAGTGCTCACGCGCCTCGTCGGTGCCGGAGGATCGCGGGGCGCCGTCATCAGTATCGGTTTCTCTTGCCGAGGGGGTATCGGCGGGCGCCGGCCTGTCGTCGGCCCCGGCCCTGTCCACCCCTCTATCGGTGCCATCTTTGACGGTCTCAGCTGCCGTCTCGCCCGTCCCACGCGTGCCGGTCCGGCTCTCGGAGACCGGCTCGCGCGTGGTTGGCGGCGCAAACGCATCACCGCCCGTGGCCTGGCGCATCATGTCGCTGAACTGGCCGAGAAAGCCATTCAGCGCCACGGCGGACGCAGCGTTTCCTTTGGGCTGGTCCGGACGGTGCTCAGGGTTGACGAGCAAATCTGTGATCGAAATATCCATGACTACCGTTAACTGCCGATACAAACTTAAACACGAACCAATGTTCCGACCGGATATTCCGGTGCGAATGACGCCTTTTGGGCAGCAATCTTCGGGCCATACCGTGCCAGTAGATAAGTTGTTGAACTGCAATGTAAAATATCGAATCTCCGGACCCGGGGGGAAGATACTTCGCTGCCCTATCGGCAATTCCTTCTCAGGCGTTGGGCAACTTATGCCGGGCGGGGAGGGGACGCCGGTACCGCAAGGGAGTGTCGTGGCGGCGGGGGCACCTTAACCTGGAGGGGCCGTTCGGGCGGCGAGAGGTCGTTGGTGCTTGATTTGCCTCATCCGCGGCAGGGGTGGATATGAAAATACCCCGCCGGGCTGATGATAGCGGGGTTTTCCAAGATCAGGACCCCGCCGGCCGGAGGGGGCGGGGGGAGAGCCTACGCGAAAACGGAAACGCTCTTGTGGGCCTTGGGCGTATCGGGGCCTTCGGGCGCTCCCGGTCCCTGGTCCTGGCTTTCGCCCGGGGCCTTGGGTGTGGGCCGGTTTCCGTTACCGCCGTTGGCGGCCTTTGCTTCGGCGGCGATCTTGGCGGCTTCCCTGGCCGGCTTGTCGCCCCGGTTGGCGAGCTCGCGCCAAGATTCGCGTAACGGCTCGAGAAGCTCGATCACTTCCTCTGCGGGCTTGGGGTCGTTCTTCATGTCGACCCTGGGAAGGCGGTTCAGCATGAAACCATATAGGCGGTCGAGATTCTCCGCGACCTCGCCGCCGAGCTCCATGTTCAGGGTCATCTGCAGGTGGGAAATGACCTCAATCGCGCGGTTGTTGTTCCGCCAGCGTTCCTGCACGTCGTTCGCCGCTATCGCCCTGACCGCCGCGTTGAGCGAGCTGATGGCCTTATCGAATAGCATGAACACGAGCATCGCCGACGACGCCGTCATGATCTGCTGAGTCTGGTACTGCCGTGAGGCGTTCTGGGTCATGCTCTAGCTCTGGTCATCGGACACGGGCGGGTTTGTTTTTACACCCTTCGGCTTAGGAAATGGTTTACGGCGTTACTGCCTCTGGAAGTTGGTGAGGGCATCGAAGCTCTGGCGCATGGAATCGAGGATGCGGTTCATGGTGATCAACGCCGTCTCCATGGCGATGAACCGGCTAATGAGCGACTGACGCTGTTGCTCGAGCCTCGCCAACATTTGGTCGATGCGTTCCTGGGTCTGGGTGTTCTGATCACTGAGCGAATCGATCTCGTTTTCGACCGATCCCGTGGTCACGTTGAGCATGTTGTCGAGGGCGTGGAACAACTGGGCGCCGAGGCCGACGGTGTAATTGAGCGTCACGCCGTCCACGTCGTCGGTTCCGGTGTAAAGAAGCTTCAGGCCGTCCGCGCCGGTCTGGTTGGTGGCGGTCAGGACGCTGCCGCTCACCGTCACCGAGCCGTCATCGGCGCCGCCGGAGGCGCCGTTGATGTTGGCCGAAAGTAGCGCGTTATTCTGATCCGACATGTTGAGCTGGACGATCAGGTTGTTGGAATCGTTGGTGAAGATCAGGTTGTCGTTGGAGCTGGCGTGGGTGACCTCGAGATGGAATGTACCGCCGCTGCTGACCACCTGGGCGTTGAGGTCGGGATCCGCGTCGATCGCCGCGGCGAGGTCGGTAAGGCTGTCGGTCGCGTTGTATGAAATGGTGGCGAGCGTTGTCGGCGTGCTGTCCGTGATATCGAAGGTGCCGTTGCCGAGCGTCGGGCTGGTGAGGTAGTTCTGCATCGGCGAGGTCGCGCTGATGACCGCTGAGGTCTCGGCGATCAGGCCGGTGCCGAGATCGATGGTGAAGGTGCCGGTGCCGTCCTGGGTGGATCCGGAAAAAGTGTAGGTGGTGAGCGTCGCCACCAGGACGTCGGTGGGGCCGGTATCGGTGACGTAGATCTCGATGGTGTGGGGCGAGGCGTCGTCGAGGTCGGTGCCCGAGATGTCGCTGACGACGGAGCCGCCGTCGAGCTTGAACTTGATGCCGGCGGCGGTGTTCATGCGGGTGTCACCGCCAAGGCCGCCGGTGCTTTCAAGCGTCAGGGTCAAGAGGCCCGAGGCTTGGTCATAGACGCCGGCGGCGATCAGGGCGTCGACCGTCAGCTTGTCCATGGTGCTGGTCGGCGTGGTGACGGTGCCGCCGGTCATGTTGCCGCCATTGGTCGGGCCGATCCCCGTGAGGTCCAGCGTCCCGTCTGTGATTTGGGTGGCGCGTGCGAAATTGTTGTCGCCGGACAACGTGATGGTGACGTCAAGCGTGGGGAAAGAGACGGCCACGGTCTGTCCGGCGAGGAGATCGGTGTCGTCGGGCTCGACCACCGCGTCAAGGAGCGTGGTGATGTCGACGGTCTCGCTGGTGCCTAGAGTGAGGTTGCGTACGGTGAACACTTCCGTGATTTCGTCGTAGCTGTAGCGGAAGGCATGGCCGGAGACGACGGGGTCGCCGAAGGCGATGTCGCTGATGCCGTCGGCGGCGGGCCCGCCGGTGTCGGCGTCGATCTGGGTGAAGCTGCCGAGGGTAGAAAATGAATCGCTCTTGAAGCGGTCGTCATAGGCGACATTGAGGGTATAGCCCGAGACGTTGTAGACGGTCTGGCCGGTGGACGTCAGATAGACGAGCCTCGGGTCGGACGAGGAAAAGTCGAATGTGAACAGGCGGCGCACGTCCTCGATGTTGTTGAGGAGCGCGGTATCGAGCTTTTGGTTGTCGATCTCGAGGGTGTTGGCGAGAAGCGGATCGCTCAAGGCGTTGTTGTTGATGAAGTCGATGCCGATCTGGGCGAGGACGGTGAAATCGCCGCTCACGCCCTGGGTGCCTGAACCGATGATCCTGGCGATCTCGCCGTCGATGGCGGAAAGGGTGCGGGCGCCGAACAGGATGGCGTCCTCGTCGGTCTCGCCGGTGGTCTCATCGATCTCGCTGTGGGTGTTGATGAAGGTCTTGAGCGCGTTGAAGGCGTCGACGAAGCTTTGCAGCTCGGCCTTGATCGCGTTCAAATCCTGCTCGATATCGATCTTGATGTTGGTGCCGACCTCGGCCTGGAACAGCGACAGGGTCACGCCGGCGAACAGGTCGGTGACGGAATTGGTGTCACGCTCGATCATCAGCCGTGCGTTGCTGATATTGAGATCGGTCAACACGCTGCCGCCGCCGGTTTCGGTCATGGTGAAGGCGTCGCCCGTGGTCTGGATCTTGAGGCGAACCTGGGCGCCCTCGGTGACCACCGAGGCGCTGATCCCCATGGTCGTCAGCGTCCCGTCGCCGTTGATCTTATCGGCCAATCCCTGGATGGTGTCGCCGGTCAGATAGCCGAGGTCCAGGGTCGTCGTGCCGTCGTCGAAATGGATGGTGCCGGTGGAGCCGAGTGTGTTCGAGGCCGAGGACTGGCGCGCCGATTCGTATATCTCGTTGGTCTTGTCGATGAGGCCGTCGGCGTAGAACTGGGCCTTCTGGGCGGCTTGCAGCTCGTTCTTGATCGCCGGCGCGGATGTCAGGATGCCGACGGTCTGAAGCGGCGTTCCCGTGGTGTCGGAAATGGTGATCGACGAACCGGCTGTGTCCTTGGTCAGCACCAGGTAGTGCTCGGTGGTGCTGACGGAGACGACGCTGGCCGATACTTTCGTCGGCGTCGTGCCGGTGTTGGCATTGTTGATGCGGTCGCGGAGGCTAAGCAGCGTGTCTCCCGCGGAAACCGTTATGACCTTACCCTCGATGGTGAAGGTGTTGCCTTCGGTAAGCCCGAGCGCGGTGGACGTGCTGGCGACGGCGTCGGACGAGATCTTGTGGGCGGCGGCGGTCTGTAGAATCTCGATATTGTGCGAGCCGACGACGGCGGCGTTGGTGATCGTGACACCGAGAAGCGCGGCGGCCGAGGACGGCGTCGCCCCGTCGGTGCGGCTGACCGAAGCGAAGGCTTCCTTGGCGCTGAAGATATCGGCCGAGTTGCCGACGGTGGCGGCGCCACGGATGTTGGCGAAGGAACTCTGGAAGGCGTTGAGAACACCACGAAATTCCTGATAGGCAGTGATCTTCGCCTCGTTGGATTCGATTTTCGTCTCGAGGCGGTCGATGGGAATTCGCTTGGCCTCGATGATGGTATCGACGGCGCCGATGAAATCGATGCCGGAACCAAGGCCTGAAAACGAGACCCGGCCGCTGTCGTCGATCTTGATGCTGTTGAAGTTGACTTCCACTGGAATGAACGCCTTTTCGCCTTAACGAATTTCACGCATGGTTACGAAGGCGGCGTTGCAAAATCTGCGCCATTACAAGCCGGGCAAAAAAAATAATGAAAATTCCGCGCCTCAAAGCGCCTGTTCTCCTCCCTTTACCTGTCCTCAAAAAAAACGGAGAGGGGAATTTTCCCCTCTCCGTATACGAGTAGGATTACTGGAACAGCCGCAGCAGGTTCTGAGGCAGCTGATTCGCCTGGGCGAGCATCGCAACACCGGCCTGCACCAGAACGAGTTTACTGGTGAAGACCGTCATTTCCATTGCGACGTCCAGATCCAACAGGTTGCTTCGGGCGGCTTCAGAGTTCTCGATGGTGATCGCCAGGTTGTCGGAGGCGAACTGGAGACGGTTCTGGTTGGCGCCGATACCCGCGCGGGCGGTGTTCAGCGTATCCAACGCCGCGGAG
>SMUX01350787.1_pt1 | contig 15256 bp, 7 predicted proteins | sample 2456431 | NCBI WGS metagenome assembly SMUX01 (sample SAMN11095930, study PRJNA526329) | marine sediment metagenome | biome: Marine sediment; feature: Surficial sediment; material: Deep marine sediment; isolation source: Hadal surficial sediment | place: Pacific Ocean | collected 2014-11 | depth 0-1... | reverse complement strand
TAATCGTGACATCCTGTAATTCGACTCCGACCACGCTGCTCGCGGTGATGACGTACGGCACAAGCTGCCCACGCGTCACGTTGAACATCGGCGTCGACTTCGTGATGGCTAGCGCGCCAGTCAATACCGGGTCGAGCGGGATGTGGTTATTGAATAACTGGCTGGAGCCCGGCGCCTGGCTGTCGTCCAGCGTCAGGTGCGAGTGATACACGGTACCTGCGCTCCTGGCCGGTACTGCAAGCGACGGCGCGAACTCGGACGTTTGCACCTCGCAATGCGCGGCTGTTGAGGCGATGGCGTCGTTGATCGTGCCCGGACAGGCAGGCACATTGAACGGCGCCGTAGTGTTGCCGGACGTGGGCGGAATCAACGCCGAAACGCCCGCAACGTAGCCACTAAATGGCACCGTCACCAGGATTTCATAGTCGCCGCCACTAGTGCACGCCAGGTCGCCGAAATTGAGATCGAACTTGTAATAACCGTCTGTCAGCGTGACCTGATTCTGTTGCGCCGGATCGTCGAAACAGGCGGCCGGCAGCGGAATGCTGCTGCCCGCCTGCACCATCACAAGCGTTGCGCCGGTAACCGGTGCCCGCAATATTGCGTCATACACGACGCCGTTTGGATCGATCGGCAAATTGAGGTTTTGCAAATTGCTGCCGGACGCGACGATGATGTCACCGATGCGCTGCAGATCATTGGTGTATGCCGAGTCGGCCAGGCCCAGCAACGCCGTCGCCGCACCCGCACCCGGCGCGCTGAAGCGAAGCTCGTATTGTTCACCCGTGAGGTCGTTCGGCGGCAGACTGGACATGCGATAGCTGCCGTCAATCGCGGTCAGTGCCGTCCGCAGCAACTGACCGTCGCGGAGCAACTCGACCGTCCAGCCCTCGAGCGAGCGTTCAACACCATCCTGGGTATTGTCGAAATTTGCGTCGTGCCAGACGCTGCCATTCAATGTACCGGAGCCAACGACGCCGCCGACGTCGATCGAGACGCTCGCCGACACCGTTTGCGGCGGCAGATTCCAGGTAGCGACCGCGGTATTTGTAATGGTCGTGCCAACGGCAAGATTCGGATCAATCACCGCCCTGAAGCGGAACACAATTGTTTCGCCCGGCTGCAAGTCGCCGTAAACAGACGCGTAGTCGGCGGTCAATATCGACCCGGAGACATTGATGCCGGCTGTCAAACCGTTCATTGTCGCTGACTGGTCGACGTAGGTGAGGTAGCCCGGGACTGGCATATCCAGGTCGTCCGTGATCACCACGTACAATGCCGGGACAGCGGCAATGTTCTCGACGATCACGACGTATTCGAGCGTCGCTCCGGCTAATGCGGCACCACCGTTGACAACCGACACGCTCTTGCTGATCGCAAGTTGCTGGCCGTCACCGACCACGACCACCGTCGGCTCCGGTCCTGTCGATGGGTTGCCGTCGCCATCCGTCAATACGTTCGGCAGCTCCTGGCTCCCGACCACGGCCTGATTGCTGATTAACGTGCCCGTCGCCACGCCGTTATCAACACGCAGATCGAACTGCACGATCGCTGATTCACCGGGTGACAACGTGCCCTCGCCGACGCCCGGCAGGGGCGGCGTCAGGTCTGTCGAGCTCACCGGAATTCCGGCGATAAGCGGGGAGATGCCACCGTCAGGCTGGCCGACCGGCAAACCGTTCAAGGTCAGCGAATCGGCGACATACGTGGTATTTGCCGGCACCGCGTCAGTCAGGTCAACGTTGGTCGCCGGGATCGTACCGTTGTTGTAAATCGTAATCGTGTAGCGCAGCGTGTCACCAGGATCGACGATGTTCGGGGAACCCAGGTCGACTTGCAGCGCGGCGGATTTCTCGGCGTAGATCAATGGCAGACTACCAACGACATCGCGCGTGGGGTCATCGACGATCGATGTGCGCGGGTCGTCCGATGGCTGATCGAATACATCGCCGGCTATCGAGCTTACGAATGCCTGGTTGGATATCACCGTGCCGTCGGCCGCATCCGGGAACACGACAACGTCGAATACAATGGTCGCGATGTTGTCTGGCGACGGCGCAACGACAGCGTGCATCGTGCCCGGCGTCGGATCCTCCGGTGCGTTAAGCAGGATGCCGCCGGTCAGCGGTGATACGCCCCCACTCAAGTCCGGCACAGATACGCCATTGAGCGTAGTGCTGCCCGCGACATAATTCGTATTGGCCGGAATCTGGTCAACGAGCGTCACGTCCAGCGCGTCGTCCGTGCCGATATTTTGCACCGTTATCGTGTACCGGAGCCTTTCGCCGGCCAGCAGTACGTTCGGGTCACCGTCGAGGTAGGTGGATATCTTGTCGACGTCGAAGGCCGGCGCAGACACGATCAGAATCTGTGTCGGGTCTTCGTCACCGTCAATATTCGGATCAGCCGGGCCATTGATATTGGGATCGTCACTGAGCAGGACCGCAACACCGGAGCGCAGGATCTCGGACTGATTGGTCACGTAGGTGCCATTGGCGATAATGGGCGCCAGAACAACCTCGAACTCGATAAGCAGACTATCGCCAATGCCGCCGAGACTGAGATTGCGAACATCGAGCAACCCGGTGCCTGCCGCTCCACCGTTTGGATCCGTATTCGAAGCGTCCGCGCCGGCGGGCAGCGTAATGACGTTCAGCGTCCCTGCCTGAAACACCGGGACCGCATTGAGCCGGTCCAGCTCGTCGCCGATACTGAAGTTGCTCAGCGGCGAGTCGATGGCGTTTTCGATTCGCAGGCTATAGCGCAGAGTGTCTCCGGGAGTGGCAACGGTTGCCGGGTCTTCGCCGCTGCTGACGTTGATCGCCGTCTTCTCAAAAATCAGCGTGGGCGTAAACACGACGACGGTGTGCGCGTCTTCGTGATCGAGCACGCCCACCGTGCCATCGGTCAGCGTACGCGTGTACGTGCGCGCCTGATCGTTCGGCACCGAAACGTCGACGCTGAACCATTCGGTTGCGCCGGCGATATTGGTTAGCGTGGCATCCTGTTGCGCGTTCGCATCGAGTGATACCTGGTACGTGACTATCAGTCGCTCGTCGGGGCCAATCGCGGCTGCCGCCGTCAGCAATGAGAGCGTGAACGTACAGACGGGATCACCGTTGAATGTGACCGCGAAGTCGGTGCCCGTCGTGAGCGGCGGTGCTACGGGCGTTGTGCCGTCCGCCTGGAACAACTGCGCGGTGACTGCCGCGGGTGCAGCGTCGCACATGTTGCCGTCCGCCTGGTTCGGCAGGATGTCAGTGATTGTCAGGTTATGTGCGGGCGAGCCGCCGGTGTTGTGAACGTCGAGCGTGAACGTGCCCGGCACGCCGATGCGCATTTGCAGCGGCCCGCCTTTCTCCAGCGTCAACTCCGGTTCGACGATCGTCATCGGCGGGGTCGTGCCGGATCCGCCCGGTCGTACGCTCGTGTCGTTGTTATCGAGCAGGTTGTAGGTATACGAGGCCGTGTTCGTGAACGTGAGGCCGGCCACATTCGTGCTCGTGTCCAACAGCAACACGGTAATCTCGATGACGATCTGCTCGCCTGCCGGGATGTCGATGCCGTTGACGGGATCTTCAATGACAATGCTCGTGGCCGTACCCGTGTTGACCGGAGTCCACGAACCCGAGCCCGAGATTTTTGTGACATCGACAAACTGCAAATCGGCAGCGGACGCGGTCAGGTCGTCGAAGATGCGTACGTCGTACAGCGGCGCAGTGTGCGGCACGGTCGGTATCGTGATCAGGTAGCTGAATTCCTCCCCGATCGTCGCAGTGGCCTGCGTGTTTGCTTTTTCGGGGGCCGGTGGCGGTTCCGCCTCAATCAAAACGCGCGTCGGGTCCTCGTCGCCCGCCACGCTGGGGTCGGCCTGACCGTTGACGTTCGGATCGTCACTATCGGCGAGTTTTACACCGCTGATGAGGTCTGCCTGGTTAGTAACAACCGTACCGTCAATCAGCGTCGGGTCCAGCGTGATGTCGAACTGGATCAGGACCTCGCTGTTGGCCGGGAGGTTCATGCCACGGATGTCGAGGATGCCGGCCCCGTTGGTGCCGCCATTGGGGTCGGTGTTGGAGGTGTCGGCGCCGGGCGGAATGGTACCGGGAACAAGCATGAGTGTGCCCGGCACAAAAACCGCCGAGGCATTAAGTTCACCCAGATCATCGAAGAAGGTGAAATCGGCCAGCGGGCCATCGGTGGTCTGCAGCCGCAATGTGTAGCGCAAAGTGTCGCCCGGAGCGGCCGTCGTGGTCGGACTCACGCCGCTGGTGAGATTCGCGACGGTCTTCTCGAAGAAGTAGCCGAACAACGCCACCGTGACCGTGTGGGCATCCTCGTGATCGAGCACGCCGACGGTGCCGTCGGTCAGCGTGCGCGTATCGGTAATGCGATCGGTATTGCTGCTGTCGCCGTTGAACCATCGCGTCGCGCCCACGACATTGGTCAGCGCGGCACCGTCCTGGCTGTCGGCGTCTAGCCGGGTCCGGTAAGTGATGATCAGGCGCTCATTCGGGCCGATCGTGGCCGCCGCCGTGAGCATGGTCAGGGTAAGCTCGCAGGTGGGCACACCGATGTAGTTGAGCGAAAAGTCGGTGCCCTCGACCAGCGGACCCTTGCCCGGGACCGGGGTGACACCGTCAGCCGCGAAGACCCGGGCGCTCAGCACTTGCGGCGCTATGTCGCACATGCCACCCGTAGCACCGTCGGGGAGGCGATCGAGGATCGTGACGTTCCAGGCATCGCTAAGCCCGGTATTCAGGACGTCGATGCCGAAGTCCCCCCACTCCCCCAGGTTCAGTGTCCTGCCCAACGTCGCCGGGCCGCTCTTGGTTACGACGAGTTCAGGCGCCGCGATCGTCAGCGGCGGCGAAATTCCCCATTCGCCCGGGAGGGGTTGATAGAAAACACCATCGATGAGTCTCCCGAACTGCCACTTGGCGGTGTTGATGAACTGTGTCCCTGGCACGTTCGCCGGCGAGACATCGAGCACGACCGTGATCTCGATCTCGATCTGCTGCCCGGCCGGGATAATGGGAGAAATGTCGAAGGTAAGCAGACCGCCGACGTTGGAGAATGTATGCGGTACTGGAGTGCCGCTGTCCCGCCAGTAGGCGACGTGGCTCAGATAAGTGAGATCCACGCCCGTCGCATTGAGGTCGTCCCAGACAATGACACCGTGCACGTCATTGAGCGAGCCACTGAAATTGATGACGGTGCCCGTGGCCGAGTCAAACAGGACCGGGATCGTGAGCGTGTAGGTGAAGGGCACTCCGATGGAAGCCGTGGTCTGGCCCGCGGGGTTTTGCTTGTCGATCTTTTCGACGGGTATCAGCAGGTTCTGACAGCCCTCCTGAATCTTGCTTGACGAGCCATTGGTAAACCAGATCTTGTGATTAAGAACGGTGTTACACGACATATTGCCGGTGTGTACAACGTTGTCGAAGATGATGAGCCATCGTTCATCGGTCTGGCCCGGTTGCGTCTTGAAGCTGAAGTTGGTGGTCAGCGGGTTGGACGCCGGATAATTTCTTATCGTGCAATTCCTGTCGATCTGGAGCTGGGATGGAGCAACGTCGCCAGCAAAGCCGTCCATTACACCGTTGGGGTAATCGGAGCAGGACTGCGCCTGCGCATTCGTCGCCCACAGAGACGCGGCCAGAATAATCAGGCAGGTCGCGCGCCGCCGTGAATTGGTCGGCTTCGCCAACGAGCTGATTCTCCGAAACACTCGTGCGCTTATGTCGTATTGGGCCATGGTCAGTCGCTAACTTTCCGTGTGCGCTTGCCTCACCAGCGCGGACAAATGATCAGCGATCAGTATTCGGGTAGTCCCGCTGCCGTAGAGCCTGATAACCCGTTAGACCGGTAACTTTGCGTCGCCATCGTTTCGATGGGTTTGCCTTTTTTTCATAAGATCGCAACAAAACTATCGCTCAAGACAAGAGCCATGCAGCGTGATCTGCATCACATGTTCGGGTGCCAGCGTGAATACGCTGATGACGGGCGTGAGGGGTTCCGTTAATCGCTCAAGGCGGCGCAAACAGTGGCTTTCGCGCACTGATGGGCGGCAGGCGTCAGCGCCGCGTCAGCTAACGGGGCTGGTATCTGTCGCCGCTGAGAGACGAACGCTTTATGTTCAATCGGCCAGCGCGATCAGGCGGCCGGCAGGAAATCGATCGGGTAGATTATGGTCATCGCCACGATGTCTTTCTTCGCACCGAAATCGAAGCTCCGGACGCGTGCCACGATCTGCTGCGCCAGTGATGGCGCATCCATGTCTGAAGACTGCAACTCACACAGCGACACACTGCCATCCGGCTCAATCGTAAGGCGCAACACCAACTGTCCACGAAGTGTCGGATCCTTGCGCAATTCCCTGTTGTACAAGCGATAGAGCGCCGCCTTGTAGCGGTCGAAGACGATTTGAATTTCCTCGTCCGTGCGGCCAGCCAGGGGCCTGCCGCTCATCGGGCGGTCCGACCCACCCCCGCCGCCGATGGAACTTGCAACGCGAGTCAGCACCACGCCGGCAAACTCCCCGCCGCCACCGCCGCCGACATCCCGACTTAATGAAGCAAGATTTATCCCGCCACTGGAGCCTGGCTGCAGAGTCGTCACCATCGATCGTTCGGACCGTCCGACCGCTACCTCGCCTGCATTGCCGATGCGTGCGTCAGAGCCAAGTTGTGCGCTCGGCCTGATCTGCGCCCGACTCGAAAAACTGTCGCGAAAGGCGAGTATTCCCTTCGACGCTATCTGTTCTCTCGCTGCCTGCCGTCGTTCTTCCTCAGACACGGCGGGCTCCGGGATGACTTCCTCGGGTTGTTGCTCGTCCGCTACCAGAGGTTCCTCCGGATCGATCTCGGTTGGCTCTTCCTCGAGCACCAGCTCTTCAACCACGGGTTGCGGTGGCGGAACCTGCCGCTCCTGCCGGATCAGTTGCGCCACACGCTCCGGCACTTTGCTCAGCTCCGCGAACTCCGGAATCGGCAGCTCGACAAGACCCGCCAGCAACGCGAGCAGGATACTGACCAGCATCGATAGCGCAAGCGACCTGCGGAGTCGTTTGTCCTCCGCGCGACCCCTGGACCATGGCATTACGATAACGCGGTACGGAATCTCTCTGTCTTCGGTTTCAATCAGCCACTCGGCCTTGCGATTTTCTTCCTGCTCGAGCACGTCGAGCAAGTCATCGTCGAGGTAAGCCATCGACTCGTGCTGGTCCTGCTGATTGCCGGCTATCCCCTGGCATCGGGTTTCAACTGCCGCCAGCCTGGCATTAAACGATTCAATTCGGCGGCGAACGTCGTGAACGTGTTCAGTCGTGCTACCGGAGCCGGATTGTTTTCCCCAGAAGAGCTGTTCGGCCCCGAGGCCGTCGAGTTTCAGCAGAGACTCACAGATCTCTTCGAGTAGCTCATACTGGTTTTTCTGCGCGGAGAGTCGTTCCAGATCGGTGTTGGCAGCGGCCAGAGACTGTTCAAGCCCGCCCAGTTCCTGTTGGCGCTGCTCGATTTGCTCACGAAGGGCGAATTCTTCCTCAGTCATTGCAGAACTCGATTCGTCAGATTGTCGACGCCTGCGACGCTTTCGACGGCTTCTGAATGACGGCCAGCGAGACATGATAGTAACCCTGGCCGGTGCAGGTCGTCATGATCTTCTGAACGACGTTGAATGGCACAGCCTTGTCCGCCAGAATAGTCACCTCCAGGGTTTCGGCCGCCGTCTGCGTGGCGTGCCCGATGATATTTCCCTGCAATTCGGCCAGTCGGTTTGTAATCGGCTCGATGGTGGATCCCGCTGAATTAATAATATCTGCGACTTGCATGACCAACTTTCCCTGAACGATCACCTCGACCTCACTGACAAGGATCACCACTGTTTCGCGCGGCTTGGATTCGACCATGGATTCGGGGAGCACTATTGTCTTCGGCGCCTCCATTACCTCGACAGAACCGGAATTGACCAACAGAAAAAATACCAGAATCGTGAACACATCCATCAGAGATGTCAGGTTCATCTTCGCGATCTTGCGGCGATTGCGGGCCATGCGCTTGATTCTGCGTGTATTCCTCACGGCGCCTCTCCGACGGATATTTCCGTGAACAGGGCAAATATTTTGTACTCCTCGCTGTCGCCGACGGCGATTTCCACGCTTCTTACGACGTCCATTACGCGGATGAGATAGTCGTACGGAATATGCGGCTCCAGGAGCACCGATGCAGTGTCATGATCCGGATACTCGCGTTTCAGTGACATCATGAAGTCTGACAAAGTCGACAAGTCGTATTCGTCGTCCACTTTCGGGATCGTGCCGATCACCACCGTGCCGTTCGTGATTTCCAGAGCCGACTCGCGAACGATTACTTCGACTCTGAACGCCGGTTGATCCGTTTTTGCACCTCCCGCAGAACTGGGAAGGCTTAGCTCAACGATAGTGAGGCGGGAAAATACAGCCGTAATCAACAGGAACGGTATCAATACCACCATCAGGTTGAGGAACGTCGAAACATCCAGCTCATATTCTGGTTTCGTACGACGCTTGTAATGATGCCGTCTGGCCACGGTGGCTACGCCTCAGCCAGCCGTTTTGCTCTTTTCGAAAACACGTTCAGCACTTTGACCGTCGCCATTTCCAGGCTGTCCACGATGTCGCCGGTCTTGCTGGTTAATACCGCGTGCGTAACCAATAAAGGTATTGCGACCATCAACCCGAATGCCGTCGTGTTCATCGCAACCGAAATACTCGCCGACAGAAGATCTGCCTTTTCCGCGGGATTCGCATTCGCAACCGCCGTGAACGCCTGAATCAGTCCCATGATCGTGCCCAACAATCCGAGCAGCGTCGCAATGCTGGAAGCCAGTGCAACATACGGCGTGCGCTTCTCCAGCCGCGGCACGATTTCCATCATGCTTTCTTCCATCGCGATCTCGATGTCCTCACGGCGTCGAACGGTTCCTTGAAGTGCCAATCCCATGTGCAAGACCTGCGAAATCGTCGACTTGTCGCCTGCTGTCATATCACGTGCCTTGTCGAAGTCGCCCTCCGCCAACATGGGTTGCACCTTGTCCCAGACAGTCTGATTTTTGTGGGTTACGAGCGTAAGCGTGATGTAACGCTCGATCGCTATTGCAACCCCTACTGCGAACACGAGCAGTATCGGATACATGAAAGCGCCGCCCGTTACGAAAAAACGTATGATCGTGTACAAGAAGTCCATCACCAAATCCTCATTTGAACAGCCACCCCGGCCCAGTCTGGGGAGCGCTGTCAAGAGTAATTCCTTATGACAAGTCCGAATGTGACCCAGCGCACGTTCGGGTCCGATTCTTCCCTGAACGTTCGGTAGGAGCGGCTTTAGCCGCGACAGGGTGCGGATCCTCGGGCCTGGTCGCTCTCGCACATCCCTGTGCTGCGCGACATAAGGTCGTCCTGCCCGTAAAGGCCCGTCTACGAGCCTGATCGAATCGTGTAATACCTGAGTTCTCGCAGGAAAACCTCTTTGTCCACGGGCCGGGCCCGATCGTCGAGCGTATTCGAAATACTGAGGTTTTCACCAAGCTCCGAACTTTTCCACGGAATAATAACGAGTGACTTTGGTGTTTCCTCATTTCCCAAAATCGACATCCCCGACATCGCTTTCGCCTGTTGTGTCACATCACTGGCGTCTTTGACGTCCTTTACGTCCTTCGCATCTTCCGTCTCGTCGCCAAGTGCGACGACGGAAACGAAAAGCAAAGTCACGAACAGAAGTAGTGCTCTCAACATAGTCCCTCCTACCGGCCGGTTCTGTTGCGAATGTCGGTAATCCAGATAGTTACCTCGCGATCCCCGGGGACGGCTTGCAGGTACGCCTGGTAATTCTCGATGGCACAAGCCGGGTCCGCGAGATACACATCGCAAAGAATTGCGAGATTTCGTCTCGCAAAGTGGAAACCGGGATAGACCGCCAGGGCCTTCTCGTAGCTCTTGCGCGCCTCCGCGAAACGACCGGTCTTGCGATACACGATGCCCAGCTCGTTGTGCACGGCGGGATGATCCGGGTTTAGCTCCAGCGCCTTTTGCAGATTGCTTTCGGCCGACTCGAGATCGCCGGTCCGGTGATACGCAATACCGAGATCGATGCGCGGCGCACTCAACTCCGGCGCTTCTTCCGTGACCCGCCGCAACAACTCGATACCCTGTTCGTGTTGACCCTGTTCGAGCAAAACCAATGCGCTTTCATAATCCGCACGGACTTTGCCACTGATCCGAGTCTTCTCCGTGATCGTGAACCCTATCTCGTCCTGGATTTCGATTCGTGCCGTCCTCGTAACCTGGGCCGTGGAACAACTCGCAACGGCCAGCGCAACCACGATCGCCGCCAGCGCAAACCGAATTACGCGTTGGCACCGGATGTCGTCGTGTGCGCGCATCACTGGTAACCCCTGTCGCGGTCGACGATTTGCGCCGTGGCCGGGAGTGAATCCGGCGACTCCTGACTATCGCTGTCGCTGCGGGGCGTATTCGCATCGTTCTGCCCGACGACATCGATCTGTGCAGAAATGGGCGTCCGGTACGCATACTTGTCGATCGACCCGACGAACCCACTGCTGGCCTCGTATTTCGCATAGCGCCCCGGCATCAGCACCGCGAGTTTGTCGAGACTGCTCTGTACCCAGACGTTGTAAACCCCGACGGCCAACAGGCCCACGTTCTCTTCATGAACATCGATGGCTTGTTCCTCAAACGGAAAGGCTTCCTCCTCGATGACCATTTCGTAGTCGGCCATTTGTGCCGCGTCGAGGTCGGCTGGCCGCTCCGACTGGAGAAGCGCGTTGCTGAACTCAAAGTAGATTTCCGCGATGTAAAACGTCGCCGCAGCGGTTACTTCAGCAACTTCGTAATTCACAAGGTCCTCGAATGCGGCCAGTGCTACGTCCATGCGATTCTGCTTTTCGGCGAGGCTTTGTTCGAATGGAAGCACGAGCTTCAGCTCCGCGAATTGCTCGTAGAGCTGTTCAGTCAGGACTAACGCTGCCTGCGCGGCGAGATACCGGCTGCGATCGGTTTGCTCTTCGCCGGCGGACTTATTGATGGCGACGATATTGCGCAATTCCTCGCGGTACAGATCCGAATCACCGTTCGCCTCGTGCATCTCCGCGATCCTGGTGCGCGTCTCGAGTGCCAGATCGAGAGGCCGGGGAAATTCCGCAACATAGCGAAGATATACATTGAGGGCGCTGTCCGGGCTATCTGCCTGCTCGTAAAGATCCCCTGCAAGCAACAGTGCTTCGCGACTCAGTTGCGGGTCTTCAGACTCGGTGGCGACGCGCTCGTATTCGCCAGCGGACCGCGCAAGCTGTCCGTCTTCACGGTAGACGGATGCAAGTTGCCTCGTGGCATCGGCGAGCAACTCGTGATCGGCGTTGTCGCTGCGGAAGTCCTCGAGCGTGCTCGCCGCCAATGACCAGTCCTTGAGATAAATCAGTGCGGCCGCCGCATCGTACTCAGCCGCGGCTCGAATGCTCGAACCCGGTGCGACATCCTTGATCCGAAGGAAGTGATCGGCCGCGCCCCGGTAGTCCTCAAGGAGTTGTGCCTGCTCGCCCTGTTTGTAGATCGATGCCGCCAGGCCTTCGATCACTGCTTCGAGGGACTCGTCATCCGGAGCCGTCAGGACGAGCAAGTGCGTGTAGGCATTTTCAGCGTTCACGTACGCCGCGGTATCTATCGACGCGTTGGCAATCACGGCCCAGGCGGAGCGCAACAACGCCGCATCGGCAGCGGAATAAATTTGAATGAGCTTTTCCGCTGCCGCGATCGCCAGCGGGAAATCCTTCATCTCGTAAAGATCCTCCGCGGCGGCGCCAAGCACTACGGGAGCCTGCTCGTGGTCCGGGTATGTGTCTGCGAACCTTAGTGAGCTCACGACAGTTTCTTGTTTGACGTCAAGCAGCCGCGCCCCGGTCGCGATTTTCAGATCTTCCCGGTGCGCGAATATCGCAGCATACCCGGCCGCAGCGGATTGTTCGTGTGGCGGGTAGTCGTACGCTGTTCGCTCATATTCCCTTGCTGCCCTGGCGTAGTCCTGATGTTCAAGCAGAAGGTCGGCAAACTGATAATTGATCGGGGGCGATTCGGGGTCGTCCGGGAACGAGTCGAGAAATTCCCGGTACCAGCGCTGCGCTTCGAGAAAGGCCGCCGGCCGCTTCTCGGCGAGACTCTCATTCTGGTACAGCGCATGATAATGATTGGCCAGATCCTTCAGATTGGTCTGGAGAAAACTCACAACCTCTGGCGCCTCGTCCAGGTTGAAGTAGCGCCAATACTCGGCCTGTAACGCGTACCTGGACGCGAATTCTCTCTTTGACTCAACCACAAGCAGTGGAAACTCGCCTGCCGTATATATCGCGACGATCTGCATGTTGAAGTGAGGCGACCGGCGATGAAACGGGTTCAATTCGATGAACGACCCGTAGACTGATGCGGCATCGTGATACCGGAGCTTGCTCAGGTAAAACTCTCCGAGGTTGCGATAAATCTTGTCCGCATAGCCCCGCGCGCCGTGCGCCGAAAAATAGTCATCGATGACCTCGGGCCCGCCAATGTTCGACAAGCTGAGACTGACGACTCGAAACGTATCCGCCACGCGGTGCCCATCGCCGTCTTCGTAATCTCGATCGAAGTCATCGCCGATCGACAACCGATAATCGAGCATCGCAATGTACCTGTGCAGCGCCTGCTCGTAGAGTTCCTGCTTGTACAGGGTCCAACCCATTTTATACAAAGCCAATTCGAAGTATGAAGTGCTGCTGCCCATATCGATAACTGCCGAATAGGCATCTTCCGCATCCAGATACTTCTTCCTGATGAAGAAATACTCGCCACGCCGGAACTGCACTTCATCGATGTATTTCGAATACGGGTACTCGGTGACGAGCCGTTGCATCACCTGCATGGCATCCTCAGGCTGTCCGACTTCGTCGTATGCGCGCGACAGTTGATAGAGAACCTGATCGTTGCGCTCGTACTCAGGATACGTCTCGAGCAATTTGTTGTAAGTCCTGATGGCCTCCTGCGGCCCGGACTGCGCCAGTGCTTCGACGCCATCTGGAAACTGCAGCTCATCACGCGTGGCGTCGGGAATGGCCTCATGCCTCACGGCCGCGCGTTGCTCGAAATCGCTGTCCGACTCGGCCTGTTCCGGTTCGCTGACAGCAACGATACCGGTCGCCAGCGCCTCGTTGCCGCCAGCGCCCGCCCTGAACGCCGATTCCGGTGCCGGCAGCTCGTGTGGCGTATCGGTCCCGATGAGCCCGTACGCTTTTTCGATCTGCAGGTCTGCCATACGCCGCATGGCTTCGGGGGTCATTCTGCCTTCCGGAGTTTCCTCGAGAAACCGCTGGTAGCTCTGTGCGGCCATCTCCAGGCTATCCTCCAGCACCACTTCCTCGATCTCGGCCTCAACATGCCGCAAGTCGGCCAGTGTTACCCTGTCGGCGTTACCCGCGCAGGCAACCACACACAATGGCACGATGAAAACAGCGAAGCGGTGCCCGTTCATTGTTGCAGCGCTCCTCTGGCCTGAGCCTGGGTTGCGCGGTCATAACTATCGGCCAAGGCAAAGCGCGCCTGATCCTGGTAATTCTCCAGGCGCCGTCTGCGGGCAACGAGCTCATCGATGGCCACGACCTCTAGCAGGTGCCCTTGCCGCGCCATGAGCAAATCGACCTTCGCAAGTGACTCAGCGATTCGTGTTCGCAACCGTCGGACTGGCACCTCGTAACCTTCGAACCCGTGCGTTGCCGCCTGTCGCGCCCGGACGAATCGCGCATAGTTTTCCCGCATTAATTCGATGGAGCTTTCCAGCTCACGCAAATTCCGGTCGAACACCGTGAGCCGTTCGTGGTATTCCGTTAGAAGAGTCCATGTCACGGTACCCCTCAGGCGCTGCATTCGTTGCTTCAGGCTCGTGGCCACAGGACTGTTGTCTTCTCCGAGCTGACCCTCCAATTCCTTGAGACGGGCCAGAACGGCCTGCTCTTCCCGGGTTGCCAGAAATTCCGGCCTCGGTGTCGTCAGCATCCCCTTGAGACGGCGTTCCAGAATTCGGCGCTGCTCGACGCGCAGGCGCATTCTCGAATCGAGCTTACGGAACTGATGATCGATATCGGGCAGCAACGGCTCGTAATGCCCCTCCCGTATTTCAACGATATCTTCGAAGGAATCGATGCTTGTCTGCCATGAAACGAGTTTTTTTCTGAGGTCTGCGAGGTCGAGATAGTTTTGCAGCCCGGTCTGGAAGACATGCGAGGCCGACAACTCCATCAGGTAATACGTTTCCGGCGTGTCCGGCAGCGAACGCAATTGAATGACCCAATCCTTGTCCTGCCTGATTTCTTCGCGTATCAGGGCCTGCAAAAACCGGCCTTCCCGGATGCTCTCTATCGAAGCGCCGAGCTTTTCAAGCTCGACGCCGAACGAGTCGAGCGCGCGGCCATAGAAAAGTGCCGCGCGGCCGTGGATATTCAGTTTGCTATAGGCATACGGCAGGGCGAGCATCGCCTCCTGTGCCGAGCCATCCGTTACGTCGCGTTGTGCGAGAATGCTCCACGGGACGACAGCTCGCTCGAAGTTTTCCACCGACACGTCGGCCCAGCCGGAACTCAGCAACGCCTGGTTTGAAAACGGTCCCTCGAGACTCACTCGATCGAGAAAGTGTTTTGCCTGATCGAACTCGCCGGCTTCCAGCAGGATTGTCCCGAGCACCAGGTTTGACTTGTCGCGGATGGCATCGGTGGCACGATCGTTTTCCCCGATCTGCCCGGCACGATCGAGTTGCTTCAGCGCAGCCTGCTGCTCGCCGGCCTGGAGCAAAGCGATACCGAGGTTGTAGGAGGCGAAGCCCTTCAGACTGTTTGCATCCTGCAAGCGCTTGAGAACGTCGACGGCATCCGACGGCCGGTCGGTCGCCATGTAAATGTTTGCCCGCAGAAATTCGATATCGTCTCGAATGGCTTCAGGAATTTTTCCCTCGATTCTACCCAGCGCATGCAGCGCGTCGGTCATTTGTCCCTTTTGGAAGTGAATGCGTGCAAGACGGTAGGCGGCGTCGTTGCGCACGTCCTCGTCCACATCGCCCTCCAGCACCGCTTTGATAGCGCGTCCCGCACGATGGTGCATCCTGTAGTTGAGTTCGAAATCACCAACGGAGAATTCTGCGTCGTTGAGATACGCATAAAGGGAGTCCAGCTCAGGCTCGTCGAGGCC
>SMUX01144784.1_pt1 | contig 15263 bp, 19 predicted proteins | sample 2456431 | NCBI WGS metagenome assembly SMUX01 (sample SAMN11095930, study PRJNA526329) | marine sediment metagenome | biome: Marine sediment; feature: Surficial sediment; material: Deep marine sediment; isolation source: Hadal surficial sediment | place: Pacific Ocean | collected 2014-11 | depth... | reverse complement strand
CCCCGAGCCACTCACTACAACCGCAGACTAAAGCACTTCAGCGAGTACCTAGAATTGGCCTATTCGCCGGGTAGGTCCACGCGCGATCCCCCAGGAACTTAACACGGCACCAATGATCAGACTGATACGAGCGGACTCGTTGCGGTTCATGTGAAAGACGGATTCTCACGACGAATGGCGGATTAGAATTGTCAGTAACGAAGAATCTCGAAGCTAAAGAAATCGACAAGATCGTCCGTTCGATAACAATCACCAACGCCTAAGCAAGATGGCTAATTACCTGAATTGGTGGCCTGCACTCGTTTTCGGCTGGCCCGCTATCTTATTGGCCATTGTGCTGTCAGTCCTGGGCATCACGAAGAGGAGCCCGTCAGTACTCGCTGCCTCGGCGATCATTGCAACCCCGTTCTCTCTCTACTTGGGTGGGAGTCCCAGAGTCGGGTGGCTCGGGTTCGTTATTCCAGTGCTTCTAGTCGGAGCTAGCGTTGCCGTCCGCTATCGTCGGGTGGAGATAGCATGGTTGCTCTTAGTGCCTATCGTGGCGATAGTTGGCTGGGTGGCAAGTTTTGTGATGGGAGAATAGAGCTTAAAAGATCGATCATTCCCAAAACCTCAGCCTGCTGCGCACTTCTAACCACTCGGATTGTTTGAGGATGAGGTCAAGAAAAAGTTCTGCTTGATCACCTCCAAGGAGAACCCCATGAATCTGGTTGGTGGCTGGCGGAATTCGAGTAAGGGGTAGGATCGAGTGTTCAGGCCAGAATTGGTCCTGGCGTTTCGAGCTACCTGGACGGGCGGAGCGGATGGGCGCGCCAGAAGCGCCTCGGAGAGCTCAGAACTAGCCCCCCAGGGTATGGAAAACCTGATTCGACGGCTCTTACCGCTTGCAGGCGCAGCCGTAGGGTAGAATATTCCCGATGAGCCAGAGCGCTTATAAGTTGCAGTTCTCTCGTAATCCACTGGTGCAGATCGCGGCCGTTGTGGTAGCAGTCTTAGTAACAGTCGGTGCAGTGTTCCTGGGCGCCATAATCTTGTCCTTCTTCGTCGGGCTTGCCATTCTGGCCTGGCTAGGCCTGACTATTCGCTTGTGGTGGTTACGCCGACGGATGCGGCGAGGCGAGACCGGCCGCAGCGCCCAAGGCGGCGAGATTTTGGAGGTGGAGTACACTGTCGTCGAGGAGCGGACCGTAGAATCCAGCCGTCACCGAGACTCGCAATAGTGGCACGCAAGAGAAAGCGGCGACCGACACCTCCGGAATTGGATCGCCGTGGGTTCAGGCTCATACCGATCGCGGGCTTTATCGTCGTCTGTCTGGGGCTCGCCTGGTTTCTTGAGTCGCGGGCGACCACGACTCTGATCTTTGTTCGTCACACCGACACGGTCGTGGTGCTGCCGGAGAGCAATAATCCGCCCTTGAGCGAGTTGGGATTCGAACGCGCTGAGCTCCTGGCCGATGTGCTTCAGGATATCGATGTCGTCGCCGGGGTCGACGCAATATATGCGAGCGACGATCAGCGAACCCAGCAGACTGCGGCTCGCCTTGCGGACAGACTAGCCTTGGAGGTTCGGCTGGCAGATCCCTATGACGTCGAGCCCTTTATGGCGCAGGTGTTAAGCGAACACAAAGGCGAAATCGTGCTGATCGTGACGCACAGCGACATCATCGCTCCGCTGGTGGAAGAACTCCACGGCAGTAAGAACCTGCCGCCTATCCAGTCTGACGAATACGGCAATATCTATATCGTTACTATTCCGTGGTTCGGCAAAGTCAAAACCCTGCGCTTGCGTTACGATACTTTATTTCCCCCGCGCGAAGGTACATTCTCGGGGAGTCGGCTGAATCCGCGATAACGGTGTCGGCAGAGGATCGGTCTGCAACGCGCCGTCATCGGTCAGCTCAAAGGAGGAGTGTCCGCGTGCCTGGAAGCGTTCGGCGATTATCCGGTCGAACCGCTTCGGTAACGAGCAGCGACTAGATGCCGATTGTCGTCGTGTCAAGACGTCTCTAAGTCGGTGCAATCGCTCCGAGGCATCGCTATAATTCTATTGCAGAGTGCGCTTTGATATTTCAAGAAGAGTTGGTCATCAAGACCGAGGGCCGCGGCAGCTTCGACATCACGAAGCACGTCGCTGCCGTAGTTGACAGCAGCGATATCGCTGACGGACTGTGCCATCTGTTCATTCGTCACACCAGTGCTTCGTTGATGGTGAATGAGAACGCAGATCCGGCTGTGTTAGACGATCTCGAGACTTTCATGCGCGATTTGGTGCCGGACGGCGATCCTCGGTTTCGACACACGGCTGAGGGACCGGACGACATGCCAGCGCACATTCGCAGCATCCTGACTCAGACCGATCTGAGTATCCCGGTCCGAGGAGGGCGATTGGCTCTGGGAACCTGGCAAGGTATCTATCTATGGGAGCACCGCTTATCTCCACACCGTAGAAGCGTTCTCGTCAGCGTTCAGGGCGCGATGCTTGCGAACCTGGCTGCAAGAGACTGATAATTCAACTACTACAAGCAGTGGGGCCGTAGCTCAGTTGGGAGAGCGTCGCGTTCGCAATGCGCCTAATGCTACCTAAGTTGTTAATTTATAAGTAAAACCGGAAGGGCGCCCACAGCCCTAATGCACGTTAGATCACGTTGAAGCACACTGGTGTGAGGCAAAAGTGAGGCAGTAGTTCTCCCCCGGCGTATGTTGATGCGGTCAGGATGCTTTCGAACCTCCGGCCCCTGCCTCCCGAGGGCAATCGACGGACTCTAACGTATTGATAGTAAAAGCATTCGGCAGGGCGTCCACAGCGCTAAGAGCACGTTAGAGCATGCTGAAGTACACTGGCACGGGGAAAAAATCGGGCAGGCCGAAATTTCGACGGTCAAGTAATGTCCAATTTCATATAGTGGAAATGGCCTCCTAATTCGTCTGATACATGATCAGGGTTGGACAAATTTGTGCGTAGAGAAGACCTCACCGGTATTTTCGTCTCTATACGGCCAAATCTCGAGAGGGCTGTAAGGGGTATTGTGCCTCCAAGGGAGATCGAAGACATTGTCCAGGAGACGTACGTCCGCGCTTGTCAAGCTGAGCATAGGCACGAGATAAAGGCACCGCGCTCGTTCCTCTACAAGACGGCCCGGAATCTGGCGTTGGATTACGTGAAACGCGCAGAGACGCGGCTAACGGTGAGTGGTGAAGACGCCGAAACGGCTGCTGACGGTAATTATCATCGTCTTGATGATGAAACATTCAATCAGATTTCGGCGGACGAGGAATTCTCGCATTTTTGCGATGCCGTTAGGCATTTACCGATTCAGTGCCGCCGCGCCTTCGTTTTGAAGAAAGTGTACGGCTACTCGCAGCGTGAAATTGCGCAAGAACTAGAGATAAGTGAAAGTACGGTGGAGAAGCACATCGCAAATGGCGTTAAACGGTGCACATTTTTCATGATGCAACGAATGGCTGAGGCCTCTGGGCCGGTGCATAGGCATAGGAGTAGACTCCGATGGGCGAGCGCTGACAAGGACGATGCCTCATGAAGAACATACACGAGTTTCCGACCGTGGGTGAATCATATGACGAAGCAAGTATCTGGGTCGCTAGAATGGACAGAGGCCTTACGGCGGATGACGAAGAAGCTCTAAAGAGATGGCTTTCTGAAAGCGACGATAACCGCGCTGTTCTTCTTAGAATCACGAACTTGTGGGACCGTATGGATACGTTGTCCCGATTGTCGGACATCTTCCCGCACGCCGCCGCACAGCAACGGAAACCCGTGCGATTACCGCTGGGGCTGGCGGCGTCCTTGGTGGTCGCCGTCATCGGTTTATGGGGGGGCATTGAGCTATATCAGGCCGCCGATTCCGAGCAAGAAGTCACTATGCCTGCGACATTCCTGCACGAAACCGCCATCGGTGAACAGGCCGCCGTCGTATTGCCAGATGGCACCCAGATCACGCTGAACACGAATAGCTTACTAAGAGTGAGCTACACCGAGGAAAGCAGGCTCGTCACATTGGAGCGGGGCGAAATACACGTTCTAGTCAGCCACGATCCAGCTCGTCGGTTCAGCGTAATCGTTAATGACCGGGTCGTTCAGGCCGTTGGCACCGAGTTCAATATAAAGATCACGAGCGATCAGAGTATCGAGCTTCTCGTGACTGATGGAATCGTAATCGTCGGCATTCTTGAAAATGCCGCCTCCAGCGATTGGCCGAATACACCGGTGATAGTACCGCCGTCGGCAGTTTCTGTTTCAGCCGGTCAGTCGATAACCCTTACGTCCTCCGAAGAAGAACTTAGAACGATCGAGGTCGAGCCAGAGGATATCGAGGTAAGGTTATCATGGACTGAAGGCAGTCTAATCTTCAGAGGGGAATCACTCGAAGAGGCGATTGCCGAGATTGGTCGATATACCACTGTTGAGTTTCGTTTTCTAGATGAAGAGTCCAAGAAAGTTCGTGTAGTGGGCTTGTTCCAGACAGGCGATGTCGATGGCCTGTTGTCAGCTCTGCGCGAGAACTTCAATATTTCTTATGAACGGACAGATGATGGCACGATCCTTCTGAGCGCGCGGCAGTAACGTCGTAAGCGGCTCAGGATTACGTAGATCATAAATGATGCGTCATTGTGATCGGTATGGGGGAAATCCCATTCTCAGTCGTCTACATAACTCACGAGCATTGAAATGCGTAGTTGAGGTCGACGGTAGGGTATTAGTTCGTGCGCTTGTCCTGCTCTTGTTAGCGACGAAGTCGTTACTAGCTGCGGAGATCAGTGACGACGACATCATTTTCTTTAATATTCCTCAACAGCAAGCTGTTCTGTCGCTTATCGAATTTGCAGAACAGGCTGGTTTGACGTTCATCGTCCCGTACGAAACGGTACGGGATAAGTTGGCGAACTCTGTGCGTGGTGAGTATTCAATTGAGGATGCGGCGCACGAACTTCTCGACGGAACAGGCCTACGCCCAGTGTTCAGTGGTGACGGTGCACTGATAATCCATATCGGGGATCTCCCGGTTATCGAGGAGGAGAACGTAGCGATGAACACACAGCGTAATACAATTGTAGGATTCTTGGCGGCGATATTTGCGGGCGGAGCAGTAAACGACGCGTCTGCCCAGCAGCCGCAGTCGGCATCTGCCGCAGCCATGTTGGAAGAGATCGTGGTGACGGCCCGGAGGCGCGAGGAGAATTATCAGGACCTGCCGCTGTCTATCGCGGCGATCAGCGCGGCTACGATGGACGCCATGGGCATCTACGACATCAAGGACATCCACGACTTCGTGCCCAATGTCACGTTTCGCGAGACGGATGGCCGCGGCTCGGCCGCACTTTTCATTCGCGGCATAGGAGGGGGCGTCAGCGCCGGCGGCACGAGGTCGTCGGGATCCGCTGCTTATATAGACGGCCACTACATCGCTGTACCTATTAATGTATTCAGTACGTTGGACATGGAGCGGATCGAGATCCTGCGTGGTCCCCAGGGCACCCTGTTCGGCAAGAACACCACCGGTGGCGCGATCCAGTACATCACCACCAAACCCCAGCCGGAGTTCGGCGCCGAGATCCTGTTGCGAGCTACCGACTTCGGTGGGCAGGACTTCGAGGGCGTGATCAACGTGCCGTTCAGCGACACCATCTGGGGACGTTTCTCCTTCGGCAAGGAAACCTATGACGGCCATTGGTTTAACCGATCGCTGAATCGAGACTACGGCGAAATCGATCTGCAGACGTTTTCGGGCGCCGTTCGTTTCACGCCCAACGACAATTGGACGATCGATTTGGGTGTCCGCACCAGCTCTGACGATAGCGACCAAACCGGCGGACAATGCACCCCGTATCCCACCGCGAGTGCGCTCGCCGCCGTGGCGGCTACCACCTCGGTTTTTGACGTCACCCAGATCGCTGAGGCCCACGCCGACGGTGTCAGTAACTGGGGCGGCTTCGCCGGTGTCGGTAACATCGATCGGATCTATCCGGGCGCGACGGCCGACTTCTGGTTCAACTGCGCGATGGACAACCAGCTCGGCGAGTACGTGACCTCGGCGGGACATGAAGGGGTCGTAAAACGGGACGTCGAGTTCTACACCGCAGTGGCGCAGTGGGACTCGAACGGCGCGATAGGCAGCTTCGACAACCTGAACGTGCAGCTGACCGCCGCCCGAATGACCCAAAACAGTTTTTCCTGGAAAGACGCCGATTACTCGCCGGTGCGCATAGACGCTTTCGGTAACTCTCCCACGCTTGGGGGTGACGGCAACGATGTTGATTCGGAAACTTTGGAGCTGCTCTTCACGGCGGATGTCAGCGATAGCTTGAGCTTCGTAGCAGGCACGCATTATTACAAAAACCGTAACGATAATGGCCAACTAGAGTGCTACAACGCTCTCAAGGCGAACTTCGATCTGCTCAGAAATGACTTTACGCTCGACGTGAATGGCGATCCCGTCGGCGGCAACGTCGCCATTCCCTGCTTCCCCTCTTCGTCGGTTTTCGACCGGATCAGCGACCAGGTAACCGGCTCGCCTCTTACCGTTAACGCCAAGAGTGGGTTCGTGGAGAACGAGTCACTCGGGATCTTTGGGCAGCTGTCGTTCGCCCTCAACGAGGATTGGACACTGGATGTCGGCGCGCGCTACACGACGGAGGATCGGGCCTTCGATTTTATCGAGCACAATACTGTACCAGGGACCTGCGTGACCAACCCGATCTATTTTCTCAACAACAACCTGACCTTGCCGAACGCCCCCACGGAAGCTGACCTGATCGCGATGAGCCTCCCCACGAGCAACCCGGGCGCTGCGGGACCCACTGAGGCGTGCGTTCCGGATTCTATTCTGACTTTCGACTACGTGTTTCTCGGCGGCTTCACAAACGACCTTAGCGAGACGTTTTCGGCGACGACGCCGATGGTCTCCCTGACGCGTACACTGACGCCCGGTGATACGCTCGACAGCGGCATGATCTATGGGACAATCTCCGAAGGCTTCCTCAGCGGAGCGTTCAACGACGAGATCAATATAAATTTCACGCCGGAGCTCGCGGGGCTTGTCTTGATTCAGCCCGAGTACGTGACCAACTACGAAGTCGGATTCAAGGGCACACTGGCCGACGGTCGCCTGCGACTCGCAACTTCCGTCTTCTACATGGATTACAGAGACAAAGCGGAAAACATCGACATCGAGAACGCGGATGGGGAATTCGGCCCTGAATCGCCGATAGGTATCACGACCAATGCTTCGACGGTCGATATCTACGGCATCGAGTTCGAGCTGCGCGCAATGCCTTGGGATGGCGGTTTCCTGTCCCTCGACGTTGGCTACCTCCAGAATGAGTATGGCGAATTCACCTCGTTCGACGCGAGTGCTCCTGGTCAGACGGAAGATAAGTCGGACAAGACGATCCGTGCCTTCTCGCCGGATTGGACGATTACCGCAGCAATAGAGCACGCGTTCCTGCTAGGTAACGGTGCCACGTTGACGCCGAACCTCATGGTGTACTGGCAGGACGACTACGACTTCACGGCCGGTCTCGTAGACGGCCCTGCGTCGAAGTGTAACCAGAAGGCCTATTCGACCGTTCGCGCGCGCGTAACCTACCTGCCGCCAGACGGCGCGTGGCAAGCTGCGTTGTTCGGTTCCAATATCACCGATGAGCGTTACTGGAGCTTCTGCAATAGCGGCCGCGGGGGTGTCTACGACTATACCTATGGGGCGCCTGATCGATGGGGTCTCGAGTTCAAGATGAACTTCGGCGGATAACTAAGCTGCTAAAATGAAAGGGGCGCCCACGGGCGCCCTTTTTATGGGAGGGTTCTACCAATGCGTCGAATTGTGATAGGTCTTGCCGCCGCGCTGGTCGCCCAGGTGTCTGCCGGTCAGGAAGAGATGTCTCTCGAAGATTATGCGGCTCTGATGGAGTCGAACCGGCTGGCGATCAGTGCGGCGGAAGCGGCGATCGACGCCGCCGCGTATAACGATGCACGGGTGAGCGTCGCGATCCTGCGCCGGAACTTCCAGGGGCTGCGGCCGTTCTGGACTGCACGGGAGCGCGCCGATGCGATCGGCATCGTCAGGGATGGCGTGGGGCGTCTTGCCGCGCTGGAGGAGCTGTTGGGCCGCTTTGGAGGGTTTCAGAGCAGTGGCGAGGTACCTGTCGCGCTGGTCCGGGAGGCTACGGAGGAGTTCCGTAGTGCCGTCTGCGCCGCGTGCCACGATGCGTATCGTGAAGGGGATCGCCAGACCGGATTTCGGTTTAACGAAGGGGTGTACTAGGAGCCCGGACAATGCATCGAGCCGATACTTTCCCATTCACGTTTACCAGCCCGTCCGGCGTCATGCGCGTGATATTGCTTGCCGCGACCATGTGGGTCCTCGCACTCAAGGCAACACCCGCCCAGCCCCAGGAGTGGAGCCAGTATCTTGCCTTCGAGGATTTCTTTAGCGCTGGTTTTCCGGGTGAGCCAACCATCCGCGAGACCACGTACACGACGGAGTTCGGTCACACTCTGCCGGCGCGCGTCTATAACGCCGAGGATGACTTCGGGACGTATTCGGTGACGGCCGTTGACTGGCGTGAAGCGCCGCAGCTGCACGAAGCGAGCTACGAGGCCTGCAAGGCTAGTGTCGGTGATCTCCGTGGCGGTGATAACCCAGCCGTTTGCGGTAACCAGACCAACGGCGAGATCCGCGGAGCGACGCTTCACGCGGCGATCGGGTTTCTCAGGCGTGAGAGTGAGTTGACGCATTTCGGACTTACGGCTGCTGAAGGGGTTGAAGGTACACACATCCAGCTAATCAATGAGGACGGCTCACAGACCCATGTTGCCATTTACTGGCATGAGTACCGCCTCTACATTATGGAGGGGACTGCGCCACGGGGAATGCCGCCGCCTGTGGCCTTCTCGACGTCGATGGGTTTCATCGACGTCGAGGGCAGGAGGATTCGGTATTCGGGGCGATATACCCCGCTCTTTCCAGTTCCTTCCCGTGGCCGGTGAGCGAATTGTGATTTCAGGAGTACTCAAGATGCCCTCGCGATGCTTAATTTTAGCGATCTTCTGTTCAGTTACCGCGGTCCTGCCGGTCAGCGCGCACCACTCGCACGCCATCTTCGACACCGAGAGGTGGGTGACTTTGGAGGGCACCGTGCGGCAGGTCCATTGGTTTTTCCCGCACGGCTGGATTTACCTGGAGGTCGAGGACGAGCAGGGTCAGGCCCAGACTTGGGCAATGGAGGGCGCCAATCCGAACTCGATTCAGCTCGCCGGCGTCAGCAAAGATCACGTTCGCTCCGGCGATCGGATCAGCGCGCGCTGCCACCCGCTTCGTGATGGTTCGTCGGGTTGTGTGTTGGGTTTCGTCACGCCGCTGCACGGCGACACGGCGCGGGGTCACGGCGTCGAGCGAGCTTGGAATTGAGTTCCTTCGATTTATAAGGAACGCGTCGCCGGGCCCTAGGTGGACCAGAGCAGTTCGGAGCCGCGACCCAGCACCCAAGGGGACCATCGATGCGAAAACTCAGTTGCCCTCTATCAGCTGCATTGATCCTGTTGTTATCGGGGCCGTCGTTCGCGCAATGGATTGAGCACGCCAACGTGGAAGAGGGTTTCTTCATTAATTTCCCGGCCGAGCCGCTGGTCGAGGAGATCACCTGGGAGTCCGAGTACAGGGCCACCTTCCCAGCACGTGTCTACAGTGTCGAGACGAACCGCGGCCGCTATTCCGTGACGGTGGTCGATTACCGGGAGGCGAAGCGAATTCATACCGAGCGGGTCGCGCCCTGCGTCGACGGGTCCGAGCCCTGTCTGGGCCCAATCACGAGCAGCGACACCGGCGTCGGCATCGGCTACTGGAGGCCGGATGTGCAGGGCTCGATGGTTTACGCGGCTTCGCAATTCCTGGAACGCGACGCGGAGATGACGCATTTCGCGTGGGGTCTCATCGCCTTCGTGGAAGGCTTGCGGCTCCATCTCACCAACCCTGATCAATCCCGTACCCTTGCGTCGTTCTACCTGCATGCAGATCGCCTGTACATTCTCGAGGCCACGACGCCTGAGGGCGTGCGGGGAGGAGGGCTGTTTCTGCAGTCACTGCAATTCCTGGACGAGGAAGGGGATCGCATTCACTACAAGCGTGTCTATCACAATTCGGCTCCGCCGCCCGCTCGTATGCCTTTGCCGGGCGGACTGTGAAACCTGTTTGATAGAATGATTACAGGTCTATAGGAGGACCGGTATGTCGTTTAAATCCTTGGGAATTTCGGCTATCAGCGCGCTGGCTCTCGCGTTGCCGGTCTGGGCGCATCATTCCCATGGCTACTATGGGAAGGAGTTCATCGATATGGCGGGTGTCGTGACGGAAGTGCACTTGATCAACCCGCATTCATGGATCTACATGGAAGTTACAGACGATAAGGGACAGAAGACCGAGTGGGCGCTGGAAGCCCACACTCCTCGTGCGCTCGAGAGGATCGGTATCACGTCGGCATACATCGGCACAGGTGACAACATCAAGGTGCGTTGCCATCCGCTCAGAGATGGCGGCAGCGATTGTCTCCTCGGGTTCGTGCAGGCCGGGGACGGCTCCATAAAAGATTGGGACGCTAATGGGGCCATGCCCGTTGACGACGGATTCTTTGACATACCATAGCGCCCCAACCGATACGGCAGACTTCGGCGATCAAACTAATCTCTGCCTCATGCAGCATGTGGATAGTCTGTTCGGATTCGAAGTGCCTTCTCCCCATCCGTCTTTCTCCTTGCGGCGCGCGGACACGGCGTTGAGAGGGCTTGGAACTGAGCTCTCTGACGACTGAGAGAAGAAAAAAGGAATCTCCGATATGAACCCGAAACAGATGGTCTCGGCCGTCATCGTTCTCGCTACCATCTCTGCCGGCAGCTTTGCCCAGGCGCCCGCGGTGCCCGATCCTCTGGCAATCGGCGGCAAGGACACCGATTGGTTCATGAGCCGGGATCGGCTGCCCGATCTCCACAGCGAACCGCAAGAGCCGTTCAAGATCATGGGCAACGTCTACTACGTCGGCTCAAACAATCTAGGCTCGATCCTGGTTGCGACCCCGATAGGCCACATCTTGATCGACACTGGCACCAAGAAAATGGGGGCGGTCGTGTTCCCGAACATCGTGAAGCTCGGCTTCTCACCCGCCGACATCGAGGTGATGCTGGTTTCCCACGCGCACTACGCCCACATGGAGACGATGGAAACTCTGCGCCGCTTCACCGGAGCCACGGTGGCGGCCCTGGAGGCCGAGGTTCCGGCCATGGTGAGCGGCCATGACCTTAGCCCGAGTAACACCTGGGGTCACGAGCCGATTCAGGTCGGTCGCATCCTCCAGAGTGGTGACGACATCAATCTCGGCGGATTCTCAGTCAAAGTGATCTGGACGCCCGGCCACACTCCCGGGACTGCCACCTACTTCATCAATACAGAGGAGAACGGGCAGACCTATCAGATTGTTTATGGCGGCCCGCCCGAGCCAGTTGTCGGCGATCCGGAATTCGACACCCGTCCGGAAGACGCATTCAACTCCTACGAGGCCCTGCGGGCGATGAATCCAGACATACGGATCATCAACGAACCGCAAGACCTATTAGAGGGCAAGCTGGAGGCTCTTTGGGCCGATACGCGCCCGAGCCCGCTGACATTGGAGCCTGGAGAATGGGCAAAGTTGATCGACGACTCAGAGGCCGACTTCAGAGCACGCCTGGCCGAGTCGACCGCTCCGGTGCGCTGACGCTCCATTGGCCCCCGCTTGAGAGCCGCGGGCGTGTCGTTCGAGGACCGGCACGACCTGCTCTGACTAAGAATGTTGCTTCATTCTGATCAGTGTGGGGGAGATCCCGTTCTCATTCGTCTACACAGTTCACGGGCGCTACTTCAGCTACTGCGACCTCTCCCGTTCGGGTACGTTCGACTACCTCTATGCGGCGCCGTCGAACTGGAGTCTCGAGTTCATAGCGCGCTTCGGCAATAACTAGGCTGGCGGTTCCGGGGGTTCTTGCGATGTGGCGATTCATGCTTGGCCCAATAGCCGCGCTGGTCGTCCAGGTGTCTGCCATGCTGGTCCGGGAGGCGACGGAGGAGTTCCGTGGTGCCGTTTGCACCGTTGCCGGCCGGCAGAGGGTTGTGCGTCTTCTATCGCTTACTGCGGCGGCGTTGGCACTCGCGTTCGTAGCAGTGCCCGGCCAGGCGCAGGAATGGAGCCAGTATTTCGCATTCGATGATCGTTTCAGCGTCGATTTTCCGGGTGAGCCGTCCATCCACGAGACCACGTACACGACGGAATTCGGTCACACCCTGCCGGCGCGTGTCTATACCGCCGAGGATGACTTCGGGACGTATTCGGTGACGGCCGTTGACTGGCGCGGGGCACAGGCGCTGCACGAGGAGAAATTTGAGGCCTGTCAACGTGCCACCGGCGACCTCGGCGGAGGTGACAACCCAGGTCACTGCAGTCTCCGCTACGCCAGGATGGAGATCCGCGGGGTGACGCTGCACGCGGCGTTCGACTTCCTCGAACGCGGCAGCGAGGTGACGCATTTCGGGTACACCCACTCTGGATGGGTTGAAGGTATCGGGATCCAGCTTCTCGACGAGGACGGCTCACGATCGTCTGTAATCATCCACTGGCATGACTACCGCCTCTACATCGCGGAAGCGATTACGCCACCGGGAATGCCGCCGCCGATACTTTTCTCGACGGCGTTGAGTTTTCTCGACGAAGACGGTCTGCGGATCTCTTATGAGGAGGGATATACCCCCTTGTTTCCGGCAACGCGCGCGCGGTGAGCTGCGGTGATTTCAGGAGTGTTTAAGATGCAGAGTCGATTCTTAGTTTTGGTTTTAGCGGTCTTGTGTATGGTTGCCGCGGTCCTGCCGGCCCGGGCGCACCACTCGTACGCCAACTACAATATGTCGACGTTGGTGGAGATGGAGGGTACCGTCAAGCAGATCCACTGGATCTTCCCGCACGTGGCGATTTACGTGGAGATCGAGGACGAGCAAGGCCAAGTGCAGATGTGGGCAATGGGGGCCAGCAGTCCGCCCGGGGTCGAAGAGGCTGGCGTCAGCAGAGACGACGTACAGCCGGGCGATCGGATCGGAGTGCGCTGCTATCGGATCAAAGACGGGTCGCTGGGCTGTGCGCTGGGTTTCGTGACGCCGATGCACGGCGACATGGCGCGCGGGCACAGCGTCGAGAGAGCCTGGAATTGACGCTCTCCTTATGATACGAACTGTTAGCCTACATTCTGTCGAACCGATGGTGGAGTTCATCGTGCGTTTGATGCTAGTCAGTGTCGTCGCATTGACGCTTGCGCTCCGTACGCTTAGCGCCTACGGGCAGGACTGGAGCCAGTATCTCGCGTTTGACGATTTCTTCAGTATCGATTTTCCAGCTGAGCCGACGATCCGCGAAAGTTCTTATACGACCTCGTTGGGCATCATGTTGCCCACCCGTGTATTCACGGCCGAGGACGACTTCGGGCACTACTCCGTCACGGTCGTGAACTGGCGAAACTCGGAACCGCTGTACGATGCGCTCTTGGCGGGTTGCCAGGACTGCGATGGCGCAATGACGAACGACATTCGCGGGGCGGCGGTACATGCGACCTTCGGCCTTCTAAAGCGCGGGGGCGAAGTGACGCACCTGGCGCGGAGCACGGTCGAGGGGGTTCGAGGCGTACGGGTACATTTGCTTAACGAGGACGGTTCCCGGACCGCCGCAGTCAGTCATTGGCACGAGTATCGGCTCTACATTGTCGAGGCGACGGCGCCCAGTGGCATGCCGCCAGGACTGTTCGTGGACTCAATCGGGTTCGTCGATGAGGCGGGCCGGCGGGTTCAATACCGCGGCCGGTATGCGCCGCTGTTTCCGAAGCCCAGCCGATCACGCTAACGAGAAGCATGAACAGAAGCCTACGGATATCATTGCGAAGCACACTGATGCTCGCAACGCTTGGGACGCTGTCGATAGTATCGCCGGCCCGCACGCATCACTCGCAGGGAATGTACGATTCATCGACGTGGCTTACTTTGGAAGGCACGGTTCGGCAGATGAACTGGACGTTCCCGCATGCGTCGATTTATCTCGACGTCCAAGATGATCAGAGGCGCGCGCAGACCTGGTCTCTCGGCGCCGGGAATCCGAACGCTGTCCAAGACGCCGGCGTCAGCAAGGAAGATATCCGGCCCGGCGATTGGATCAAAGTGCGCTGTCACCCGCTGCGCGACGGCTGGACTGGTTGTGTGCTGGGGTTCGTTACACCGATGCATGGTGACCGAGCGCGCGGACACGGGGTTGAGAGAGCCTGGAACTAAATGCGGCCGGCATGGTGAAAGAGTCGAAGAGCAAAATATGGTGAGTCCGATGCCCGAAAGCTCCTCCCCGGTCTCGAGCGCGACGCGTCCAATTGTGCTTGCCGCGGTTGGATTGGTTGTTGCGCTCTGCGCGTTATCTGCCCAGGCGCAGCAATGGGGTCAGTATCTCGCTTTTGAAGATCTCTTCAGCATCGGATTCCCCGGCGAGCCGGCAATCGAAGCGACGACCTATGAGACGGAATTCGGTGCGACGCTGCCTGCGCGTGTTTATAAAGCCGAAGATATCTTTGGGACCTACGCGGTCACGGCTGTGGATTGGCGGGGGGCAGACGAACAGCATGCGGCCGCGTACGAGGGCTGCATAGTGTCTACGGGTGATCTCCGCGGCGGCGAGAATCCTGGCCTTTGCAGCCGGAACACGCTACGCAGCGAAGTCGATGGGGCGATGCTCCACGCCATGTTCGATTTGATACGGCGCGGCGGCGAGGTAACGTATTTCGGGCAAATGGACGCCGAAGAAGTTGAGGGGCTGCGCGTGTCGATTCACAACTCCGACGGCTCGCTAACGATCGGTGCCGCTCACTGGCACGAAAACCGGCTCTACATCATCGAGGCAACTGCGCCGGATGGTGCCCCGACGCCGAACTCGTTTCCTGTATCGATGGGCTTCCTCGACGAGGAGGGCAGACGGGTCCGCTACGAGGAGCGGTACTCTCCCCTGCTACCGACTCCTTCGCGTAGCCGGTAGGTTCAGCCCAGTCCCAGGAATGGCGCCAATATCTGGCGTTTGATGATTTCTTTAGTATCAGCTTTCCAGGTGAACCGACGATCCGAGGGACGACCTATCGGACGGAATACGGCATTGTGCTGCCGGCGAAGATTTACACGGCTGAGGACTTTCTCGGGAGCTATGTAGTT
>SMUX01245089.1_pt1 | contig 15306 bp, 7 predicted proteins | sample 2456431 | NCBI WGS metagenome assembly SMUX01 (sample SAMN11095930, study PRJNA526329) | marine sediment metagenome | biome: Marine sediment; feature: Surficial sediment; material: Deep marine sediment; isolation source: Hadal surficial sediment | place: Pacific Ocean | collected 2014-11 | depth 0-1... | reverse complement strand
TCAAGGCCCACCGCCGGAACTACTCGCACTCGCGGAGGGACGGGTCTTCGAAATCACAACTTCTTCCACGGAAGCCGAAGCCCTCGAAAGACGCTACGAGGTCGTGTCACGCAGTATCGCAAATGGACGGGTAACGTTACGTTGTGTGTCGCAAGATCGCGAACTGCCACCATCAGCCACGGTAGTTGCCGAACCTACCCTGGAGGAGAGTTACATGGCGTTTATGGCGGGGCGTGGTAGGACCACGGCCGCCAGACAGGATGACGAACACGGTCTCGACAAGGTCGACGCAGCAACGCCCGGGAAAGGGCAAGCTGGATGATTCGCCTCCCTTTGATTCTCGCCATCTCGCGCGCGGAAATCCGTTCCACCCGTCGTCTGGCTCGCTACTGGATCTTCGCGGTACTGTCCGTTCTCGTCTCCTTCCTCATGTATATGCAGTACGCGGCGATGCATGGTTTCGCTTCGCGGTTCTCAGCAACGATTGGCTCCATGGGACCTCGGTACCTGATGGCAGAGATTGGTTTGTACATGGTCATCATCTTCGTCACCGGGCTGATCTTTCTCGCCTTCGATGTTAGAGCACGAGACATCCGTGAACGCATGGTAGAGGTGCTCGACTCACGACCCGTGTCAAACGCTGAATTCCTCATCGGTCGCACGCTCGGCTTAGTGCTGATGGCGTGGATCCCGGTTCTCGTTTTCGGGTTGGTTGTGCAGGCCTTCGGCCTGATCGCGATTTCACTCGGCTTGCCAATCGGTGAACCCGTCGAGCCGTATTCGCTCGCGAACTTTACGTTCTACGCACTTTCTGCTTTTGTTATGTGGTGTTCGGTGGTCGTGTTGCTCGCCGTCCTGATCGGGAATCGTCTACTGGTCGCAGTGGCGGCGTTGGTGCTGTTTGGCCTCCAGATCTGGAGCATCTCACAGTTACCCGTGTACCTGCAGGGACTACTCAGCGCGTTTCCCATAGCGCTTGCGTCCGACATGACGCCTGTGCTGCTTACCGATGGCCAAATTCTGCAGCGACTGGCTATGTGGATTCTCGCGGCCGGGTTTCTGGTTCTGGCGGTGGCTTTCCATCCTCGCCGTGATGATGGTTCCAAAGCACGTCAGGTGAGCTTTGGCGCTGGTCTCGTGGCGTTGGCCTGCGTGTGCATCGGTATCCAGGCGTCTCTGGCGATTGACGACGTAAACCAACGCAGTACCTGGCTCTCGGACCACGAAGCCCGGCGTGAAGAACCGCGCGCTGACCTGTTGACGATCGAAGGTTCCGTCATTATCGACCCTGGCAGGCAACTCGAACTCGATCTCCAGGTGCGCCTGAAGGCACCGATTGATAAACACCTCGATGTTCTCCTGTTTACCTTTAATCCTGGACTCACAGTGGAACAAATCTCTGCTGGTGGAAAGGATGTGCGCTGGACGCATACCTCTGGTTTGCTGGAAATCACCCTCGAGACCCCCTTGGCAGCGAATGCGGAAACGATAGTGACACTTGTTGCCTCGGGTAGCCCGGACACGACGTTTGGTTATCTCGATTCGGCGATCGACTTGATGACGGGCAGCGTGGTCGATATCCAACTCATGTTGTTAGGAAATCAAGTCAGCGTATTTGATTCGCGATACGTCGCGCTGATGCCGGGTAGCCGATGGCTTCCTCATGCTGGTAGTGATGTGCCCGGCGGCGACGCGCGGACGCATCCAGCCGACTATTTCGAGGTCGACCTCGAGGTTGAAGTACCCGCCGATTGGCTGGTCGCGGGACCGGGACGACGCCAGGCACTCGCGGCTTCCGGCAATCGGGCTCGCTTTCGCTTTCACCCGGGCGCCCCGTTACCCGAGGTTGGCCTGCTGGCATCGCGTTTCGAACGACGTGCCGCGGAAATTCTCGGCATTGAATTCGAACTGCTGTTTTTTCCGGGACATAATCGCAATCTCGAACTCTTTGCCGACGCGGGTGGAGTGATAGAGGAGCGCCTCGAAGAGTTGCTCAACGATGCCAACAATATGGGGTTCTCCTACCCCTACGGTGGATTCTCTCTTGTCGAATCACCAGCTAACCTGAGAGGTTATGGAGGCGGTTGGCGCATGGATACCGTCCAGGCGATGCCCGGTCTTATGCTCCTGCGCGAGACAAGTTTTCCCACGTCGCGCTTTGAGATGGAGTTTCGCAATCCCGAATCCCTCGAGAATCGCGACGGTGGCCTGCTCGGCGCAAAATTATTTGCTATTGAGCGTTATTTCGAAAACGACTTCAGTGGCGGCAATCTGTTTTTCGGCGCTTCGCGTAACTTTCTGCATTTCCAGACCTCGGCTACCGGTGAGGGAGCGTTAGCCATCAATTTTGTTCTGGATGAACTCGTCAACCTGTTGTTGACCGGCAAGCGCGGCTACTTCTCGGCTCATGAATTCAACAAGCAAATCGGTTTTCTAATCGGTCAGACGATGATGGATATCGTGACCGGTCGTACCGATTCCGTCGTCGATGCGGTGATTCGAGCAGCTGTGGACCGGCCTTCCGTCTGGGATCGGGCATTGGGGACCTCATTGACGGAACTCAACCCCACCGATAATCCCAAACAAGTACTCAATGTACTCGCGCTCAAGTGCCAGGCTATTGCAAACTCGATTTTCGACGGTCTGGGACGCGCAAAGACTGCAGCGTTAGTAACCGAGGTTCTAGCGCGCTACCGGGGAGGTCATTTCACCGCCGCCGATCTCGAGCGAATCGCCATAGATCTCGATGCGGACCTCGAACCTCTCATCGGCGATTGGCTCAACGCTGCCGCTCTTCCCGGTTTTCTCACATCAGCCGTGGTTGTTGACCGGTTGGTTGACAACGAAGATGGAATTCCGCGCTATCAGACGCGCGTGCACGTACGCAACGACGAACCGACCCCCGGGCTGGTGCGTCTGCGCTACGCAACAATCGCGCGTACAGATCTGCAAACGGGCAGCGACCTACGGTGGGAAACGACACAACCGCACCGGATCGCGGGATATCAGTCAATAGAGATAGGGATTGTGAGTTCGGCTCCGCCAACGGAGTTGTGGTTGCAGCCTTATCTCGCGCTCAACCGGCAAGATGTCCGACTGACTTTGCCTCGCATCGATGAGCAAGCGAAGGTGAACGACGAAGCGTTGATCGGTGCTCAGCTGAGCCTCTGGGATCCGAACTCGAATCAATTCCAGATGGACATCGTAGTCGACGATCTCGACGAGGGTTTCTCCGTTGCCTATGACGATCTCCGCGCCGACGCTCCTGAGGGTGAGTCATCGTTTTTCCTGCCTGAGATCGACATGGACCAGGGACTACCCGAATTTCAAGGTATTCTGGGGCCACCGGCGGTGTGGAGCCGCAGCAGCGATTCGCCAACGAGTTGGGGTAAATACCGGCGCACTGTCGCCTTGGTCAAAAGCGGAACGGGGGATGGACGGGCGGTTTTTACCACAGCCCTGCCTCATCCGGGACGCTGGCAACTCGCCTATCATATTCCGGAAGCAACCGGGAACAAGGCGATTACCGCGCGCGGAACATCCGCGCAACGCCGGGGCGCCGACGTGGGCGTACAGTCGTCAATTCCATTGAATCTTGGTGACTACAATCTGACTTTGTTAGCCGGTGGAGAAACCTACTCGCTCGAATTCGATGGTTCGGTGGCTGAGCCTGGATGGAACGATCTCGGTCAATTTGAGCTCGGGGAAGGTGAAGTACAGGTTGTGGTCACCGACGAAACCTCGGGGAATGTGGTCATCGCTGACGCCATTCGCTGGCGGCCCTCACTTGCGGATGATCAGTTCGAAAATCTGTCGCAGATAACAAAAAATTAGGATCGGTTGATGAACTCGCGCCTGTGCCTTGCCACCTTGGTTTTATCGCTGATCATGCTGGTGGGATGTGGCGGCAACACGACGACCGCGCCGGTTGAATTCCGCATCCCCGTGGAGGTCGAGAGCATCGGGACCGATGACATCGAGGACCGGATCACCACCACCGGTACGTTACGAACACGAGAAAGCGTCGTACTGAACGTCGAGACACCGGGCTTTCTAATTCTAGGCCGCGATGGTACTGGAGTTCGTCTGGTAGAAGGCTCGAGCGTCGTTAGTGGACAACTCATCGCTGAAATTACCGGTGAGGACGCGCGGCTTGCGGCCAGACTCGATGCGACAAAACGTCATCTGGAATCCGCAAGACGCGAGATGGAACGCCGCCAGCAATTATTCGACCGGCAGCTCATCGCTGAAGAAAATCTATGGCAGGCCCGGGCGAGGTATGAAGACGCACTGCATGACTTCGAAACAAGCGAGCGAACTTTCGAGAAGGCGCATATCACCACACCTATCGCCGGGATTGTGCTTGCGTTGGCACGCGACGAAGATGGCCGTCCCGTCGCGGACGGCCAGAAGGTGAATCTCGGCTTCGAGGTGGCCCGAATCGCGCCAATCGACATTCTCATCGCCGATATCGACCTGGTCGGACCGGAACTCGCTCGAGTCCGTCCAGGCCAAACTGTCCGCATCCGCCACTATGCGTTTGAAAACATGACCATGAACGGAAAAATTCTGCGTCTGTCGCCTTCCATGGATCCGCAGACCCACACTTTCCGGGCAGAGGTCGAGGTTGACAATTCCCAGGGGTTTCTTCGTCCCGGCATGTTCATAGAGGCGGCGATCATTGCCGAACAGCGCATCGATGTCACCGTGGTACCGCGGGACGCCGTCACCCAGAGAGCCGGGCAGAGCGTCGTGTTTGTGATCGACGGTCAACGGGCGGTGCGCCGAAATGTCTCCCTCGGCTTGAGAGACGACAATCAGATCGAAGTGAGGGATGGGGTAGTTCCCGGCGAGCGTGTTGTGGTGCGAGGGCTCGAGACACTCACCGACGGGACCCGGGTGCGGGTGATCGGCCCTTGAGCCTGGCCAACTCGGTCGCGACGCTTGCTACCCGTCGCCCCGTGGCGATCACGGTTCTCGCTTTCGCGATAGCCCTGGTTGGCTACCTCGCCTGGCAGCAGATCCCTGTCGATCTACTCCCTGATTTGCAAAGCCCAACAGTCGCGGTTTCGATTCGTTCCGGTGACCGTCCACCCACCGAGATGGAACGCATTTACGGCGAGCAACTCGAACGACGGTTATTTACCGTGCGTGGTATCCGCGAGATTTCTCAGGTCGCGCGGACCGGGCAGCTGGTGGCAACCGTCGTTTTCGATTGGGATGCCAACATAGAACTGGGGGTCGTTGACGTTCAAAAGGCGGTAGGCCCGATGGCGGCTGATCCAGCGGTCGACGAGGTACTGGTACGACGTTTTGATCCCCGCCAGGCACCGGTACTCACGTTCGGGCTCACGGCGCCCTCGGGCCAACCCGATCTTGCGGAACTCAGGCGTCTGGCACGGCGACAGGTCGCGCCCGGGCTCGAACAGCTTAACGGCGTTGCAGAGGTTTGGGTTACCGGCGGGCGTGAGAAGGAAGTCCGTGTGACCTTGGACCCTTACCGCCTCGAAGCCTTCGACATCACGTTGGCGGCCGTGGAGCGGCGACTCATTGATGAAAACGTCGATATCTCCGCGGGCACACTTGAAGAAGGTTCGGAAGTTTATCTCGTGCGAGGCATGGCGCGCTTCCGTCGGGTTGAAGATATCGAAAGAGTGGTTGTGCGGCATATCACCGGTAGCGACGGCGGCCGACAGGCGATTCGAATCTCAGATGTCGGCACGGTTGCGCTCGTCGACCGAGAGATCGATCATCTCGTGCGAGTGAACGGCATCGAGGGTGTAGGGCTCGCGATATATAAGGAAGCGGGGGCCAACACCGTTGCGGTCTCGAAAACGGTTCGTGCAGCGATGGTTGGATTGGCAGAAGACCTTCCAGGCGTCGAGCTGACCGAGGTGAGCGACGACGCCGCACTCATCAACACGGCGTTGGCTGATCTACAATCCGCCGCGGGCCTGGGATTATTGCTGGCCGTCGTCGTACTTGCCATTTTCTTACGCTCGGTTGGCGCGACACTCGTCATCGCCGCCGCGGTTCCGGTTTCGATCCTCGCAACGCTTTTTCTGATGCGATTCGGCTCGCAGAGTCTGAACATCGTCACCCTTGCGGGTCTCGCGCTCGGCGCAGGTATGTTGGTGGACAATGCCATTGTCGTCGTCGAGAGCATCTATCGGCGGCTGGCGGAAGGCGAATCACCTGAGACGGCCGCCGCGACCGGCACGGGCCAGGTGGCAGGCGCCATAACCGCATCCACGCTGACGACATGTGTCGTCTTTTTACCCGTTTTGTTTGTAGAAGGGCTCGCTGCTCGACTCATAGAAGGTATCGCTTTCACGGTGGTGGTCTCGCTGCTCGCCTCGTTAGGCGTCGCCATGTTGCTCATTCCGGCGCTGGCCAGATGGTTCATGCCAGCCCAGAAAGCCACGCAAAGTAAGCCGCCCCGTTACCGCAGAAAGCTCGAGGCTCTCGTGCGGTCGTTACTCCGCCGTCCAGGCTTGACCGTAATGGCAGCGATAATCCTTGCCGGTTTGAGTTCATGGGGGTTGGTTGGTCTCGGTACAGAACTGCTCCCATCGGCCGACCCGCGCCAGTTCTCGCTCAGAATTATCGGGCACCCAGGCCAACGGGTGGAATCTACGGCACGGGTTGTCGAAGGCATCGAATCGCTACTTGAGCAGGCGAGCAACGGCACCCTGCGCGCCGTCCTGTCTGAGGTTGGCCGGTTGCCGGAGGACAGCCGCATGGTTCGCACCGAACTTACCGAGGAGCACACCGCGCGTATCACGGTACGGGTAGCACCATCTGGCCCAACCGGTCGTCAGTTTGCCAATTATTTAGCGCCAATACTCGATGAGATGGAGTCGATAGAAGCTAACTGGGAAGTTGGATCATCGGCTCTGTCCAGCGCCCTCGGCGTCAGCGGGCCTCCGATCGTGGTTGAAGTCTCAGGCCAGTCTTTGCTGGACCTCAGGCGCGGTGCTGAGTTGATCAAGGCGAGCCTGGCAGAGCAAAAAGAGTTGTGGAACGTCCGCACTTCGTTCGAAGGGGGCCCACCAGAATTGCGCATCGTGTTGAATCGACCCATGGCCGACGGACTCGGCGTCGATCTCGAAACCCTCTCGCGGGTACTCGAAGCAAGCTTGGACGGTCGCATCGTCACGATGTTGTCGACGGGTGATGAAGACCGTCCCATCACCATTCGGCTGAGGACACCGACGCGGGAGGATCTCAAGAACGTGGTTTTTCAGACCGCTCAGGGTCAAAAAGTGGCGGTGGGTGAAGTAGCGTCCTTTGTCGAGGCGGAGGGTGCCCGCGAGATCTTCCGTCGCAATCAGCGACGCACTGCGATGGTGACGGCACACATTGCCGAAGGGGAGGATTATCCGAGTGCAATTGCCGCTGTTGTTGATACGTTGGAAGAGGTGCAGTTGCCTCCGGGTTTACAGGCGCAATTTCGAGGCGAAGAGGCTGAGCGCGCCCGCACCTTCGGTGAACTGCGACTGGCGGGTATTTTCGCTCTGGTTCTGGTTTTCATGGTGTTGGCAGGGTCTTTCGAATCGCTGATACATCCCGTGACGGTGTTGGCCGCAATTCCACTCGGCCTCATCGGAGTGGCAGCCATGCTTGTGCCGCTGGGCCAACCGATTGGTGTCATGGCAATGTTGGGTTTGATCGTCCTGGCAGGCGTCGCGGTGAACGACGCTGTCTTGCTGTTATCAACCGCGCGCCAGCTCATCATCTCAGGAACCGACCGGGTCGACGCGCTGGTCTCAGCTGCAGGCATCCGGTTGCGACCGATCCTCATGACCACCCTAACCACCGTGCTGGTATTGTTGCCCCTGGTATTTGGCAGCGGTGAGGGGTCGGAGCTTCGCGCGCCAATGGCGGTTACGATCATCGGCGGTATCACAATGTCCACCTTCGGCTCGCTGCTGGTGTTGCCCTGTCTCTATCTAGTTCTCGACAGGTTTCGGCCCGGTGGAGGAAACGGCGCAACGGTCCAGGGTTGACGACTTTGTTAAACAGCCATGAGCGACTTTGTTAAACAGCCATGAGCGACTTTGTTAAACAGCCATGAGCGACTCGCAATAAAGTGAATTTCCTGATGCTTTCCATCCGCCGACCGGTCGCCGTAGGGATGTTCTTTCTAGGCATTGTGTTGGTGGGTGGGGTGGCCTGGCAGCGCATGCCCGTCGAACTTTTCCCTGCCTTGTCCGGGGATCGCCTGACCGTTAACTTTACTCGACCCGGCAGCGAACCCGAGGTGATTGAACGCGAGATACTTTTGCCTCTGCAGGCGAAAACCTCGACATTGCCCTATGTGACTGAGACGTGGGGCGAGATTCGCGGAACCTCGGGGCGTTTTCAGGTGCGTTTCGAATCGGGCGCCGATCTTAAAATACGCGAACTCGAACTGCAGCTTTTAGCCACTACCCTGCAACGCGCGCAACCGCGCGGAACTTCAATCAACGTTACCTCTTCCGACACCTCAGTGCTGTCGGCCTTTGTGATGATGATTCACGTAGTCGGTGGAGACGACGATGACTTGAACACCCTCCACGACCTGGCGGAGGAACGGATTGCACCGCGTTTTGCGGCAGTTGCTGGCATCAGCCAGGTACTCGTGAACGGGGGTGCGCCGCGTCAGGTTACCGTTACGATTGACCCGGATCGCGCTGCCGCACTCGGCGTGACTACTGATGCGATCAGCCAGGCGGTTCGACGTAACGTTGGCCACCTCCAGTTCGTCGGTGCGTTGGAAAATGAAAGCGGGCGCACGTCGGTCATAGTCGATGGTAGGCCCCAGGGTTTGACTTCGCTGGGTGAAGCTCGCGTGCAGTTCGATTCCCCGGTGCGCTTAAGACACGTCAGCGAACTAACTTACGGTAACGCTCGCGAAACGTCACGTTTCCGAGTGAATGGGAAGGCTGCCGTAGGTTTGGTGCTTTTCCAGGAACAGGGAGCCAATTTAGTGCGACTCGGTTCCGATCTCAGGAGCCGACTGGAAGAAGTACGGGAGGAACTCAAGCCACTCGGCCTGGATCTCGTGATTGGTTTCGATGCAGCGAAGATGGTGGAAGACCAGATCTCACGTCTTGCTAAACTCGGTACATCTGGATTTGTCATCGCTTTGTTAGTGCTCTTTCTGTTCCTGCGCCAATGGCGAGCAGTAGCTGTTGTTGGTATTGCGGTACCCATAAGCCTATTGGCATCCTTGTCACTACTTTTTCTCGTTGGGCAATCGTTCAATCTGATCACACTATTCGGAATGTTCGTCGCCATCGGGCTCGTTGTGGACAATAGTGTTGTTGTCTATGAGGCCGTACTACGCCGGCTCGAGCAGGGCGCTGACATTGAAAAAGCGGTGCGCGAAGGCTTGCGTCGAACCGTGCGAGCTATCATCGCAGCTAGTGCCACGACGGCTGTCGTGTTCCTGCCTATGACGATGGTCGATTTCAACAACGAACAGATAACCGCACTCGTTAGAGTGGTTACCTTATCGGTATTGTTACCACTTGGTGCTTCGTTAGTGGTGGCCGTTGGCCTGGTGCCATTGTTGGCGCATCGTCTCGCCGCACCCGCGGCTCTTCGTAAACTTGCTGAAGCTCACCAACGACGTGTTCTACGGGGTGACCTGGTACCACCCGATCGAGCCCGACTACTTTTTGGCGGCATCGTCGCCCGAGCGCTGCGGCATCCGCCAGCCTGGATTTCAGGAACGGTTTTTGCCGTGCTGATAACGGCCATGATCGCCTTGCCCTGGGTCATGGTAAATACCTCATCTCAGGAACCACCCGACGGCGATATGGTGCAGCTTTCTGTGCGTTTCCCTTCCGGTCAGAGAGGCGTCGAGGCCACCAGCACCGCGCTCGGCCGCCTGGAGCGTGCGGTCCTCGATCTCGAAGGCGTACGTATGGTTGAAGCACTGGCTCGCGAAGATGGTGGCTCACTCACTGTACATCTCAAAGATGATCGACCCGCTGGATTTCGCTCTCAGGACGTTCGCAATGCGGTGCGACGAGCTGGAGAAAAGGTCGACGGGCTGGAAATCCTGCGTCCGGGTGAAGATGAGATGGATGGTGGTAAAGGCGACAACCGAGGGGGCGGTGGGCCGTTTGCGGCAGGACCTGCGGAAATTGTTCTGTCCGGACCCGAAAGCGCCCCACTGCAGACGTTAGCCAAGAGCGTTCGTGCACAGTTGCAGTCGATGCCCGAAGTGGCGAAAGCCTGGATGTCATCCCGACCGGGTCTAAACGAGATCTGGGTTGAACCCAACCAACGAGCTTTTGAGGCTTTTGGGTTGACGTTCGATCAGATACTTCCCTTTCTGAGCATCGCGGGGCGCGAAGGTCAACGGATGCAAACCGGATTTGTTCTACCAAGTGGCCGGGAACTGCCCTTGGTGATCGAGCGACGTGGCGCGCGCCAGGACAGCGGCGGAAGCCGCGACCTGCGCCGTTTGCGTATTCAAACCGACGCAGGGGTTGTGCCGGTTGCCGCGTTGGCTTCGATGCGGCGGATGCCAGCACCGCCAACCATCGTTCACCACAACGGCCGGCGGGAGAGCAAAGTATTCTATCGACTTTCGGACGGTGTCCCAAGCACCGGACCGGGCCGTCTCGCGATCGAGGAACAAATCCTCGGCGCTGTACGATCGGTGCCACGCCCCCGAGGTTATACGGTCGAGACCGTCGATACAGACGAGACCACCAGCCAACTTCAACAGGTTTTATTGCCCGCAATATTGTTGTTATTCCTGGTCCTCGCGATGACCTTCGAATCGCTCACGCTCCCGGTACTGGTGCTCATCTCGCTGCCACTTACGCTGCTCGGCGCTACCTGGGCACTGGCTTTTGCGGGCATGCCGCTTGGTCCTATGGCGATGTTGGGGGCCATGGCCTTGATCGGTTTGACTGTTAACCCCGGGATTCTACTGGTCGATCGAATGCAACAACTCGTTCTAGGCGCTGGTTGGAGTTCGGGTTCAGCGGCGCTGGCTGCCGTGCGTGAGCGAACACGGCCAGTGATGATGACAACGGCTACAACCATCGCCGGTTTATGGCCGCTGGCAATCGTCACCGGTCGCGAGAACGAGATCTGGCCACCATTCGCTACCATTGTGATCGGCGGGCTTATCACTTCCAGTGTGCTCACGCTACTCATGATCCCGGTGGGTTTTATCTTGTTGCGGAATCTCGACCGGCTATTTGGCCGCGTGGGACCCTGGTTGGTACTCGCCTGGTTGGGTAGCACCGCCATATCGATAACCGCTCTAATTCTCACCGATACGGTTACTTCTACCCTCTGGCAGGTTGTTCTGAGCTTTCTGATCGGTGGGGGCCTGCTGGCCGTCGTGGTACTTGTTTTTCGGCCTCACGATCTTCCCGAACCCGATTGCAGCCGAGGTCCACCAAAACTCGAGGTCCGTTATCTGCACAAGATCTACGGCCTACCTGGACCAATTCGCGCCACCTTGCTTGCACCAAAAGCGTACGCAAAGCGAGTCCTTGCACGTGGCGGACAGGCTTTTCATACGAGTGATGCGCGTGACCGGTTAGGACCACTGTTGATCGCGGGTAGCGCGATGGGATATCTGGCCTATCAGTTGCAAACGTCCTTCTGGACATTGGTATTCTGGATGGTGGCGGCGGGAATCATCGCCCGCTTCGTCATCGAGCTTCGCCGCGCTCGCGGACGTGCGGACGCCACAGGTACGGTGCTGGCCGGTGGTATTGAGAACTGGATCGCTGCTCTTATTCCCTGGATCGCTATCGGCATATTTACCTGGATATCGCTCGGTAATGGCGGGGGTTATTTCCTGCCGGTTGCCAGTGCCGGGATAGTGGCGATCGTACAAGGTGCACGCCGAAGTGCCCACCGCCAGGCAGCGGGTTTGCTCCAGCCGCGGGCAACCCGGGGCTCATTGCGCCCTTTGCGCAGCCTCTGGCGTCGATGGTGCGCAAAGTTTGCCGGGCTCGATCTTCCGGCAAATCCGGTCACGGCACTCGCTGCCGTCAGCTTCACCGTCGAACGTGGAATGGTTGGGATTCTGGGTCCCAATGGAGCGGGGAAAACCACCCTGCTCAGGCAACTTGCCGGTGTACTCTCCCCTACCCGTGGCACCATCCACCTGGGAGGCGTGGCGTTTCCCAAGATCCAGCGTTACCTGGCTCATTGGGTGGGGTACCTGCCACAGGATGCTGGACTACCCGGTGGGCTGACAGCAAAAGAATATTTGACGTACTGGGCTGCACTCTACGATCTGCCGAGGAAAGTTCGCGCAGCACGGGTGGATAGTCTGTTGGAAGAAGTTGGCCTGACATCCAAAGTTGATGAGCCAATCAAGACGTTGTCCGGCGGGATGCGTCAGCGCGTTGCGGTAGCACGAACACTGCTGCGTTTACCCCCGGTCATCATCGTCGACGAACCAACAGTCGGACTCGATCCCAGAGAGCGCATCCGCTTTCGCAATCTGTTAGGCCGGTTAGCCCAGGATCGCATCGTCATGTTCTCCACGCATGTCGTTGAGGATGTGGCAGTTGCGTGTGAGCGAGTGCTCGTGTTGGCTGAGGGGCGTTTGCTGTTCGACGGCACACCCGATGCATTATCACGCATGGCCAGAGGGTGCGTCTGGGAACGGCGCACGTCACCCGATACCGAGCTTCATCTGCCACCCGGGGCAATTCATGCGGAAGAGTCGCCGACGGCTGACGGCTCGATCGTGCATCGTATTCTGACGGCCGAGAAGCCTGGTGATTCTGCACGCGAACTGAACGCAACCCTGGAAGATGGATATATGTGGCTTGTCGCAACCTCGAGAGCCGCAAACGAGTCCACGCGTGAAGCGGCGGCCAGTTCGTGGCAGGAAGTAACCGCGTGAGTTTTCTTCCCGATTTAACACTGCTGCGTTTGGCGATGTTGACGCTCGCGGGTCGCTATTTCTGGGTATTGCCCCTGCTACCACTATTGTGGCTCGTTGTTGTCGGCACTGTGTTCTGGCTGGACGGTGAAATCATCGCACCGGAAGAGGCACAGGGTGTGCTGCTGGCCGTGCCGATGACGGCACTGGCCGTTTTTATGGGCATACGGATCATAGGTGGCGAGATAGATGACCGCAGTCTGGAAATCGCTTACACCGTTCCAGGGGGCTGCGAGCGGCTCTGGTATGCCAAACTTTTCGCCGCAGTTGCAGTGTTACTCTGCAGCGAAGTGCTGCTGGGGTTGAGTGTTTACGCCTTCTTCACACCATACCCACTGGCTGCGCTCTATAACGCACTGCAAGCGTCCTGTTTCTATCTGATTCTGGCACTCGCCTTCGCCACGTTGTTTCGCAGCGAAGCTGCAGGGGCTATGGCGACGGTATTAGTTTTGGGGCTAAACGGTCTTATCACCGACTTTGGCGACAACCAGATAAGGATCTCACCATTCTGGAACCCTTACGCCCTGACGGATGCCGACCCAACAGAACTCTTCGCCTGGACGCTGCAAAACCACATCGGCATGCTGCTGGCGATGGTCGCCATCTTGAGTCTGGCTTTTATGCGGGCCAATCGGCGGGAACAGATGTTGAGTGGATAAAAGGCAGAGAGTACGGGTAAGTAACATTAACTCGCGCTGTTCGAACAAAGAATCTCTAACCCTTGTTTACAGCAACATCACAAGTGGGCGAGTATCAGGCGACATAAAGCACATTCATATCGGTTCAACCGCAAACAAGTCATAAATGGGGAGTTTTGAAATGACAAAAATGGTCCTGGTCTCAACACTGGTTTTGCTCAGCATCGGATTCGTGTTGACGACGGCTGCGCAAGAAGCGCCGTCACCCGAAGAGCGCGCAGAAACGGCGACGGTAAATCGACAGGCAGTTTTCAAACTGCTGGGGGTCAACATAGGAGCCATCGTTGGCATGGCAAGAGGTCAGGTCCCATTTGATGCCGCCGTCGCCGAACGCAACGCGAGACGCATCGCCATGCTTGCCACCATGATTCCCGAAAGGCTCGGCGCCATGGATACGCGGGAATTCGATGTTGAAACCGAAGCGCTGCCACTTATCTGGGACAACCTGGATGAAATCGCCAACAAAGCACAGAACCTGGTAGAGGCCGCCAATACGTTTGCTGATATTGCCGCTGGAGGAGACCAACAGGCGACTCTGGGCGGGCTTCGGTCATTGGGTGGCGCTTGTGGCAGTTGCCACGATACTTTCCGAGTAGACGACGACTAGCTGGTACTCGTTCAAAAAGCCGCGTACGCAGGACCGCTTTTTCGAATCGGCTAGCGCCGTTTCAGAAAAGCGGCCAATGCCTGTCGATCTTCCAGCGTGAGTTTGCTCGTGTTGTGCTCAACCACTTTTTCCATTTCACCACCGACAAACTCACCATCCGGCTTCACACCGAGAAATAGAAAATACCCCAAATCCTCTTCTGTCCATTCGGCGAGCGCCTCCCCGTCAATCGCTTCGACTTCGCCATCGCCAAGTGGCGCGCCGGCAAATTCCCGACGGGGATCGGCAATACCCAATAAATTCCTTGGCGTATGACATTCGCCACAATGGCCCAGACTGCGCGCAAGATAAGCACCGCGAGCAACCTTTACATCAGCTTCTTGCGGGAAACGGGGCAGCGAAAACGCCGCAAGCTTGTTCCATCCCGCAAGGGTCCATCTCCACAGCCACCGGGGTACCTCGTGACTGGGTGGCGTGAACTCAACGGCCGGTGAAGACATCAGGTAGGCGGCGATATCCAACGCGTCTCGATCAGTCAATCCAGCATAAGAAATGTATGGAAAGGCAGGATAATAGAAACCACCTCCACGACTGCGACCATGCTTGAGTGCCAGCAGAACATCCTTTCCGGTCCAGCCGCCAATGCCTGTTGCAACATCCGGGGTAATATTGGAAACGTAAAATGTACCAAATTCGGACTCAAGCGCTAAGCCGCCACTCAGCGACTGAGGATGTTCCGTTCCCTCATGACAGCTGACGCAGCCACCGGCATCAACCAGATAGCGACCTCTTTCTATGGATTCAGTTGAATCGGGTATGGCAACGTCCTCTACCCGCGGCATGGCAAAAAGCCAATAAATCACGCCGATGGCTGCGATCGATAGCGAAGCCGTGACGATTTTTCGTTTGCTCACCGCTCGTTAGTCTGATCCGGAAGCGGACGTCGAACGTTGCATGATTCATATGTGACTAATCCCAGCAGTAACCCGTGTAAACGTTTAGGATGAATGAAGCCGCCAAAATCCGTGCCCTGCCAGCCGTTACCGGTCGACGTGACGCGTTGCTTGATCGCTGGAATATCG
>SMUX01370379.1_pt1 | contig 15314 bp, 14 predicted proteins | sample 2456431 | NCBI WGS metagenome assembly SMUX01 (sample SAMN11095930, study PRJNA526329) | marine sediment metagenome | biome: Marine sediment; feature: Surficial sediment; material: Deep marine sediment; isolation source: Hadal surficial sediment | place: Pacific Ocean | collected 2014-11 | depth... | reverse complement strand
GATGGGTCCATTTTCGGCCCGGCGCCCCAGCAATGGCCGAAAACGAGTTCCAGATCGAGCACGATACCTTTGTCGCCGGTTCCCTGCTCGAGTGCGGCAACCATGGCGCTAAAGCGTCGCTTGCCGGTCAGCGAGCGGCACCGATCGCGCAACGCATTTCGGGCACCGACGGCCGTAAGGTCGGCGAACAGGGCGTTGGCGTTTTTGTAGCTGATTGAAAACCGGTCGACGTCCAGAACCGGATCACGAAGTCCGGCGTTCACGAGGCCGTCACCAAGATCGTGCATGTCGATGAAGCGATTTACGTGTGCATCGTCGTCAACCTGACGCCACGCGCGGCCGAGTTCCTGCAGGCTGTCGGGGCCCAGTGTCGCGAACGCGAAAACGCCGCCCTTTCGCAGTACTCTCGCAACCTCGGAAAAGACCGTGCCCGGCTCATCAGTCCAGGGCAGCAGTAAATTACAGAAAACAACGTCGACACTTTCGTTCGAGAAAGGCAACGCGCCAGCATTCGCCTGGGCAAAGCTTGTTTTCGACAACCAGGACTTCCGGTCTCGGGCCTTGTGCAACATGCTGTGAGCAATATCGACACAGATCACACGTGCCTTTGGAAAGCGATTGTTGAGTCGTTGATTTGCTGCACCAGTCGCAGATCCCAGATCAACGACAATTTTTGCCTCAACGAGCAGCGGTTCGAGCCGGGCAAGCAAGCCATCGCGAGTTGCCGCATGCACGAAGTCAGCGCCATCGAAGCTATCGGCGGCGCGCTCAAATCTGCAGCGAACATGTCTTGCATTCAGCATCAACGAAACGTTAGCACGCTTTAGTGAAGTACCGCCCAAATATGCGGCGGGCGATCAACCGGGTAATTTGCAACGATGCCGGCATGTGGTTGATAGATTTTCTGGCTCCGTGGAGTTGTGCATTCTGTGGGACTCCAAGTGACAGGGTCGAAACGGGTATTTGCGCCGGCTGTTACGCTGATTTGCCATGGAGCGAACCAGTGGTTTCGTCGTCGCTAGGTATCTTCGAGTGCTCGATCGCCATGTTGCAGTACAAGTTTCCAGTCGACGCTGCGATCAAGGCGATGAAGTTCAAGCGAAAGCTGTTCTACGTACCGGCATTCGCGGAGATTCTTTGTGCTTCAGGCCCGCTCCTTCCGGATGACATCGATGCCGTACTTCCTGTACCGCTGCATTGGTGGCGACAAATGCGTCGTGGATTCAACCAGGCAGCGGAATTGGCGAAGCCAGTTGCGAGCATGCTCAGCGTGCCGATTTTGCGAGGCGTCTACCGGAAATACGCGACGCCGTTTCAGACCGGGTTCGGCGCGGCCGAGCGCGCCAAAAATTTGCGTCGCGCATTTTCTGTGCGAAAGCCTCTGGACAATATTCATGTCTTGATAATTGACGATGTTATTACGACGGGAGCCACGTCAGGACAACTGGCGAAGATTCTCTTGGCCCACGGCGTTAGCAAAGTCAGCATGCTCGCCGTGGCGAGAGCAGACTAATTGAGTCAGGCGTGGTGACTGGCTACGCGCCAGCTGCATGACTCATGTTTTCAACGAACAAGTAAAGAATGGTTGCCGACAGAAAAATGGATGCAACGGCAAAAGCCATCAGGTTCCATTTATGCGCAGTAAATTCGACAATTACGCGAAATCTGCGGCCGGTCGTCGAAACTGCTATATCGAACAACGACCACGCGTTCACGATTAAAGCGAAAAGACAACCGCCGAGGAGAATGGCAGGGTGAGTTAACGGGGCCTCCCAACCAGGTAAAATTTCAAGTTCATATACCAATACGTTAGTCGCAACAAAAAAGACCAGCGGTAATGTGGCAACGAAACCAACGATAGCCGTGATCTTGTGGATATTTGTGAAAGTGCTGCCGCTTATATCACTTCTCTCTTGGGTCGCCCAGCGGCCAAGCGAACTTGAAAGCCAGTGTATCCAGTCGTGAAGTCACATAATGTCTGGATTAAACGTGTAGTGCAAAACGATGCCGATGAAAACCACCATGCCGATGTAATGATTATGCAGAAACGCTGCAAAACAACCGGCAGGTTGTCGATCGCGAGCAAGCCATAGGTGGTAGGCCATCATCATGCCGGCAATAAATACCGACAGGTAATACCAGACACTCAGGTTGGCGTGATAACCAACCAACAGCAACGCCAAGAGCATCAGCAGCTGCAGTCCGGCAATGACGAAAATATCGACGTCGCCAAATAAGATCGCCGTCGACTTAACCCCGACCTTCAGATCGTCTTCGCGATCGACCATGGCGTAAAACGTGTCGTAGATAATGGCCCAGATCATCGCCGTGCCAAATACCAGCCAGGCGAGTTGCGGGGTTTCGCCGGTTTGCGCAGCGAACGCCATTGGTATGGCCCAGCCAAACGCGGCTCCTAAAATGAGGTGTGGAATTGAAATGAATCGTTTCACGAATGGATAGGCGACTGTCAAGCTAGCGGCAACGATCGCCAACATTTGCGCGGGATGATTCAGCATCGTCGCCAGACCCACGGCGATAAGGCTAAGCGCGGCGAAAAGTATCAACGCTTCCATTGGCGCTACGGCGCCCGATGCAATCGGGCGCGTGCGCGTGCGTTCCACGTATGGATCGATCTTGCGATCGACAAAGTCATTCAGCACGCAACCCGCGGAACGCATCACGATTACGCCGAGCGCGAACACAACGAACAGTCCCTGATCCGGATTGCCGTCGCCAGCAAGCCAAAGACCCCACATCGTAGGCCACAACAGCAGCCAGATACCGATCGGTTTATCGATGCGCATGAGCTTGCCGTAGTTGCGAAGCTGGCTAATCAGTTCCGGCTTGAAATTCGGAGCGAGGAATTTACTCATGAGCCGAATTCTACACTTTCCCGTATCGGCCGGCGTCACCAAGCCAACGACGAACGATTGCTGCCGCGCGGTCTGCGGACTTTTCACGAAGCGCCTCCGCCGCGATCTGTACTTGTGGCATTAGTTCTGAATCGCGGACAAGATTGGCAATTCGGTATTCCGGCAAGCCGGTCTGTTTCGTTCCCAACAGCTCACCGGGTCCGCGGAGTTCGAGATCACGCTGTGCGACAACAAAGCCGTCGTTAGTATCACGCAAGACGGTCAGCCGCTGTTTCGCGACGCGGCCTAACGGTGCTTTGTAAAGCAGTACACAATGACTCTGCCGGGCGCCCCGGCCAACACGCCCACGTAACTGATGCAATTGCGACAGGCCCATGCGCTCCGCGTTTTCAATAATCATCAAGCTTGCGTTCGGAACGTCCACGCCGACCTCGATGACAGTCGTCGCGACCAACAATTGAATAAGTCCTTCTTTAAACGCCTTCATGGCGCGTTCTTTTTCGGCCGGTCGCATGCGGCCATGTACAAGACCGGTGCGAAGATCCGGCAATGCTTCGGTGAGCATTGCATAGCTCGCTTCTGCCGCCTGGTAGTCGAGCACCTCGGACTCTTCAATTAGTGGACACACCCAATACGCCTGCTGACCACCGGCACATGCGGAGCGCACGCGCTCAACGACTTCGCGGCGACGGGTTTCCGGTACAGCGATCGTGGCAACGGGCTGCCGACCCGGCGGCAGCTCATCAATCACCGAGGTATCGAGATCGGCGTATGCGGCCATCGCTAATGTTCGCGGTATCGGGGTTGCCGTCATCACCAGTTGATGCGGATGACCGTCAACGGACACGCCCTTGTCGCGCAGTGCCAGGCGTTGATGCACGCCGAAGCGATGCTGCTCGTCGATAACAACGAGACCCAGGCGATTGAAATCCACACCCTCCTGAAAAAGTGCGTGTGTGCCAATAATAAGCTTTGCCTGGCCGTCCGAAATAGCCGCCAGCGATTCCCGCCGCGAGGCGGCCCGCTGGCTGCCGCTAAGCCAGACCGGTTCGATGCCGAGTGGGCGGAACCAGTGATAGAAGCTACGCCAGTGTTGTTCGGCCAGTATTTCGGTAGGCGCCATGATGGCCGCTTGCACACCGCACGCAATTGCCTTGATGCACGCGATTGCTGCGACGACAGTTTTACCAGAGCCGACGTCACCCTGAATCAGTCGCATCATTGGATGCGGCTGTGCGAGATCCGCGAGAATATCGGCCACTACGCGTTCTTGAGCGGCCGTCAGATCGAACGGCAGATCCCCGACAAAATTACCGACATCCTCGTTACCATCGGTCAGTGCGACCGCATCCTCGGTCGCGGCGAGGTCACGCAGTCGCCGCAAGCTCAGGTAGTGAGCAAGTAATTCTTCGAAAGCCAGACGTTGCTGGCACGGGTGAGTCCCCGCGAGCATCTGCTGCACATCAGCGTCAGGCGGTGGCCGGTGTAGATAACGTATGGCCTCGCCGAGCGATGGCATACCAAGTTTTCTTGTGACAGCTGAGGGCAGTAATTCCTGCGGCGGTGCATCGGCCATCTGTTGCAGCGCCTGACCGGTAAGGCTGCGCAATCGACCCTGTTGCAGGCCCTCTGTGGCCGGGTAGATTGGTGTCAACGAGTCGCTCACCGCGGCGTCCTGATTGTCGCGCAGGACGCGATACTCAGGATGAATCATTTCGAACCCGGTTTTGCCCCTGCGGGCGTCGCCGAAACAAGTGATATGAATGCCAGGTTGAAACTGCGCTTGTTGCTGCCGCGAAAAGTGAAAAAAGCGCAGCGTCAACTGGCCGCTGCCGTCGCTGATCCGAACGAGTAAATTGCGACGCCCCCGATACACAGTTTCTGCAAGCAGAACCTCACCCGTGACAAGGCAGCGACGGCCGGCCTCCAGCGCGCCGATTTTTACGAGTTGTGTTCGATCCTCGTAACGCAGAGGTAACAGGAACAGTAAATCATCCACCTGAAAAACGCCGAGCTTCTCAAGTTTTTTCGCTAGCGCCGGACCGACGCCCTTAAGGACTGTTAGGGGCGAGTCAGAGTGCAAGGACTGCGTCGGCCTCGACGTCGACACCTTTAGGAAGTGCAGCAACACCCACCGCGGCGCGTGCCGGAAACGGTTTATCGAAGAAGCGCTCCATAACGGAGTTCACAGTCGCGAAGTTGTCGAGGTCGGTAAGAAAGACGGTTATCTTGACGGCGTCATTCAATGTGCCACCAGCCGCCTCCGCTACCGCCTGCAGATTTTCGAATACCTGTTGCGCGCGCGCTTCGAAATCGCCCTCGACGATTTCCATTGTCGCCGGGACCAAAGGAATCTGGCCCGACAAGAATACGAGGCGACCGGCGCGCACCGCTTGCGAATACGTGCCGATCGCTGCAGGTGCTTTGTCTGTATATAGCTCTGTCTTGCTCATGTCCTGCTTCCTGAATGTCACGCGGACTCGCGGGACACGCGAATTACGTTTTTCATGTTGCGTACGCTGCGCATGATCTTCGCGAGGTGCGCACGATCTTTTACCTGCAGTAAGAACGACAGCACCGAGCAATCTTCGTGCCGGCCCAGTACTTCTACCTGCTCAATGTTGGAGCCGCAATCCGCGATGGTTGCCGCAACCTCTGCAAGCACACCCGGTTTGTTGCGCGTGTCGGTCTGGATCTGGCAGGCAAACTCGAGTTCGATATCTTTTTCCCAGGTAACGGATATCCATTTCTCAGGCTGCTTACGGAAGTTTGACAGATTGCCACACTGATTACGGTGAATAACGACACCGCGTCCGGCAGTCAGGTAGCCCATGACATCATCTCCCGGAATCGGGAAACAGCACTTAGCGTAGCTGACAACCATGCCTTCGGTACCCGCTATGATAAGGCTCGCTGTGCTCTCCCTTACATCACTGTCTTCACCCATCCCGGCGAGAAAACGTGCGGTTAGCGGTGCGAGTCTTTCACCGAGCCCTAGCTGTTCAAACAGCGCGGTATTGTTGTCAAGGCCGAGCTCCTCCAGCGCGGCGGCCATTCGTACCTTGCCAATCTTGCGCAGTGACGAGCCGAGATCCTTCAGCGACCGATCGAGCAAACGCTTTCCAAGGTCGACTGACTCGGACGACCGCAGGTTTTTCATGTGCTGGCGGATGGCGGTTCTTGCCTTTGCCGTGCGTACAAAGGTTAGCCAATTAGGGTTCGGTTTTGCGCCTTTGGCTGTTATGACCTCGACAGTCTGACCATTTCGTAACTCGGTGCGCAGCGGGACGAGGCCGCGATTCACTTTGGCCGCAACGCATCGATTACCGATGCCCGTATGCACGGCGTAGGCGAAGTCCACGGTTGTCGCACCTTTCGGTAGCGGCATGATGTCGCCTTTGGGAGTGAACACGTAAATTCTGTCGGGGAACAAGTCGACTTTGACGCTTTCGAGAAATTCCTCGGACGTGCCCGATTGTTGCAGCTCCTCAAGATTGGCCAGCCATTCACGTGTGCGTTGTTGCGGACTCGCATTGGACTTTTCGTCGGCTTTGTAGATCCAGTGCGAAGCAACCCCGGACTCCGCGAGGCGGTCCATTTCACGGGTACGAATCTGCACTTCCAGCGGCAATCCCTTGGGTCCGAACAAAGTGGTATGCAGTGACTGATAGCCGTTAATTCGCGGAATCGCGATGTAATCCTTGAACCGTCCAGGCATCGGTTTGTACAGGCCGTGCACTATTCCGAGCACCTGATAACAGGTATTTACATCGTCAGCGATGATACGGAAGCCGTAGACGTCGACGACGTCCGACAGCTGGCATCTTTTCTCCGCCATTTTTCTGTAAATACTGTACAGGTGTTTCTGACGGCCGATGACGTCGCCCTCGATGCCTTCATCGGCCATTGCCGAGCTGAACTCTTCCGATATCTTTTTGACGATCTGTTTCTGGCTGCCCTGGCTTTTCTTCAGCGCGGCCTCAAGAACGCGATAGCGAAACGGGTGCAGGTGTTTGAAGCCGAGGTCTTCCAGCTGCACTTTCAATCGGTTGATGCCGAGTCGATTGGCGATCGGTGCGTAGATGTCGAGTGTTTCGCGAGCGATGCGCTTTTTCTTCTCGGCCGGCATCGCGCCCAGTGTTCGCATGTTATGCAAGCGGTCGGCAAGCTTTACGAGAATGACGCGAATATCTTCAATCATCGCGAGCATCATCTTGCGAAAACTTTCGGCCTGAGCCTCCGCGTGGCTGCGGAACTGAATCTGGTCAAGCTTACTGACGCCGTCGACCAGCAGCGCAACTTCGCTGCCAAATTGCTCTGCGATTTCGTCAAGCGAAGCAGACGTATCCTCGACGGTGTCGTGCAGGATCGCAGCCGTTATCGCCTGGGCGTCGAGATGCATTTCGGCGAGTTCCTGCGCTACCGCAACAGGGTGAGTAATGTAGGCCTCACCGGTCTTACGCGTTTGTCCGAAATGGGCATTGGCGCCGAATTCGTAGGCAGCGGTTATCACGGCTAGCTGCTCTTCCGGCAGGTAGGATTGAAGCGTTTCAATAAGTCGCCGCACACCGTGGTCGCGCTTACTCGCACCCGGGAGTTTCGACAGTATTGTTGCGGCATAATCCATGCCCCGATCATACCTGCGGAGCGGGGATTGTGTCGCCGTTGTCGTGGTTGGGCCGGCTTAGTTGTGCCTAATCGCCGATGGAAATTCCGCGGACCGGCAGAACGTCCTCGACCGACTCAGCCTGCATGAAGTCCGGAGTGACCGGCTCTTCAATCTCGTCGAGAATCGCGGGCGTGACGAGACCTTCAGCGATTTCACGTAATGCAATCACGGTAGGCTTGTCGTTTTCGACTTCTACCATCGGGTCTGCACCGTGAGCAACGCGCCGGGCACGTTTCGCGGCAACCAGCACCATTTCAAAAATGTTCTCGATGTTTTCAAGGCAGTCTTCGACCGTTATTCTGGCCATGTGTCAGTGTCCTGTATCGGGGAGCAAGCCCCATCTGAATTGCGGGCCGCGAGTCTATTTAACGCTGCGGCTAAAAGCGACCACATATAACCAGGCGGTATAAGCGGCCTAGTCGATGATGCGCGAAATGGCCTGCCTGAGGTCAATATTTGCCGTCGATGACGAGTCACCCGTTCCGGCCAGCACCTCCTCGAGGTCGGCCACGGCCTGCTCGAGTTTGTCGTTGATGATGACGTGGTCGAACTCATCCCAATGCGACATGTCGCTGACAGCATCTCTCAGACGACGCTCGATGACGTCAGCGCTATCGGTGCGCCGGTCGCGCAGGCGCCGCCCCAATTCTTCCAGCGACGGCGGCAATATAAAAATTGATACGCATTCGGGCATCGAGCTTCGCACCTGAGCTGCGCCTTGCCAATCGATTTCGAGGATGACGTTATGTCCTTCGCTGAGATGTTTGTCGACCTGGCTGCGGCTGGTTGCGTAATAGTTGTCGAATACCTCGGCGTACTCAAGCATTTCGCCCTGATCACGAAGCTGCATGAATTCGTCTTCGCTGACAAACAGGTAGTCGACCTCGTTGGCCTCATTACTGCGTGGCTCGCGTGTTGTATAGGAGATCGAGAACCGCAGTTCCGGGTGGTTTTCAAGCAGCGCGTTAACCAGGGTCGTTTTTCCGGCTCCGGACGGCGCCGCGAACACAAACAATTTTCCGGCATGCGTGACCATTACGTGTCACTCAACATTTTGAATCTGCTCGCGCATCTGTTCGATAAGGACTTTTAGATCCACGGCGGCCCTGGTGGTGTCGGAGTCGGCAGACTTCGAGCCAAGCGTATTTGCTTCGCGGTTAAGTTCCTGCATCAGAAAGTCGAGACGCCGGCCGACAGGTTTTTCGTCGCCAATGGCATCGCGGATTTCGACGAGATGACCTTCAAGTCGGTCGAGTTCCTCAGCAACGTCCATTTTCTGCGCAATCAACGCCAACTCAACTTCGAGTCGTGCCGGGTCGGCTTCGACGTCGAGTTTTTCGATGCGCTCTTTTTGTTTCGCTCGCGTCGACGCCAGCACTTCAGGCATGCGCAGTCGCACCGATGCAGCAATGCCCGCAATGTCGGAACAACGTGATTCGAGCATTTCCTCAATTCGCTGGCCCTCGCTCCGACGCATGGCGGTCATTGCTTGCAACGCAGCATCAAGCAAAGTCGTCGCTGCAATAAAAACGGGCTCTGCGTCGACCTCGGGTTGCTGGATAACACCGGGCCAGCGTAAAATTTCCATCGGACTGACGGCAGCGGCGGCCGGGAGTATCGCTGCCAGCTCCGACATCCGCATGCCAAGAAGTTTGATGAGATCGGTATCGATCTGCAATTCCGACGGTTGGCCGGTCGCGCGTCGAAAATACAGCGCGCACTCGACCTTGCCACGCCCGAGGACAGCGCTCGCCTGCTGCCGGAAAGCCTGTTCTTTCGGTCGCAATTCCTCAGGCAACTTGAATTGCACATCAAGGTAACGGTGATTAACCGCGCGGATTTCCCAGGTCAGCGTGCCGAGGGCAGTTTCTGCGGACTCGCGCGCGAAGCCTGTCATACTGTGTAACATCAGCGTTGTTCTCCAGGACGTGCAGCAATAGTACTGTGTAGGTTACGTTTTTTTCGGGGACAACATTCTAAGCTGTGGCCGCATAGTGGTCCAACAAGCTAGTATTTATAGGTTCAGAGCTATCCAGATAACCCAAGACAAGGCACAGTCCGATGGGAATGGCGTGTCCTTTACAAGGACTGTAACGCCGGATCGGATTATCTGGATAGCTCCCTTCGGGCGAGCCGTGAAACGGTCGCCCATATCGTCGCGCATCTTGGCAAGGGCTGGCCATTACCGGCGACGCGCGCCTCATGCTCGACGGTTTCGCAGCTCGCTGAATCAATAAATACTAACTTGTTGGACCACCACCACCTATCGCTACGAATCATTATGCAGATCGAATACGCCAAAATATCAGCTCTCGGTGATCGTCAGGATAATCAGGACCGTGCGGCGGTGGTGGTTTCGGACGATGCGGCACTCATGCTGGTGTTTGACGGTATGGGTGGACACTCGGACGGTGCGCGAGCCGCGGAGACCGGACTGAAAATTGTGCAGGAGCTGTTTATGGCTGCAACGCAGCCGATATTCGATCCACAAGGCTTTCTTTACACGGTGCTGGCGAAAGCTCATGACGAGGTAGTCGGCATGGGCCACGATCTCGCGGTCGATTTTCGGCCGCGTGCAACTTGTGCAATCTGCCTGATCCAGGAGGGCGGCGCGTATTGGGCACATATTGGCGATAGCCGGATCTATCAGGTCCGCAATGGATCGGTGCTATCGCGGTCTCGCGACCACAGTCATGTTGAGGTGTTGATTCAAGAGGGCGCGATCAGTGAAGAGGAGGCGCAGGATCACCCGATGCGCAATTTCGTTGAGTGCTGTATAGGCGGTGACGCGCCAGTGCCGGACATGAGCATCACAAATCAAAAAATCCTGCTCCCTGGCGATGTATTGCTGGCCTGTTCCGATGGGATGTGGTCCGGGCTTAGCGACAGTGACATGGCGCGGATTGGCGTTCCCGGCGAAAATAATCTGGTCGAAAACTTAAAGGCGCTAAGCATCAAGGCACTGGAGGTCAATGCGCCCTACAGTGACAATACGACGGGTACCGCGCTAAGGTGGCTCGGCGGCTGAACGCGCCGTATTGAGGAGAAACGTCATGCGTCCGAGCGGTCGCGATCCGGCAACGATGCGCGAAGTGCGCTTCGTCCCCAATTTCACAAAACATGCAGAAGGCAGCGTATTGGCTGCGTTCGGCGATACCCAGGTATTGTGCACGGCAAGCATCGAAGATCGCGTGCCGGGCTGGATGCGTGGCAAGGGCAGCGGCTGGGTCACCGGCGAGTATGGAATGTTGCCGCGAGCCACGCACACCCGTTCCAGTCGTGAGGCCACGACCGGCAAGCAAGGCGGCCGCACGTTGGAAATCCAGCGACTCATTGGCCGTTCGCTGCGAGCAGTAACCGACATGAGGGCGTTGGGTGAGCGTTCTGTCATGCTTGACTGTGATGTTATTCAGGCCGACGGTGGAACAAGAACCGCGTCCATTAGCGGTGCGTACGTAGCGCTCGCAATCGCGATGGAGCGCCTGACAGCGACGGGCAATCTCAAGAAAAATCCGTTGCATGGTCAAGTGGCCGCAGTTTCGGTGGGGATCTATAGCGGAACGCCAGTACTGGATCTTGACTATGCCGAAGATTCTGCGGCTGAGACCGATATGAATGTGGTTATGAATGATGCCGGCCGTTTTATTGAGGTACAGGGAACAGCGGAAGGACACGCTTTCTCTGACGATGAACTTAACGCCATGCTTGATCTGGCCCGAAGAGGAATCGCGGGAATCATTACGGCACAGAGTGAGGCAATTGCAGCGGCACGGGCGTGAGCACATTGCCAAACAGGGTCGTCATGGCTTGCGGCAATCCCGGCAAGATTCGTGAAATAGCCCGCCTGCTGGACGGGCTGGGTATTGAGGTTGTTGCGCAGTCCGAGTTCGGCGTTACAGATGCCGACGAGACGGGTACGACGTTCGTCGAAAATTCGCTGATCAAAAGCCTGCATGCGGCTGACGCGACAGGGTTGCCTGCAATCGCCGATGACTCGGGACTTGTCGTGGATGCGCTCGACGGCGCTCCTGGTATTTACTCGTCGCGCTACTCCGGGCCGGATGCGACAGATGACTCAAACATCGACAAACTACTCGCTGCGATGAAGGATATTGAGAGGTCGGACCGCGGCGCCACATTTCAATGCGCTGCATCATTTGTGCTGCCCGATCGAGCACAGTCGCTGGTCGCTGAGGGCGAGTGGCGAGGCTCGATACTGACGGCACGACAAGGCGATGGTGGTTTTGGATATGATGCCGTATTTCTTGATCCGGAGAGTGGGGCCAGCGCCGCATCACTGACCGCCGAGCAAAAAAACGCACGAAGTCATCGTGGGCAGGCATTGCGGAAGCTGGTCGCGCTGATAGAACAGCAATTCTCGTGAAGCCACCACCACTCTCGCTCTATGTGCACCTGCCATGGTGTGTGCGGAAGTGCCCGTATTGCGATTTCAATTCGCATACCGCCGGTGATGCGCCGCCCAAGCGACGCTATGTGCAGGCATTACTCAAGGACCTGGCCCGGGAGTCGAAGCGAGCACGGGGACGGGTGCTTACCAGTATTTTTCTTGGCGGCGGTACGCCGAGTCTGTTTTCCCCCGCAGAAATCGATCACCTCCTCCAAGGGGTCAGAGCCCTTTTTACATTGGCCGAAGGTGTCGAGATAACGATGGAGGCGAACCCAGGTACAGTCGAATGCGGATCGCCGGCCGGGTATCGAGATGCTGGCGTGACCCGGCTATCGGTTGGAGCACAGAGCTTTGACGATGGCCTGCTGTCTGCGCTCGGTCGAATTCACAGCAGCGACGACATCGTTCGCGCGGTGCGAGAGGCGCAAGACAGCGGGTTCGACAATATCAATATTGATGTGATGCACGGCCTGCCCGGACAAACAATAGAATTGGCGATGGCGGACCTGATTGCTGCGATCGAGTTGCAGCCGGCACACATATCCTGGTACCAACTCACGCTCGAGCCGAACACGGTGTTTCATGCGCGGCCACCGGCGAATCTGCCGGATGACGATCTCGCGTTCGAAATTCAGGAGCATGGCCAGGCATTAATAGCCGACCATGGCTATACGCAGTACGAAATATCTGCCTACGCGCAGGACGGGCTGCAATGCAAACACAACCTCAACTACTGGCTGTTCGGTGACTATCTGGCGGTCGGTGCCGGCGCCCACGGCAAACTGACAACGCAGGACGAAATTTATCGCTACCAAAAGCCCGCCAATCCATTGCAATACATGAAGTTTCAAGAGACTGACGACCCGGAGATAACGAGGACAGTCCTCGACCGCGACGACCTGATGTTCGAATTTATGCTGAATGCGTTGCGCTTGAACGACGGCTTTGCCGAAAATGTCTTCCTGCAGCGTACGGGCCTCTCAACGTCCGACCTGATTGACGCTACCCGTAATGCCAGACAGCGTGGGTTGATTGAGCGCGATAACAATGAAATCTGGAAGCCGACGGAGCTCGGCGGGCGTTTCCTGAACGATCTGCAGTCCGAATTCATCGTCCAGCGGGCCTGAGAAGGCGCACTTTCGACACCTCAGAACGCGAAATTGACCATTCCTGCCGAAAGGCGGCAGTTATTCATTTATGCACAAGACTGCACGTATGCCTTAATTTTCAGCGTTAGAGGGCCCTGATCTCACTTGGCGCGTTGCAAAACGCCTATAAGTCATTGTTTTCTATTATTTATCAAAAATGGACACAAAATAGTCATTCTGACAACGATGCTTGAAAAACCGCAGCTTAGGGCATTCACTCAATTTTCTTCCACAGTCTTATCCACAGGTTCTGTGGATAAAAAATGGGGGCTTGCGACAATCGGCACTTCCCTATATCCTACGCGCCCTTTTTTGCACAGTAGCCGCTCGGGAGAGCCAGATCATGAAAGCCGACATTCATCCCAATTACGACGACATCAAGGTCACATGTAGTTGTGGCAATGAGTTCGTTACACGCTCGACGCTCGGCGAGGATCTCCGCATTGAAGTGTGCTCCGCATGTCACCCATTTTATACGGGCAAGCAGAAGATCATCGATACCGGCGGACGTGTAGACAAGTTCCGTAAAAAATACGGTTTGGGCTAGGATCAGCGCCACTGCGGCGGCCGGCTCGTTTCTAACAAAGCGATTTTCCACGATCCCGGCACGCCGGGCGCTCTGCTATGCTCGTCTGATCAGTTATACGGATTTTGAGAATAGAAATGAGCGAGGACGCGTATCGTCTGACGAGCCCCGATGGCTTAGAAATGGAATTGCCCATAAGGAAGGGTACAGTTGGTCCGGATGTGATCGAGATTGCTCGCCTGTACCGGGAGCATAAGGTATTCACCTACGATCCAGGGTTTGTCTCGACGGGTAGCTGCGAGTCGGACATCACGTACATCGATGGTGAGAAAGGCATCCTGATGTACCGGGGTTATCCGGTGGAGCAGCTTGCCGAACACTCCAGCTTTATCGAGGTTGCTTATCTTCTGATACACGGTGACCTGCCGAAGGTCGATCAGCTCGCCGCGTTCGACAATACGATCCGCAGGCACACAATGCTCAACGAGGGCATGTTGAGTTTCTTTAAAGGCTTTCGATACGACGCCCATCCCATGGCAATGTTATCTGCCGTCGTCGGATCCATGTCGGCGTATTATCATGATGAAATGGACGCCACGAATCCCGATCATCGCGATATCTTCGCGCATCGGATACTGGCTAAACTGCCGACGATCGCGGCAGCAGCATTCAAGCTGAACATCGGCCAGCCGTTCATGTATCCACGTAACGATCTCAACTACACTGAGAATCTGCTGCACATGCTGTTTGCAGTGCCAGCGGAACCTTACGAGATTGATCCGGTAGCGGCAGACGCGCTCGATCTGCTGTTCATTTTGCATGCCGATCATGAGCAAAATTGTTCGACGTCAACAGTGCGCATGGCGGGTAGTTCAGGCGCCAATCCGTACTCGGCTATTGCGGCGGGCGTCGCCGCGCTTTGGGGTCCGGCGCACGGCGGGGCGAACGAAGCTGTTCTCAACATGCTTGAGGATATCGGGGATGTCAGTCAGATCGGCAAGTACATTGACAAAGCTAAAGACAGGAACGATCCGTTCCGTCTGATGGGCTTTGGCCATCGCGTTTACAAGAACTTCGATCCGCGTGCGACGATCATTCGCGGGATGTGCTACAAAGTCTTGGATAGACTCGGTAGCCAAGACACACCGTTGTTCGATCTTGCGCTCGAGCTTGAGCAAATCGCGCTGAAAGATGACTACTTTATTGAGAAAAACCTGTACCCGAACGTCGACTTCTATTCCGGCATAATTTATCGAGCGTTGGGTATTCCGACCTCAATGTTCACAGTGATGTTTGCGTTGGGCCGCTCTGTCGGCTGGACCGCGCACTGGTGTGAGATGATTGTCGATCCGACGGGCAGGATCTCCCGGCCGCGGCAGCTCTATACCGGACCACTGGCAAGGGACTACACGCAAATTGAAAAACGTTAGTCGTGCTTGAGTAGTTGTTGTACCGCGTCGGTGTCGACACGCTTCATCGGTTTACCGTCAATCGGACTCATCGGTGCCTGGCGGATACCGTCAACAGGAAATACCGTCGCTTCGATCGAGCTGTTGCTGTGATGAAAATGAAAGCCGGCATAGTTTTCTGCCTGGCCACGGCGACTTTTTAGCCTGTTTTCGTATGGACGATAGTTAACACCCAACTCGCTGAGTTCCATGGCGACATCCTCGGAACTGTCCGCGAACAG
>SMUX01320642.1_pt1 | contig 15314 bp, 12 predicted proteins | sample 2456431 | NCBI WGS metagenome assembly SMUX01 (sample SAMN11095930, study PRJNA526329) | marine sediment metagenome | biome: Marine sediment; feature: Surficial sediment; material: Deep marine sediment; isolation source: Hadal surficial sediment | place: Pacific Ocean | collected 2014-11 | depth... | reverse complement strand
CATCACGGGACAGATTCTCACCATCGACGGCGGGATCACTGCAACGCAATAATCTCCGGTCATGGAGAAAGGAGCACAGCTTTGGAACAGGTAACCGAGAACGTCTTCACGAATACGAAACTGCGGGGCTGCAACCCGAGCTTTGTGACCACATCCGACGGGGTCGTCGTGATCGACACCCCGCAATTACCCACCAAGGCGGTCGAGATGCGTACCGAGGCCGAGAAGCACGGCCCGATTCGCTATCTCATCAACACCGAGCACCATGTCGACCACATCTTTGGCAACTACTTCTTCATGGGTGCCGGCACCGTCGTTCACCATCAGGGCGTCTATGACAACTTCATGGTGCCGACACCGGAGTTGAACCCGTACGACTACGCCAAGGAGGCCCTCCCCACCGATGACCCAGACGGCGAAGCGATCTTCCCCGATGAAGAGACGTACTTCGCCGATCCCAACAAGGCTTCCATCGTGTTTACCGGCGATCTCCGCCTCGACGTCGGCGACCACACCTTCGATCTGCTCCACACCCCTGGCCACACCCCTGGCCAGGTGGCGGTCTTCGTGCCCGACGAGCGGGTGGTTTTCACCGGTGACACCATATTCTCGGATTGTCAGACCTGGCTGATGACGTCCGACGTCGGCCAGTGGCTTGACGCGCTGGAGCGGATTCGCCAGCTCGAGTTCGACTTCCTCGTGCCCGGCCACGGTCCCGTCACAGACAAGGCCTACCTGGACACCCAGCGGATGAACCTCATGGAATGGGAGACGGCGGTAGCGGCCGCCATTGCCAGCGGCTGGAGCCGTGAAGAGACCGTCGAGCGTGTCAACTTCCGCGACAAGTGCTCCGTCGACATCGGTCAGGAATACATGATGGATCACATCCAGGAAAACAACGCAGGCGCGCTCTACGACAGGCTGTCGACGTAGGCGCAGGAAGTAACGCTTGGGACCCGATCTCAGCGTGGCAAGCGGCCTGACGCAAACCGGACGAGGCCGCCGGCCGCCACCAGAAAAATGGCCATTGCGATCCAGGCGACCGTAAATGAAATCCCCTCGGCGATGATGCCGAAGACGACAGGGCCGACGGCGCCTCCGACGAAGGAGCCGGTCTGGGTGATCGCGGTCGACGCCGCCGGCGCCGCCTGGTTGGCCCGGACTACGGAGAAGGTGAACAGGCCTGCCCATCCCCATCCAAAAGCGAACGCGACGAGGGAGCCGACAACGACAAGCAGCTGTACCCCGGAACCGACGACAGCGAGACCGATCGCACCGGTGACGAGGAACACGGCGACCGTCGAAAACCCGCCTGCAGCCCGGCGGTCGATCTTCCAGCCGGCGAAGAGCCGCATCGAGATCCCAAACACGCTCCCCAGGGCCAGCAGTGCTCCGGCAGCGGCCGCCGAAAACCCAACGTCGACCGAATACAGGACCAGGAACGTCGCCAGACCACCGATCCCCATCAGCCCCAATGCGGCTCCGATTGCCAATACGATGAGCAGAGGAAGCGGAGTGCTCAAGCGACCGAGGACCTCGGGCTTTATGTCTGGCCCCTGGTGAACCTCATACCGCAATGGGTCGAACGGGATGAAGAGCGCAGCGAAGACCGCCACGATCGCCGCGATGAGGAACACCCATTCCCAGCCGAGGGGGATCGCGACTACCGGCACGGCGAAACCGGCGAAGGCCACAGCCGCAGGAACAGCAGCGTGCTTGAACCCATATGCCAGGCCCTGCCGGTCTTTCACCGTACATCGAGCCAGCCCGAGATTGGTGGCCGGCTGTGCCAACGCCACCCCCAAGCCGCCGACGATTGCGATCAATGCGAGTGTGACCACCGAGGTGGCGAGGAAGGCTGTCAGACCGAGGTTTGCCGCGGCAACGAGAGCGGCGAGCCGCATGCTTGAAGCCCAGCTCGTGCGCTCGGCCACCCGTCCCATCACAGGTGATGCCAGCGCGGCCACAGTGAAGAAAACTCCGACCACCACGCCCACCCCTGCGACAGTGATGTCGAAGTCGTCGGCCAGCTGGATGGCCAGCGCACCGGGCAGGAAGCCGGGCAGCATCGCCACGGAGATGGTGAGCACCGACGCCGAAACCATTCGCCATGGGAAGCCGGCGCCTTCCTCCGCCTCGGCTTGGCCCCGGGCGTTGCGCGCCGAACCCGACGGGTCCGGGACGACAGTCACGGCTGAAGGATGATCTTCAGCGCCCCATCCCGCCGCTCGTTGAAGGTGTCGATAGCTTCAGCGAAGTCCACCAGCGGGAAGTGGTGGGTGATCAGCTCGCCGACCCTGATGTGACCCTTCACGACCAGCGGGGTGACGTTGACCATCTCCCCCGCCGAGGCACGGGCTCCGACGAGTTCGAACTCGTAGAGAACGAGCTCCTGCAGCGACAGCTTCACGTCCTCCACCGGAATGCCGACGGAAGCGACTCTCCCCCCTTTGCGGAGCACCTCGAGGCTCCATTGGTAGGTCTGGGGCACTCCTGCGCATTCGAGCACGACGTCTGTTCCAAGGCCGGCCGTTGCCTGTCTGATCGCCGCGACCGGATCTTCGCTCGTATAGTCCACCACGTCGCTCCCCATCTGCGCCGCCTTGGCCAGCCGCGAGCCGCGCCCCACCACAATCACCTTTCCAGCGCCGCGACTCCGAGCGCAGTCGGCGGCCAACAGGCCGATAGGACCGGGTCCGAAGACGACGACGGTGTCCCCGGGACGGTTCCCTCCCCGATTCGCTGTGTGCAGAGCGATGGACGCCGGGTCGAGTAGCGCACCCTCATCGAAGGACAGCTCATCGGGCAGAGGGAACACAGCCTTGGCGCCGTGCACGACGAACTCGGCGAACGCTCCCTGATAGTTGTGGCCATATTGGTGATGCAGCCCGGGAACCCCGTAGTTCTCGCAGAGGTTGTAACGGCCTTCGACACACTTCTGGCAGTACCCACAGGCGTCGTGCGACGTGCCGGCAACGCGGTCGCCGGTCTTCCACCCGAGGAGTTCAGCACCGGGCCCGACCTCCACGATCTCCCCTGCCCACTCGTGGCCGGGAATAAACGGGAATCCAGGCGGCCAGAACTCCGGGTAGTCACCCCGAAGCAGGTGGGAGTCGGTTCCACAGATCGTCACCGCGCGGACTTGACACTTGACCTCGAATGCTCCGGGCTCGGGATCGGCCACGTCCTCGATCGAGAACCGGTTCGGCTCGGTGACAACGACGGCTTTCATTCGGGTTTCTCCCTATCTCAAATCACGGCCAGCGGATCCATCATCGATCCCGTCGCCCCTCGAATCTTGACCGGTAGGGCGACGAACAGGAACTCGTACACCTTGGCAGCGCCGATCTCCTCGAGATAGGCGCTCTCGATGAGGTAAATGCCGTTCTCTATCAGCAGTCGAGTATGCACCGGCTGCGGATTCGATGGCTCTCCCCGGTCAGGAGCCGGTTGCACTTCGTAGGTTTCGGTGTCGGTGCCGGTGGCCACGACGCCTCGCTCCAGCAGCCACTCCGCCGCTGACAGGTCGGGGCCAGCCGTCTTGTGTCTCTCCATCGTGTCGGCGTCGGGCCAGAAGGCCAGATAACCGGTCCTGATGAGCACGACATCCCATTTCCGCACCTCGACCCCTTCCCACTCCGCGATCGCCTGCATCTCGATGGCGTCGATTGGCGAGCCGGCGGGAAGAGCTTCGACACCTCGATAGCCGGCGGCGTCGAGGAGGACGCCCCTGGTGAAGAAGGGGGGAAGCTTCTCGGCGTCACCGACCGAGGGGCCCCAGTCGGTCAGATGCTCGGCGGTATTTCCGCCTCCGTACCAGTGGTTGTCCGGCCCGACCGTCATGTGTGCCAGCGCGTCGATGTGTGTGCCGGAGTGGGAGGTGGCACTCACCACCTCGGCCATGTAGCCCAATCCGGCTTCGTTGGGCGGACCCCACGGCTGAGCTCCCTCGGCTCGAATGCCCCCTGGCGTCCGATACGCGGTCACCTGAAACGGCGGGTGACCGGGAAACAGCGGCATGCCGGGGAACCGGGATGCGGCGAGAGAGAACCAGCGCCCCTCCTTTACCAGCTGAGCCGCCTGGATGATTTTCTGTGGGGGAATGTCGGCAGCCGGTCCGACTTCTTCGAAAGTAGTCAGGGTCTCTCCTGGAGTGCTTGCCAGATTCGTTCGGGTGTGAGTGGCAGGTCGCGGATGAAGGCGCCGGTCGCTTCTCGGACCGCACCGGCCACTGCCGGTGCGGTGGGCAGAAGTGCTCCCTCGGCGATCCCCTTGATGCCGTACGGTCCGGGGCCGTCGCCGTTCTCCACGCTGGCGCTGACCAGCTCGAGAGGGAGGTCGTTGCTGGTCGGGATCCTGTAGTCGATAGCACCCAGGTTCTGAATCCTGCCCGACTCGTCGAGGATGATGTGCTCCATGAGGGTGTGGCCGAGGCCCATGATTGCTGCACCCTCGTCTTGGCCGGCGACCTGGATCGGGTTCATCGCTCGACCGACATCGCCTACGGTTACATATCGGTGGAGGAGGGTCTCGCCGGTCTCCTGGTCGACCTCGACCTCGGTCGCCGTACAGTTGAACTCGAAGAAGGCGGCGCTGCCTCCGAGGGGATGGTCGGGATCACCTTGCTTGCGCATCTCTCCATTCCCGACGAGCTCACCTCCCAGCGGGGCGAGACCCTGCTGAAGCACCTCAACTATCGCCGCCTCGCCATCGGGAAGCCGCACGACACCGTTCTCGACGACAATCTCGGACGCGTCTATCCCATGGAGACGAGAGGCCATTTCGCATAACTGCGCCTGGATTTCTTGGCAGGCGCGCAGGACCGCCGTTCCCATAAACACCGACGATCGGCTTGCTGAGGTCTGCTGGTCGTATGGCACCACCGCGGTGTCGCCCATGACGACGGAAATCCGGTCGAGCGGCACGCCGAGCTCCTGGGACACGATCTGGGCGAAGATCGTGCGCGCTCCTTGTCCCATATCCGACGTTCCTGAGTAGACGACACCGCTGCCGTCGGCGAGCAGTCGGACCGTCGAGTAGGAGAGACCGGCGGTGGGTCCGGACTTGAGGCCAATGGCCAAGCCGCGACCGCGGCCCGCCGGGACCGGGCTGTCCCATTTGATCAGCTCGGCTGCCTTGCGCACCGATTGCGCCCAATCGCCGTCGGCCGCGGTGTCGCCCGGGATGAAGGCCTCTCCGTCGGCGACGAGATTGCGCAGGCGGATCTCCAAGCGGTCGATGCCGAGAACGTGCGCCCCTTCGTCGAGGTTGGATTCCCTGGCCCACGTCAACTGCGGGATGCCAAACCCGCGGAAAGCCGTGCTGGGCGTGGTGTGGGAGAGGATCGCCCGTGCCAGGATCCGGGCTGCTGGAGTTCGGTACGGGCCACAGCCGAGATAGCTGGACTTGCTCACTACCCGATCGGCGATATCGGCGTAGGCGCCGATCAGGAAGTTGGCCTCGATGTCCTGGAACGCCAAGGTACCGTCTTCGACAAACCCGGTGCGGACGGTGATCTCGGCAGAAGCCCTCCTCACCGCCTGGAATGTCTCCTCGAGCGTCAGGATCAGCCGAACGGGCCGTCCGGTGCGGAGAGCGATGAAGGCCACCAACGGTTCGAGCTTTGCATTTTGCTTGCCGCCAAAGGCGCCGCCGGGGTCCGGGGCCAGGACGCGCACGCTCGCCAACGGCATGCCGAGGAGCTTCGCCATCATCTTCTGCAGGAGGTAGGGGTGCTGGATGGCGCTCCAAATCACGATCCCGTCTCCATCCGGCGCCGCCATGAAGCCGTGGGGCTCGATGGCGAAATGGGTGACGATCGGGAAGGTGTAGGTGTTCTCCACCACCAGGTCTGCGGCTGACGTGTCGACGTCCCCCCACCCGAAGTGGTGCTCACGCAGGATGTTGGTGCCGGCCAGGGGGTCGTCGGGGCGCAGCCCCGGCTCCTGAACCAGCGGCGACCCCGGATCGAGTGCCTCGGCGACGCTGAAGACGGCGGGCAACACCTCGTGCTCCACGACGACGAGGCGGGCGGCGGCCTCGGCGGCGTCCTTGGTCTCTGCGGCGACCGCCGCCACCGGCTCGCCGTGGTACTTGGTCTCGCCGACGGCAAGGACGGGCCGGTCCTGAAACTGTGGGCCGAAGCGTGGCACCGGCTGAGGGAGGTCGGCAGCGGTCATGACGAGGCTCACTCCTGGCACCTGCTCGGCTTCCGTGGTGTCGATGTTGAGAATTCGGGCCCTGGCGACGTCGAGCGCAACCAGCTTGACATGGAGCGCGTGGGGCTGGCGGATGTCGGCGAGGTACTCCTGTTGGCCGGTGACTCGCTCATGCCCGCCGACGCGGCGTGCAGAGACCCCGGCACCGTCGGCGCTCATCGGTTCACCGACTCGGCGGCGGCGAGAACGGCTTCGGTTATCTGCTGGTACCCGGCGCACCGGCACAGATTGCCGACCAGGCCGTCGTGGACTTCGTCCACTGTCGGAAGCGGATTCCTGGCGAGCAGTGCCTGGGCCGACATCAACTGGCCGGGGATGCAGAAGCCACACTGAGCCGCGCCCTTGTCGAGGAACGCCTGCTGCAGCGGGCCGAGCTCGCCATCGGATGCCAGGCCCTCGACGGTCGCAATCTCGCTGCCGTCCGCCTCGACCGCCAGCATGAGGCAGGAGTTCACCGACCGCCCATCCACCAACAGGGTGCAGGCACCGCACTCCCCTTCGGCACAGCACTCCTTGGTGCCGGTCAGATCCAGCTGGTCGCGCAGGACATCGAGCAGCGTGTGATGCGTCGCCACCTCGAGGGTGCGAACCGTGCCGTTCACGGTGAAGGTCATCGCCAGGGCAGCGGCGGGAATCATGCCGCCGCCAACCGATCGATGGCCTTGTCGAGCGCTCGCCGGCTCATGACGTCCAGCATCGCTTGGCGGTACTCGGCACTGGCCCTGATGTCCGTGATCGGGCTGGCGTAGCTGGTCATCTCCCGCAACGCGGCTTCCCGATCCCGCTCGTCGGCGCCTCGATCGGCGAGAACGCCGCTGTGGTCGCGCACCAAAAACGGGCGCGGGGCGACGGCGCCATAGGCGAAGGTCGTGGTCCCATCGGAATCGACCAGACACGAGAGGCTGATCGTGGCCAAGTCCACGCCCCGTCGCCTGGTCACCCGGGCGAAGGTGGCTCCAGCGGGCCGCGATGGGATCGGAAGACTGATGGCGGTGACCATCTCTCCCGCCTCCAGCACGGTCTCGCCCGGTCCGACCAAGAAATCGTCGAGCGGGAGGCGCCTGGTTGCCGACAGGCTCTTCAGCGTCACCTCGGCTCCGTACACCAGCAGTGCCGGCACTGTATCCGCCGCCGGCGAGGCGTTGCACACGTTGCCCGCGAGGGTTGCCCGGTTTCGGATCTGGATAGACCCGACGACCGCGGCTGCCTCGACGAGGGCCGGGTAGTAGTGCCGTACCCGCTCATCCTCGGTCAAATCGGTCATCACAGAGGTGGCGCTGATCCGCAGCGCCCCATCGGCCTCCTCGATTCCCGAGGTCAGTTCTGCTACCCGCTTCAGGTCGACGACGACTCGGGGCTGCACCCTGCGGCCGCGCAGGTCGACCAACAGATCGGTGCCACCGGCGAGAAGACTGGCCTCAGAGCCGAACTCGGCGAGCAGGGTCTGTGCCTCGGCGACAGTGTCCGGTCGCGCATACTGGAATGGACTCACCGGGTCATCCCCTCCGGGCTGCTCGCACCACTGGCCTAGTGGGCATCAGAGTATCTTCTCCACTTCGTCGATGAGGGCCTGGGGACCGGCGGCCCGGATGAAGTAGTAGGGCCGCTCGGCGAAGCTTTGGACGAACTCGGCTCGCGCCGACCGCAGCTCGGTGTTGTCGATCAGGGGCATGGGAAGCCCGGGCGCCAGCAGCTCATTGAGCAGGAAGTAGTTCTGCAAGCCGTGGAAGGTCTGGAACTGCCGCTCGAACGGGATCAGCTCGTTCGAGTTGGTGTCGAAGTTGCCGTCGATGGCAGGAACGACGACGAGATCGATATCGCTCACCTCGCCGTATTCCTTGATGGCGGGCATGTCGCCGAAGAAGATCTCAACCCCTCGCTCTGGGCTTGCCTTGTCGGCCCGCTCGGTGCCCTTGGCTCGTTTCTTAAGGAAGATGGATTTGGACCCCATCACCGCCCAGCCGCGCGCGTCGGTCACGGTGGTCTCGGTCGACACCAACAAGCCGCCCCGTCGGCACGCCTCGATCTGGGCCATGCTCTTGCCGTGATTCGACTCGCCGCCGAGAAACATCACCGTCTTGTCATCGATCCGTACCGCAGAGGAATGGAAGGGGTGCAGACCTGTTGCCTCCATGCGCAGCGCCAGCATGGCGACGACCACCTTCTGCAACTCGCCCTGGAACCAGTCGCCCTCGAGGGTCATCACGCCGTCGGTGTAGCGGATTGTCTTCTCGGCGGCAGCGCGATCCCACACGATGTCAGCCGCCGGCAGCGTCACCGTCGAGCTGATCTCGACTGCGGCCAAGCGATAGTCGAGAAAGGTGGTGTCGGCGAGAACGGAATCGACCGGCTCGTCGCCATGCACGTCGACGCGGATACGCCCCGCTCCTGCGGAGAGTTCTTGGGATAGCTGCAGCATCGATTTCCTTTCAGTGCGCGGTCGTCCGCATTACAGGTGCATCTCATTATCGATCGAGCTCGGAGCGGCCGAACCGGTCAAGCCAGGCCGCGGCCGGCCGTCTTCATCTGGGTCGGTCATGTTCAGCCGTCGCCTTCAAAGCCTGCTCGTCTTCCTGCGCCAGTCTCCTCGTGATCTCTGCAGCCTGCTCCAGGTGCTGGCGCATCACCACCGAAGCAGCTTCCGGGTCGTGAGCCCTTAGAGCATCGACGATTCCCTGGTGCCGCTTCGCCAGCCACATCAAATCGACCCCGGGCGCGGACGAGGTGAGGTAGGTCTGGCTGAACGGCTCAAGGAGCTTCCAGGTTCGCTCGAGCATCGCGTTGCCCGCCGCCGATACCACCAGGGCGTGGAACTCTGCGTTCTTGTGAGCCTGGGTGAGGGCGTCGCCTTCGGCAGCAAGGTCGAGCATCTCGTCGAGCAATCGCTCCAGGTCGAGGATGACCTCGTCTGAGATGGTCACCGCCGCCTGCTCGGCGGCAAACGCCTCGAGCACACCTCGCACCTGGACAGCTTCGACCAGCTCGTCCGGATCAGGCTTTCGAACCCAAGCTCCCCGGTGGGGACGCATCTCAACGAGACCAAGGGTTGCCAGCGATCTCAAGGCTTCGCGCACCGGTGCCTGGCTGATGCCGAACTCGCGAGCGACCCGGGTCTCGACGATGCGAGACCCGGGTTCCAACTCGCCGCTCACGATCCGTTCGAGCAGGCGGTCCTTCACCTGATCGCTGAGCACAGTGCGCTCGACGAGGGCCCCAGACGGCTCGATTGCGGAGTCGCTCTTCATCAGCCGGCGAGAATCTCGACGGTACCCGCTGAGCCGTTGACACGCAGCTGGTCGCCAGTCTTGATCTGAACCGTCGCCACCGAGCAACCGATCACCGCAGGGATGCCAAACTCGCGGGCCATCACCGCGGGATGCGACACCGTGCCGCCGGCATCGGTGACAATCCCGCTGATCAAAGTGAACAGCGGTGTCCACGCCGGATTGGTCATCTGACAGACAAGGATGTCGCCAGGGCTCACCTGATCGAACTCTTCAGTTGACAGCACGACTTTGGCCGTGCCCTCGATCACGCCCGGCGAGGCTGCGATGCCGGTCACGACGCCGCCGTCTTCCTGTTCGATGTAGAGCTTCTCCGGGAAACCCCACAGGCCCAGATACGGGAACTCGAGCTGGGATTCGGTTGCGGTCCCGATCCAGTCGCGTGGCCGGATCGCCTCCTGCTCAACGCGCTCGGCGCGCCGCTCCTTGACGATGCTCCGCGCATCGAAGTTCTCCAGATCGCCTAGCAGATAGCGCAGCTCGTTGTAGGCCAGGAAGATGACATCGTCCTCCACGTCGAGCACACCCTCCTGGACCAGCTTGCGACCGATGCAGATCAGCACCACACGCAGGTGGGCGTTGGTGCCCTGATCGATGTAGAAGTGATGGTCGGGGGTCAGCGGCGCCATCTTCAGGTTGATGTCGCTGGCTGCCTTCAGCTTCTCCAGGTCTTCGCCCTCGAGGCCGTCGAGCAGCTCCGCCGCGGCGGCGGCGATGTCGTCGGCCAGTTCCTTCACCGCCGACGGGTAGTGGTAGTCCGCCTCGATGTACCCCTTGAGCACGTCGAGGACCGGACCCGCTTCTTCGAACCGGCTCGGGAAAATGAACTCATGGCTCCACACTGCATGCCACCCGAATTCGCGCTGCCAGGCCGTCACTCGCTCATCGAGGAACGTCTGGCCCTCCGGGGTGCTCCCCAGCGCCTCGAGGATCTCGGCACCGTTGTCGTTGTCGAAAGCCGCCGAGAGCACATCGCTGTTCTTGGCCTCTTCCTTCATCGTCCACAGCAGTTCGAGCGAATCCCAGTTCCGGTCGGCCGCCGAGTTCTGCAGGCGCCCGAGCAGCGCCTCATCGACGTCGCCGCGCACCTCTTCGGTGACGGCCGCGAGATTGAGCGTCGCCGACAGTTGGGCGAAGTTGAGCATCCAGTGGATCTTCCAATGGCGATCGTGGATGTCGATCGCATCCTCGAGGATCGTGGCCCACTCCATGAGCGGGATCTCCTCCCAGATGTCGATCTTCGACTCCAGATACTCGAGGTTGCGCTCCATCTCGGGAACGAGACGTTCCCGCCACCAGTTGGAGAAGTTCAACCCGTATGTGGGGAGAACGGCGTTCAGGTAGTTGCCGATCTTGCCGGCGTATTCCGGGTCGGTGCTCGGGACCCGCGGGTAGTACACGTTGCCGTACTCCATCGCCTCGATCCTGAACTCGGGATCCGCAGGGATCGCCGCCGTATACAGATAACCGTTGACGTTTTTGGCGATCCAGTCGGAGGCGAACGGCGTCCCGAAGCGCCGGAACATGTGATCGCAGGTCAGCCACCACCCACCGATGTCGAAGTACATCGGCGACAGCGGCTGCGGGCAGTGCAGGTCGTCGTAGACCCAGAACAGGCCCCTCTCCGCATCGGAAGCCCACTCGATGGGGAAACTCTCATCGCCCAGGTCCTGTTTGATGATCTCATCCGTCATGGATTCCATCCTCCTTCGCTGTCTGCTGCCTCGCTACGGTCGGGCTCGCTCCGTCAGGGATGCGGAACCGGCCCTTCCTCGATCGGGATGCCGTCGTCGGTCCGGCTCATCGATCGCATCACCGCGTCTTGGCGCAATGGGGCCGTCTCCACCCCCGGAATGATGCTCGATCCACGAACGACGGTGTGGAGCAGCGCGAGGGTGATTCCCACTCAGGGTCGCACTGAGGCATTGCATCATTCCAGAGCTACCTCTCGGTTGACTATCATAGATAGTCGATAATCGATGATACGTAATCGAATAGCCCGCCGTCAACTCCGAATCACCGCCCAATCGCCACCAGCGTTCCTCGAGAGAGCGCTCAATTCCCATGATCTCTGCGGCTATGACCGACCCGGGATCGCGGCCGCGCTGGTGCTCGGCGACCAGCTCCTGGAATACTCCGAGTCATGAGCTACGTCTACGCCTTTGATCACGCTCACGACATGTCCCTCTCCGAGGTTGCGGCGATCGTCGGTGGCAAGGCGGCCAACCTCGGTGTCATGGCCAACGAGCTGCACCTCCCGGTGCCTCCCGGCTTCACGGTCTCGACCGCGGCGTGTCGCACGTATCTTGCCGAGGGCTGGCCCGACGGGCTCGACGAAGAGATCCGTAAGCACGTTGGTCTCCTCGAGGCGGCGGTCGGACGGAGGTTCGGTGACGCCACAAACCCGCTGCTGGTGAGCGTTCGGTCGGGGGCGCCGGTCTCGATGCCGGGAATGATGGACACGATCCTGAACCTCGGGCTCAACGACGCGACCGCGGAGGGGCTTGCCGCGCTATCGGGGGACGACGCCTTTGTCGACGCCTGTCGCAACCGCTTGTCGACGATGTACAGAGACATCGTCGGCGTCGACCTGGTTCCGGATGATCCCTGGCAACAGCTCAGGGGTGCAATCGAGGCTGTCTTTCGCTCCTGGAACAGCGATCGGGCTCGCAGCTACCGCGCTCACGAGGGCATCAACGACGACCTGGGGACGGCGGTCACGGTCCAGGCGATGGTCTTCGGGAATCGGGGCCCCGACTCGGCAACCGGTGTGATCTTCACCAGAAACCCCGCCACCGGAGAGGCAAGCCTCTACGGCGACGTCATGTTCCAGGCGCAGGGCGAGGACGTGGTAGCCGGGACGCACCAAACGGAACGCATCGCCGCACTCGACGAGCGGATGCCGGAGGAAGCCGAGGTGCTGCGCGGATACGCCGATCTGCTCGAGCGCCACTACGCCGATGTCTGCGACATCGAGTTCACCATCGAAGAGGGCCAGCTGTGGATGCTGCAAACGAGGATCGCCAAACGCAGCCCACAGGCGGCGCTCCGGATCGCGGTTGAGATGGCCGAGGACGAGGGCTTTCCGCTCACTCGCGCCGCGGCAATCGAACGGGTGTCTGCCCTCCTGGAGGACCCACCGCTGACGATTGTCGACCAGTTTTCCGATGCCCAGCCGGCGGCGACCGGCCTCGGGGCTTCCCCCGGGATAGCGTCGGGTGAGATCGCCACCAGACCGGAAGCGGTCGTCGAAAGGGCCGAAGCGGGTCGGCGTGTCATCCTCGTCCGCAGGGAGACATCGCCCAACGATGTGCACGGCATGGCAAAGGCGGCCGGGGTGTTGACCTCGACTGGCGGTCTTGCCAGCCACGCGGCCGTCGTTGCGCGAGGGTGGGGAATCCCGGCGGTGGTCGGAGCCGAAGCGGTGCGAGTCCGCGACGGCACCGTCTCGATCGGCGATCACACCCTCGCCGTCGGGGACATGCTCACCATCGACGGTGACCGCGGCAAAGTCTTCGTCGGCGTGGTCGCAGGGAGCGAGACCATCGTCCCCGAGGCGACGATCCTTCGGTCTTGGGCGCAAGAGCTCGGAGTGAGCGTGGGAGGGTCAAAGGAGAGGAATACCACCATGGCAGAACACGACGAAACCATCACGGGGGACGACCGACGGCCGGCGGATATGGCCTTGCGGGCTCTGATGATCAAGGGCTTTGCCACCCCCGACGGGCTTGCCCCTGCGCTGCGGAGGACGGAGGAGGAGACGGCTGCCGTTCTTGATCGGATGACCGCGGATGGCCTGACCGAGCTCACCGGCGCCATGTTCCAATTGACCGAGGACGGGAAAGCCGTCGGCACCGAGATGATCGCCGCCGATCGCGAGGACTGGGGGGTTGAGAATGCCTCTAGAGCCCTCGACGACTTCCTTCCGATCGACGGCCGGATGAAGGAGACCGTCACCGCTTGGCAGATGCGCGAGGTCGACAGCGAGCCGGTACTCAACGACCACTCGGATGCAGCGTACGACGGGTCGGTGCTCGTCGAGTTCGCCTCCGTCCATCGGGATGCTGAGGCATGGTTCCGACCGCTAGGCGACGGGCTCCCTCGACTCGGCTACTACCTAGAGCGCCTGGAGCGCGCCGCCGACCTGGTCGAGGACGGAGACTACGCCTATATCGCCTCTCCAAGAGTCGACAGCTATCACAGCATCTGGTTCGAGCTCCACGAGGACCTGATCCTCCTCGCCGGCCGCACCCGCGAGGACGAGGTCTCGGCGGGACGGGCCTGAGCGCAGCCGACTGACCGTCGCAGCGGGCCTTCGTTACACAAAACGCCTCCCGGCAGGACACGACGTCTCGCGGACTGCATAACGGCCGCACCTAGGGGTGAGGTTGGAGGCCAGTCATACGTGGCACAGCAGGACCTGCCCGACGAGGCATTAGCTGGCATCGTCCAGGTTCGCGTCCACTATCCGTCCACTATCACTCTGGAAACCAGACATGACCTGTTGGGACGGGCTGGGACGATCACGTCGTAAACCCCTGGTACAGCCTTCGATTCGGTGATTCCCGATGACTGGCCGTGACCAGTTAGTTATGGGGTTCTTTGAACTGGCAGTCAAGGGTTCCAGGGGTTCGAATCCCCTCAGCTCCACCACCGGGTCCCTGCTGTGGGTTGAAACGCCCGACTCGACCATGGCTCCCGTGCCCTGCCCCGACGCTTCTGGCTGATAGCGGCTGCGCACGCCTCTTGAACAGGATCCGGCTGATCACATTCTGATCACGGATTCCCGCGATCTTGTCGGGACTAGCCGGGATGGACCGTGGAGAGGGTTCCGCGAAACCCCAGGCAGGCGCTACGAAAGCGGACGATCCGGGACCAGCCGGGATTCGCGGGAGGTGACTGGCAGTCAAGAGGTCGCCCCGGTTGGCGGGCTAGTCCCTCCAGGAACATTCGCACACGTTGGGGCATCCGGCCGTGATGTGACCCGAGGTCGCCGAGATCCGAACCGCCGGTAATGCCGGTTCCCGGACCACGCGAGGCATGTTGATGAGGCGGCGTGCTGAGGTCGTCGAAGTCGGCTCGCTTGAACTCAATGCCCCCGTCCCAATCGCAGCTTGTCGGGGTCCAATCAACCGGGCGGCTCACTCATACTTATCGTGGCACGTCTTCACGATCTGCTAGTGATGGTTGGGCTGTGCGAATTATTCGGTGCGCCCTCCAAACCATTCGGGCGGATGCGAAATCGTGATCTGGGCAACGAGGTCGCTGACTTCGGGCGGGAGGTTCATGGTCGCGGCGACCTGCCAGTCGCCTGCGGGGTCGCGCCGGAGGGCGTCTTCACCGAAGGCTTCTTTGAAGGTGCTGGTCGCGGCCTCGCAGGCGAGCCCAAAGTCAGTCCGATGGCACGTTACGCCCTCTGGGCGATTGGAGTGATTGCCGACCGCACGCTGAGCGTCGCACAGGGTCGACCCGCAGCGGATTACGCGGCGCTGTAAACTACGTCGTTCGACGATGAGGAGAACGCATTGCATGGCTCGAACCCGATGCCGCCCCAGAGGAAGTCATCAGCCTTGCCAGATGTACTCGCTTGCGTGTCAAGCGTCCCACCTGTAACGGCACCAATCTCACTGCGGGAGATTTCAGCGAGACAATCTGAACCGAACTCCTCGAATGCCTGACAGTGTCACCCAGATCCTAAAATCGGGACCGCCCGGAACGAAGAAGAACATAGCGGTCCTCGGCGACGGCTTCACTACGGCCGATCAGGACGCATACAACCAGAAGGTCCAAGAGCTCCTCATCGACGGCGTAT
>SMUX01195738.1_pt1 | contig 15356 bp, 17 predicted proteins | sample 2456431 | NCBI WGS metagenome assembly SMUX01 (sample SAMN11095930, study PRJNA526329) | marine sediment metagenome | biome: Marine sediment; feature: Surficial sediment; material: Deep marine sediment; isolation source: Hadal surficial sediment | place: Pacific Ocean | collected 2014-11 | depth... | reverse complement strand
TCTCCTGGGTCGTCTGGGGTCACCATATGTTTCTCAGCGGAATGAATCCAGTCCTGGGTACTGCCTTCATGATGACTACGATGGTCATCGCGGTTCCTTCTGCCATTAAGACCTTTAATTGGCTCGGTACCCTTTGGGGCGGCTCCATTCGGTTTACCACACCAATGATTTTCACGCTTGGATTTGTCTCCGCCTTTGTAATCGGAGGCCTGAGCGGCATCTTTATGGCTTCTACCCCGGTGGATATCTTTATCCACGACACTTACTATATTGTCGCACACTTTCACTACGTCGTTGCGGGTATCATCTTCTCGATGTTTGCCGCTATCTATTTTTGGTTTCCAAAAATGTTCGGTCGGATGATGAACGAGACCTGGGGAAAGGTTCATGCCATTCTGACCTTCATCTTCTTCAATTTAGTCTTCTTCCCTATGCACTTCCTAGGTGTTGGGGGCCACATGCGGCGGATCTATAATCCCATGCAGTATGAGTTCCTTTCGTCTTGGCAGCCGTGGAATGTATTTATTACAATGAGTGCTTTTCTGTTGTTGCTCTCTCAAGTCCCATTTGTAGTCAACTTTTTCTGGTCCCTGTTTGCTGGGAAGCAAGTGGACGAGAACCCCTGGCAGGCCAATACCCTTGAATGGAGTGCACCCTCCCCACCGCCCCATGGTAACTTTGGTGCGATACCGGAGGTGTACCGTGGCCCGTACGAGTATAGCTCACCTGAGGTCAGGGAAGACTTCTTACCCCAAGATCGTAGGCTTGCAACGGAACCCAGCGCAGCCCGAGGTCATTAGCGGAAAGGGGGCCGATGATCCCTGTTGAGGTTGGGACCTCTCCCACTCATCGTTCCAATCATTACAGGCCTATGAACAGAACAAGGAGTCACAAAACGCAATCACGGTCATCTAACTGGGTTCACCCCGTGAGATATGGGAGCTCATCAACTATCATTTCACTCTGTGAAGACCGATGAACCCTGTGAACGACACGTTGAACCATCCTCGGCTATCTAACTGGGTTCACCCCGTGAGATATGCTTCCTTAAATGGTCTAATCGTCTCATTTCGTGGAGCCTGTTCAGGATGAAGGATCGAAACATCTCCAACTCCAGGCTATCTCACACGGCTTATCGTCTTGCCGTTGCAACGGCGTGGGCAACCGGACTGTTGCTTGTCATCGGCGGGCTTGTCACCAGCAAAGGGGTAGGCCTAGCCGTGCCGGATTGGCCCACGACGTTTGGTTACAACATGTTCCTCTACCCCTGGTCCAAGATGGTTGGTGGAATTTTCTACGAGCATAGTCATCGGCTAGTGGCCTCAGGGGTAGGACTCCTGACATTGATACTGGCCGTTCTGCTCTGGTTGCGAGAACGACGGAAATGGGTCCGATGGCTAGGAACGATAGCGCTCGGTTTGGTGGTCATTCAGGGGGTCCTTGGGGGGCTTCGGGTGGTCCTGTTAGAGCAAATACTCGCTATCATTCACGGCTCCATGGCACAGGTCTTTTTTGCCCTCATGGTGAGTCTGGCTTTGTTTACCTCAAAGGAGTGGGAGGATAGGACCAAGGGAATCCAAATTCCGAAGGCTGGGCGTCTCCGTCGGCTTTGCCTTTTGACGACCGGTTTCATCTACCTCCAAGGGATGTTGGGTGCTGTGCTCAGGTTTACGGGTTCATTCCTGGAGTTTCACGTGTTGCTGGCATTTCTGGTGGCCGTTCATGTGCTCCTGGTAATCTTTAGGATCCAGAGGTTTGGCCCTGGCCAACGGAAATTGGTAGGCCCGGCACTCCTGCTGGGGGCACTCCTGATCTTGCAACTGGCGTTGGGGTTGGGATCCTACCTGGGTAAGTTTGCACCTCTGGGCCTGGTTTTAACCCCAGGCGCTGTCGTAGGACTGACAACGGCCCATATGGTGGTAGGAGCGCTCATGTTGGCTACGAGCCTCGTGTTGACACTTCGCTGCTACCGGCACCTGGCTTTGCCTGAACCGCAATCGAGTCAAGAAATTCTCCCTGCCCATGCGGCAGGCAGATCGGAACAGGTGTCTGCATGAGTTTCAGGACCGATACATTAGAAATCAGTCTGAGCGGCGGCCTCAGATGGGCGTCGGATCTGTTTGAGCTTACGAAACCTCGCTTGGTCCTCATGGTTCTCATCACCACCTGTGTAGGTTACTACCTGGGGTCCGGTGAGGTATTGGCTTATTTTCCCCTGGTTTATACGCTCATTGGGACGGCACTTGCCGCTGGCGGAACCCTTGCCCTCAATGAGTTCATTGAACGGGGAACAGACGCCTGCATGGAACGGACACGCCACCGCCCGCTTCCTGAAGGCAGGGTTCAACCCGTGGAGGCCCTCATCTTTGGTATTATTTGCACCATCGCTGGGCTCATGCTCCTCGTGGTGACAGCGAATTTTTTGAGCGCCTTCATTACCGCTCTGATTGTCGTGTCTTATCTCTTTCTCTATACTCCGCTCAAACAGAAGACGCCTCTTTGTGGTCTGGTAGGAGCGTTCCCGGGCGCGTTACCCCCGATGATCGGTTGGGCCGCGGCCCGTGGGGAATTGGGCTTGGAAGCCTGGATCCTCTTTGGGATAATGTTTTTCTGGCAAATGCCCCACAGCCTGGCCATTGCAAGGCTTTACCGCGACGATTTTGCCCGGGCTAAAATTCAGTTTCTTCCGGTCGTGGACCCAGACGGCAGGAGGACGGGCCGCCAGGTGGTAGAGTACACAGTGGCTTTGTTAGTGGTCAGTCTCCTGCCGTCCTTCTTTGGCCTTGCCGGGTGGTTGTACGGCACGGTGGCATTTTTGTTGGGAACGGCTTTTCTGGCCTGTGGAATCAGTCTTGCAAAATGCCAAACCCTGGTGACCGCGCGTCGACTTTTGTTTGCTTCTTTGATTTATCTACCGGTGATTCTTCTTGTCATGGCAATGGACCGGGTATTGATATAGATCGTGGTGACGATGGTGGTGAGAGAGGATCGAAAGCAGCGGAACCGCCGGGTCGGAACGGCTCTGGCGCTATTTATGTTGTTTTATATCGCTGCTGTCATCATTTTTATCGTAGCCTACTAGGGAAAAGAGGTTGGTAAGCATGGCGAAAGGAGCAACAGCTCGTCGGATCGATGAGGCCCCCACAGACCAGACATGGCTTCCGGGCTTTAGCGGTGGGCCACCGTCGCCTCCGCCTGCAGCGCCAACCGCACCGGCCGTTAGCAACGCGCGTCTTGGCCTTTTGGTCTTCCTGGGGGCTGAGGCCATGTTCTTTGTAGGTCTGATTGGGGCCTTCCTGGTATTCCGCCTTGGGAGCGAGGTCTGGCCGCCGCCCGCCCAGCCGCGTCTACCCGTAGGGGTAACAGGAATCAACACGGTAATTCTTCTGTTCAGCGGGCTTACCGGTCATCTGGCACTAAGGGCGGTACGGGACGGTAATTCTAGAGGGCTGGTCCGGTGGATTTTAACTACGGTAGTTCTCGGAACGCTTTTTCTAAGCATTCAGAGCTACGAATGGATTCGTCTGGTCCACTTTGGCCTCACGGTATCCAGTGGGATTTACGGTACCACCTTTTACACGTTGATAGGCTTTCATGGACTCCACGTATTTGTGGCCGTGATTTGGTTGATGGTTGTGCTGCTACAGTCGAAACGGGGACGATTCACGTCCCAGAGCCATGCCGGTGTGGAGACCTGTTCGATGTATTGGACGTTCGTGGTTGGTCTGTGGCCCCTTCTTTACGGATTGGTTTATCTGTATTAGGTAAGGACGTTGACAGTGTCACAGAAATGGGTGAGCTGCCGAGTTTACTGACGAGATTATGAACTTCGCTGCTGCCATGTTCGGTTATGGGTGGCTGGTGATTTTTTTTCAGGTCCCGAGGATCGCCGTTGCCGCTGAGGATCCACTGTTTCATTCCCTGCACTGGGCCATCCTGTTTCTGATGGCGATGCCCTATACCATTGGTGGTTCCATTGCAGGCTGGATCATTTACTCCCGCTGGCGCGGAAACAAAAAGCGGAATCGTCCCGGAAGGCGAGGTTATCGTTTACGTCTGGTTGAGAAACCAAAGGAGGGTGGAAGATGAGTGAAGCTGTGATGCATGCTTCGGCCGAACCGGCTGAAACTCCCCTGACCCCAGAGAGCTTGGGAAAGCTGGGAATGTGGTTGTTCCTGGTAGGGGATGCCATGAGTTTTGGGACCCTTATCGTGGGGTACGGTATTTTCCGTATTATGAGTCCCAATTGGCCCGTTTCTTCACAGGTGCTCGGTATTAACCTTACTGCGTTGATGACTTTCTTGCTCATCTGCAGCAGTGTTACGATGGTTCAGGCGTTGTCAGCAATCAAAGCGGGGGATAACCGTTGGCTTAGGAGATCTCTCCTGCTGACGGTTCTGGGAGGTCTCGTCTTCTTGGGTATTCAGGCCTACGAGTGGACCCATCTCATTACACACACCTTTCCTGAGCTCGGTATTTCCTTTACCAGTCATCTCTTTGCGACCACCTTTTTTGTACTAACCGGCTTTCACGGAATGCATGTGACCGGAGGGGTGATCTATAATTTCTCTGTTTATATTGCGTGCCTGCGCGGCCGCTGCGGACCCAGACAAGTGGAGATCGCAGGCCTCTATTGGCACTTTGTGGATCTGGTTTGGATACTGATCTTTACCTTTGTCTATTTGCTATGAGGTGGTGAACCATGGCTGACACTCACGCGGAACCCAACACTATTTCCATATTCTGGTGGCTCCTGGCACTGACGATTCTTGAGATCGCTGTCATTTATACGCCAATGGCGAGGCTTTTCATCAATATTGTTCTGGTAGGGTCCGCTTTGGCAAAGGCTGCACTGGTGGCCATGTATTTTATGCACCTCAGGTTTGAGAGAATCACGTTGGCGATGATTGCCGTAACTCCGTTAATCATCTGTCTCTTTTTAATCCTTATGCTGCTACCTGATATGTCCTGACCAATCTTTTGATTCCGCTCTCCTATCTGCCCAGCGTGAACGCGGGTTTCAATTCGGCCAGTTTGATATTCCTGCTCTGTGGGTATTTCTTTATCCGGCGCAAGCGGATCGTGGCGCACAGGTCCTGCATGTTGTCTGCCTGTTTCACCTCAGCCCTTTTCCTGGTCTCGTATCTCATCTATCACTATTACGTGGGTTCGGTCCCTTTTAAGGCGAGGGTTGGATCCGGCCTATTTACTTATCGGTCTTGATCTCCCATGTCATTCTCGCCGCCGCCATTGTTCCATTAGCACTGATAACGCTTGTCAGGGCACTCAAGGGAAACTTTGAACGCCATAAACGTATCGCCCGATGGTCGTTGCCCATCTGGCTTTACGTTTCAGTGACGGGCGTGATTGTTTACGGGATGCTTTACCGGCTTTAGAATGGTGGGTTTCGACAAGCGGACAGCCGGGTTTATTACGACTTGGCAAGTTTCTTTTGTATGAGCCACACCAACCATAGAAAGATCAGTGAACCTAGAAAGGCAGCCAGGAGGTCTTGGAAGCTGATGGCTAGATCGCCCAGGCCGAGATCAATGTTGAACCCCCTGAAGATAGACCCTCCAATCAGTGCGCCCACCAAGCCGATGCCCAGGTTGGTAAACGGTCCGAATCCCTTTTTCGTTCCCTTAACGACGACTCCCGTTAGCGAGCCGGCCAGGGCGCCCACAATCAGCCACACGATGATTTGACTTACCGGCACATTCATGACTCTTTCCTCCTGCAGTCAAGACTTGCAACCTAGTTCCCTCATCGTGACGGGGTTAGTTTGTGAGCGGCAAGTTGTTTGCCGATGATTCCTGACGAAACGATAAACTTGAAGGCCTCTTCCACGTTATAGTTCAATTCAATGACGTCCGCTGGGGAGACCAGGGCCAAAAACCCCGAGGTGGGATTGGGAGTGGTCGGGATAAAAACAGAGATCATCTTTTTTGACCGGAATAGATTGAGATGATCCGTTCGCTCCGATGCCACCAGACCCATCATCCAACAACCCTCAACTGGGAATTGCAGCAGCACGACCCGTTGAAAATTCTTTCCCGGACCTTGGAAGGTCTCTACCACCTGTTTCACCGCACCGTAGATGGTGTTCACGATGGGCACTCGCATGAGCAGTGCGTTCATGGCCGCTATGATTCGGCGTCCGACAATGTTGGCTCCAATCAATCCGAGGATGAAAATGACAGTTAGAACCAAAACGATGTTCACAACCGGCTCCCAAGACTCGATCAGACCAGAAGGATCAACGCTGAGGATCCCAAAAAGCGCCTTCAGAAAGGGAGCACCTGCGCCGCTGAACAGGTTGAACAGGAAGGAAACAAGTATATAGGTAACAAACAGTGGGATAAGGATGAGTAACCCGGTCAGGAAGGTGTTTCGAAAGAAATGACGTTTGGCCTTGCGTTGCATGGGCTCGGTCCTCCGAATGACTGCCTTGGTATCTTAAATTTTATTTCAATTGGTAGGTTGCTTGCAAGTGCAAAGGCATTCATCCAGGCTAGGTTCTAGGGCGTTGGTCATACGGGATATGCTAATTTCTCGCAGGCGGGTAGGCGCTACCGTTTGCCTCAACGGTTCGGCTTTTGTGATCTGCGTTTCTTGGCTGCTACCTTTTTCTCAGTTAGCTTTTCTACAAGAGAATAGGCCACGTAGTATTTGTATATATCGGCCACGTATTTCACAGTCTCGCGACCCACGATCCTGCCTGCGGCGAGTTCCACGTGATGGAACCATTTATTCGGATCCAGTCCCATCTTGGCTGCCATTTGACGCATTTTTCGGACCTTGGCAGGCCCGGCGTTGTAGGCGGCCCACGTAAATGCAATCCGGTTATCCGGAGTCAGTGCTGGATCTGAAAAATAGCGGTCTCTCAGAAAGGCCAGGTATTTCACCCCAGCGTGAATGTTGTTTTCCACTTCTTCGATATTGGGAACACCAACGTTTGGATCCGCCGCGGTGCTGGGTAACAGCTGCATGATGCCCACCGCTCCCCGTGAACTTTTCTTGCTGTGGTCCAGACCCGACTCAAGATAGGCCTGCGCGGCTACGGCTAGATAATCGAAGCCATGCTGTTGACCGTATTTCCTGAAAAGTTCGATATACCGCTCAAGTTTTTTCCGTTCTTTTTCACTGATAGGATTCTTGATCCAGTGGACGTTTTCATAATAGCGTTTAAAGAGGACGTTACCCAACAGGGTCCCTTTTTTGACCTTGTCCAGGAACTTTTCCAAATCCTTTTTCAATTCTGGATTGTCCTTGCGAATTGCCAGCCCGATTAAATTGTCTTCTTTGATCTTCAAATTTTCGTGGACAGTGATTTCAGGCAGTATCTTAGCCCAAAGCCGGGCCTTGAAGTCATCTGCCACCGTAAGCTTGATGACCCCAGCGTTAACCAACTCAAGGATGTCCTCTGTTAGTAATTGACTATCCGCTTCTTCGATGAGAATCGGCTTGATGTTCTGTGTGGCGAAGCGCTTGTTCAAGTCCCTGAGATGTTCTGCATAACTGCTGCCCCGCAGCACGAAGATTTTCTTTCCGGAGAGATCCTTCAATTCCTTTATTTCGCCCACGGATTTATGGCTCACCACCAGTTCGTTCACGATCAGAGTTCGTTTGGTGGCAAAGGCCACTAATTTCTCCCGCTCTGGGGTGAGGGTGAGCAGGGCAGCAGCCAGGTCGCCTCTGCCCTCAAGAAGCTCAGGTATCAATTGATCGAAGGGTACCGGAACAAAAACGATACGAGTTTTTTGGGTTTCTCTCCTAATGCCCTTGTTCAGGTGCTTCTCGTACTCCCGCAGCATTTCGTACATCAAGCCACGGGGCCTTTTATTCAACAGGAAAAAGTCGGTTCTGCTATGGGTGACCAGGGCCTTTAAGACCTTTCTCTGCCGAATCTTGGGGAGATCACCGGTGTGCTTTTCCCGAACGAATCCAGGGACCGGCACATCAGCCAGCTCAGCCGCGCTCACCGGGCCGGAGAAAGCCAGCGCTGCCATAAGGGGTAGAAGAATTAGCGCGGCCAAGAGGTGTCTTGTGGAAATGGATTGCCCCATTTGTGCCTCAGTAGATCAGTCTTTTATGAACCTCTTCCCTCCACAGCTCCTTCATAATCAAAATATAGAGCATATACCAGTGGTAATTTCCAACGGGGGACTCTCTATGAAACCGTTATATTGCTGGTCTTTAGCAGAATTTACCAGCACATGGCCGCGAGGGAGAATCGCAAAAATCCGACAAATTCTGCAGGATTCACAGCAAAATTCCTTTGATCACTCCAAGGATTTGCTCCGGTGTGAAGGCGAGCAGGAGCAGTGGTGACATTGGGAGGAGGGCCGCTCCCAGGAAGTACAGCACGGTATTCAAGTCGATGGGGGCGGCTTTCATCCCTCTGAGCTTAGCGAAGGTAGCCCCCAGGTCGGCATGAGCCGAAAAGTCTGCATTTCCCAACAGTGATTCCTGCTTCCGATGTAAGGCGTAGGATTGAAGTAGGGGGGAAGCGTCACGCCGCTTCCCGGTTTGCCACCATATGGATTTTTTGCTGCCATACTAATCTCCCTTCTTTTATTGTGGACTCAGTGCTAGATGCCTCATTCAGGCGTTGCAAACATCTGATAGAGTGCGTCGAATATGGGCGGCCTCCTTTCGGAGTACCTGCCAAACCATTTGTGGTATATTTGTAATATGAGTCCTGAGCGGTAAAGATGTGATAGGGTCCGATCCGCTACTAGGCGAAAATCAGCGTCGTTGCGCCTTACTGGAAGTGCGAAGGGTTCGTAGGAAAACACATCAGAGGCAATGGCAAATTTATCAGGGTCCGGTGCGGTGATGATCAGGCCGATCAGGACCACCTGGTCAGAGGAAAAAGCCGAGATCTTTCCACTTTGCAACGCCTCAATTCCTTCCGCAGTCGAATTCAAAGTGACAATTTTTGCATCCGTTAGTGTTTCTCGAAGCAATTTCTTCAAAACCTGAACTGTTGTTGTGTCCCGAATAACCCCAATGTTCTTTCCATTCAGATCAGAGAGTTCACGAACCATCTTCGCCTTCAGGGTCAACAGTGAAGCACCGGTGACAAATGTGAGTTGCGTGAAGTCCACACGTTCAGCACGGGAAAGGGTTTTTGTCGTCGATCCGCACAGTATGTCAATCTTGTTGTTGACTAAGGCGTCAAATCGATCATTGGCAGTCACGGGAACAAATTCAATGGCTATTTCTTTGCCAGTTTTGTTTTTTATACCGATAACAATTCGATTGCAGAGGTCGATGGAATAACCGATTGGTCTGCCATCAATGTCCAGAAATGACATGGGCGGCTGTGACTTACGGTACCCAATTCTAATCTTTCCTGTCTTTGCAATCTGCTCGAGCGTCCCGGCTGTTACATGACTGTCGAGAGGCGCAGCGAACCATGCGACAAGGGCTAAAGATGCTAATATCCTTTTCATAATATTTCTCCTCTTTATGATGAACCTTCCTAAATATTGCTAGTTTCTACAAAATTTATTGCCGGACCGCAAGATGCCCTTCGAGAGCAACTAGGAATACTGGCTAGGGCCCTTTAATGTTCAGCCTGAACTAAAATCAACCCTACATCAGGGCTACGAAGCAGAGGGAAAGCCGGCTTATGATTTCCATCTTGCCATCCTACCTCGTGATTTCGTACTCTAAACGCTGTCCCTTGGATCATCTTCTGATTGCCCCGTGGGCAATCCCAAGACCTTAACATTAATACGAGTAAGACTCGTTATAGTGTGCTGGGGACCCCTCTGGCTACTAGTAAAATTACTGGTTTTTACCAAAAAATTTACTAGGTCGAATTTGAGGGGGAGGTCATTAACCTTTTACGCGGGGCGGTGGATTATCTAGCAGTCAAGGGCGCTTCAAAGAATTCCGAAGCAGACCAGTTGAATATTCTATTCACAATGGATTATCACACCGCACTGTTCGCACCTGTAGTTGGCACCTTCGGTTCCTGATGCCTTGACCTCTTCAAACTCGTAACGCTTCTCACCCCGTGTCTCAAAGCACTCAGGGCAATAGCTATCGTCTAGTTCATTTTTTTCGATGGTCAAATGGCAGTGACGGCAACGGACCCGATTTTTCTGCCCAGTCAGTAATACGAGACTCGTATGTTTACATGAATTCATATGAACCTGGCGATTCTATTAACTTCTCAAGTAGTTAGCAAGAAAGCAGAGAGGACGGTTCCCGACTAGACGCTTTCATTGACATATAGGGCTGCTCAGGGGTACAAACCATGGAAGGGGTATTATCAGTGAAATTCATCGGAATTGTAGGGTGCGGGGCCATTGGCAAGACGTTGCTCAAAGCAGCAGACGCGGGAAAGCTTTCGCTGGAGATCGCTGGGGTAACGAGCCGTACCGAGACACAGGCCCGTAAATTTCTTTCCACCCTTCGTAACCCTCCGCCCTATCTTGACCGTGGGGAGTTAATCTCACGTTCTGATTTGATCGTCGAGGCTGCTGGAGGTGAGGTCGTGCCAGGGCTTGCCCGTGAAACCTTCGAGGCGAGAAAGGATCTCATGGTGATCAGCGTTGGGGCCCTCCTCGACCATCCCGAAATTATTGGGCAGGCCAGGGAGAACGGATGCAGGCTCTACTTGCCCTCGGGGGCGATCGCTGGTCTCGATGGCATTAAATCCGCCTGTGGGGGGCAGGTATCACTGGTGAGGATGACAACGCGCAAACCGCCCGAGGGGCTCGAAGGTTCCCGCTATTTAGTTGAACGTGGGATAAAATTAGCCGGGTTAAAAGAGGAGCGGGAGATCTTCTCAGGGACTGCGCGTGAGGCGTGTCGCGCGTTTCCCGCCAATGTCAACGTTTCAGCCGCAGTGAGCTTGGCCGGCTTGGGTCCTGATAAGACGATGATCCGTATCATGGCGGTCCCTGGTCTCAAGCGAAACTGCCATGACGTAGAAGTGGAGGGGGAATTCGGCCGGCTTCATGTTCACATTGAAAATGTTCCGAGCGAAAACCCTCGGACAGGTCGTTTGACCATGCTTTCAATTATCCGGACACTACAGGACATTGCAGATCCCGTACGTATTGGGACCTGAAATTGATGAAGAACGTTGAACTCCTAGTCAGAATCTTGGAAAAGGCGGGTGTGCGATGGGTATTTGGTGTCCCCAGTGGACCCGTGCTCCCCTTGATCGAGGCCCTGCGCGAAAGCGCAATCGATTTTGTGCTCACAGCCAGTGAAACCTCAGCTGGATTTATGGCGGCAACGGTGGGTGCGCTGACCGGAGTCCCTGGCACCTGTGTATCCACACTGGGTCCGGGGGCGACAAATATGGCCACTGGCGTGGGCTGCGCCTGGCTGGATCGCTCCCCACTCATTGCCATTACCTGCAACGTAGAAACCTCCTGGATCGACCGGCGCGTGCAGATGCGAATCGACCATCATGCCCTCTTTAAACCCATCACAAAGGGTACCTATGCGTTGAGGTCTGGTGGCCTGGCGGATGTCCTCGCGGAGGCGCTAGTGGTGGCAAAGGCCGAACCTCCAGGGCCGGTGCATCTCGACTTGCCGGAAGATGTTGCTACGGACGAGACCACTGAGGTCCCAAAGGAAAAAAAATTGCGCCATTTGCTGCCGGAAATTCCCGAGGCAATCTTTAGGCAGGTTTCAGTTGCCCTTGGGAAGAGCCGAAGGCCGCTTGTAGTCACGGGACTGACGTTCTCGCGGTGTGGGGAGAGGGAAGCCTTTTTGCGTTTTATTGAAAAACAAAATCTCCCATTCGTCTCGACTCTTCACGGCAAGGGATTTCTCCCCGAAAATCATCCAAACTGGGTGGGAGTGCTGGGACGCGCCAGAAGGACGGATGTGCAAGCCTTTATCGACAAGGCCGACCTGATCCTTACCATGGGATACGACCCCATCGAGATCAACTATGAAGAGTGGGTAGGCGGAACGTCAGTGATCCACATTAGCACCGAGCATGCGGAGGTCGGTCGTGAGGTCAAGATATTACTCAACGAGGCTGGGGATCTTGATCTCGCCATCGGCCGGTTAAGCGAACTTCGGCCGGTGTCTAACGAATGGTCCGACATGGAGCGGGAGACCCATCGCCGAACACTGGAGAAAACTCTTCGTCCTGCTACGGGAGGGTTTGGGGCTCACCACGTCATTGACATCCTCAGGAAAAAACTCCCTGCAGACGGGATCCTCGCCTACGATGTGGGCGCCCATACGCATCAAATTGCCACGCAATGGCGGACGGATCTTCCCCGGACTTGCCTTGCGACAAACGGGTGGTCTTCCATGGGTTATGGTATGCCGGCCGCATATGCAGCCAAACTGGTTTACCCCGACCGGAAGGTTGTTGGGGTCGTGGGAGATGGGTGCTTTCAAATGACCGTGGGAGAATTGACCCTGGCAAGGCGCCAGCGGTTGGCGGTTCCCATTGTTGTCCTAAACGATGGTTGGTTGGGTCTAATGAAGGTGAAGCAAGAACGTAAACGGTATCCCCTTTCAGGGGTTTTTCTCGGGGACCCTCCCGACTCACCGCCCCACTACTTTGGAGTTCCTTGTAGGTCTGCAAGGAATGACAAGGAATTTGGTGATGCTGTTGAATGGGGTCTGAATCTTGACGGTCCGACCGTCATCGAGGCCTTTATTGACGTAGCACCCTACTCAGATACCGTCTTTGATTGACCTATGAAGGACAATACAGAGAAAGAACGCTATCCTCTTCCGCATCGATACATCGACGAGGCTTCCCGTTCGGGAAGCGAGGAGAAAGTTCGCGAGGGCTTTGCGCGAAAACTCCACCGCATTGCCACTGACAATCCAGTGGTAAACCTTGCACGCGAGGCATACCGCTACATGACCGACCCTAGCCTTCCCGCGAAATACAAAATGATCGTGATTGGTGGCCTGCTCTATTTTTTAGCGCCGATTGATGCGGTACCGGATGTGATTCCTGGAATAGGTTTTGTTGATGATTTGATTGTTCTGTCGGCTATCGTGGCCTCAGTACGCAAGATTATCCAAACGGTTCGGGACGATGCCAAAGGTGTCATTCGGGAGGCAGAAGAAGCGGCCCGGCGGGTCGTGGATCATACGCTTTTAGAGGCTCGAGAGACCTGGGCACGAAGGGGGGTGGCTCAGTTTGCCATTTGCCTGTGGGGTTCTACGACGGCGGCAGCAGTGGGGCTGATCTATTACCTTACGCGTCTTGTCATTCTTGACTCTGGTGGGATGGAAGCCACAGAACCTTTTTTATGGGCGGTGGGAATTGCTGCATCCCTGGGGTTCGTTTACAACGTTTTCTTCCTGGGCCGGATTTGGAAGAGGTACTCAGGATTACCTGCTAATGTCCGTGAGCCTCTGGCTTATGCTGTCGTTTCACTTATGGACTGGCGTCAGGTGGTGATCCTGTCCTTGCCTGTATTGGCTCTCCTCGGCCTGATCGGATTACGCATTGGTCTCTCGCCTCAGCCGTAAAGCGTCTGCGCGGTCTTCCCCAATCTAGGCTAACCCCTTGATTTTTAGGGCTTCTTGTCGTATACGAAGAGAGCTGCTTGCGCAATTTTGGCTAACTAGGCTCGTTAGCAAGAAGTTATTAAGGGAGGATGATCCATGGACAACCTTACAGACCCTAAAGTCATAGATGTGGATAAAGAGGCCCGTTGGGGTAGCCCTACGGGGCGGAATTATATAGCAGCCTCGGGGACGGATAAGTGCCACATCGCGCTCAACTGTTATGAGCCTGGGATTAATGATGAAATGCACTGCCATCCGGGATCAGACCACACTTTCTTCGTTGTCGAAGGGGAATGCACAATGAAGTTCCTAAAAGGCGGTGAGGCCCGTCTCACCCAACACCAAGGGGTTCACGTCCCCGCCGGTTATTTTTATCAGCTCAACAACACCGGTGAAGAACGTCTCGTCCTCTATCAGGTGAGCACCCAGCCAAATCCGCGGCCAAAGAAGACCAAAGTTGTGTATGGCATCCATACCGGCTTGAAAGAACACCTCCTCACGGGATTGAAAGAGAACACGGCCGACTAAACGTCCGGTTAACGCTGGGGCATTATGAATATTGATGACGTACAACAGTGGTGTCAGGCCAAGGGGGTGGATGCCAAGATGATCGTCCGAGGGTCCGAATTCCCCGTTCGCCATGACGCTCAAGGATCTGAGGCCTCCTTCCCGTCGATGAAAGATCTCCTCCATTGGGAGCTCATCGTCGAAGGGAAACGGTGTCCAACAAGTCCCTCGGATATGGAGCGGCTGGTTACAGGAAAGATGACACTGGAGGGTTTCCTCGGGCGTATCAGGGAGTACCTGCCACTGGACAAACCGTAGCCCAGCCTACGGACCGAACATTTTTGACTGATCTCAATTAACCTTCTCACTCCTGATGCTGCATCCCGGGTAAAAACCTGACGACCCCCAGCGCCAAGGCCATAATCATAACAGCACCGCTGCTCACGGCGACAGCAATACCGGTCACGGGATTTGCTATGAGCGCGAGGGCCAGTGTATGCGCTGCCCAGAAGAAGGGCCCGTTCAGGACCCTTAATCCCAAATTGCCGAAATTGTAGACCCCCATCACCTGTCCGCGTTTATCTGACGGGGCGTTGGTAAGCATCAAGGTATTGGCCGCTGCGGTAACTGCCACCTGGCAGATGCCGAAGCAAAAGAGGAAGAACAGTGAGAGGAGAAAGGACCGCGACATGGCGAAAGCAATGAGGAATCCACTGTAACCAAAAACGCCCAGCAGCAGGAGCTTTCCTTTCCAGGCGATATTGCCTAACCAGATCAGGAAAATCACTCCCCCCAGGGCACCGATTCCGTCAGCGGTGAGAAGTAGGGTATAGGCCATCTGCGTGTTTGGAAAGACTTTCTCGGCGTAGAGCAGGTAGAAAATGACGAGAGCGTTGCCGACAAAGGCGCTCGGGGCGATGCCCAGGCAAATGGTGGCAAGCATAGAGCGGTCATTGCCGATGTATTTGAGCCCTTCGACGAATTGCTTGACGGTGGGCCGGCGGCGGTCCGCGGGGGCCTCGGCTTGCTTGACGTGGATGAAGAAGCGCAAGGCGATAATCATTGGCACGAACAAGAGGGCATCAATCAAAAAACCGAAGGCTGGACCAGCCGTTGCCAGGATGATCCCACCAACGGGCTTGCCAATGGATTGCGTTGCATGGCGTAGCGACGTGGTCAGGCTGACGCCTGCCAAGAGATTCTCCCTGCCCACCATGTCGTGAAGAAAGAGCTGCCGGCATGGATTGGCGAATGGTCCCGGCAGGGCGTGGATCACCAGGAACACTGCTAACCAATATTCATTGACCACGCCTGTGTAGGTCGTGATA
>SMUX01261888.1_pt1 | contig 15382 bp, 14 predicted proteins | sample 2456431 | NCBI WGS metagenome assembly SMUX01 (sample SAMN11095930, study PRJNA526329) | marine sediment metagenome | biome: Marine sediment; feature: Surficial sediment; material: Deep marine sediment; isolation source: Hadal surficial sediment | place: Pacific Ocean | collected 2014-11 | depth... | reverse complement strand
GCGAATTCGTCGAATACTTCCCCAAGCTCCGCGTTTGCCGGTGGATGTAGCGCGTTCAGCCGGTCTGGTCGTTCCAGCGAACGGTCATGATGTGGTTGTCTTTTTCTATGCTGCAATACTCTGGCATGGCTCTCCCCCCTAGGAGCTACGTTCTAAGATGTTTTGTCGATCTATCTAGTAAGGGTCGCAAAAATGCCGCCCTGGCATTTTGCTCCACGGTTTTCTTCGAAAACCTCCCATTTTCCTTCGGAAAAGGTCGCGTACGCAGTGCTCATCCCTGCGCTCTGGATTAGAGGTGATGGATCGAATTGAAGAAGTTAACGTACGGGCTTGGAGAAAGCACCAACTCCGTTAGTCCGCAGTTGGCTAACTGATAGTTGATCCAATGTCTGGGATCGCCATCGATCAGCGAACCTAAGGCAACTGCGGTAGCCGCGCCATGACAGACGATGAGCACCTGATTGTCGTTCTCGTGACGGGTATGAATTTCCTGTAGTGCAGGAACCATCCGAGCGGCAACTTGAGCGAGTGACTCACCTCCAGGTGGAGCGAAGTCGGGATTCTGGGTCGACTTGTTCACGAAATCGTACTCTTCGGCAAGCAGCCGGAAGGGGAGTCCCTCCCATTCACCGATGGAGTACTCACGCAGATCATCGTTTACCACAGGGTCGATGTTCAGCCGTTTGCTGATCTTGGCGGCAGTCTCAACACATCGACCTAGCGGGCTTGTGTAGATGGCGCTCAACCTTGGATTGAGGCGGCTGATGTGGCGGGCGGTACGACTCGCCTGGCGGCGACCGCGCCAGGTCAGTCGGCTGTCGGTCGAGCCGTGCCAGAGACCTTGAAGGTTTGCTTTGATCTGGCCGTGACGCAAGAGCAGTAGCGAGCTCATCAGCCTGGTACTGTGACACTAGACTCGGATGTCGAGGAAATTTCCCACATGGGTTCTCCGTGGCAGTTTGGCGAGCTGATCTTCAACGGGGAAACGCTGGCAGCGCGAAACGCGTCGATCGAAGCGCAGGTGGAGCGATGGCTGCTCGATCCGCTGCAACGCGGGCGTGACCTCGGTAACATTCAGCCCCCCCTTGGTGTTCGCGAGAACCAGGTTTGTCGACTTCGAGTTGATCGTTCGCACGATATGACTCCTAATGGTTTATGGCACTCAGCAAGATCCATCTTGTTATTCGTCATGTGGCAACTACGGTGTTCCGCGTTGTCTTGTTATCGTTTCTTGCCCCAGTAGATTCTTAACTGCAATGCGTAAATTTCAAGCGACGAGAACAATGCTCATCTTGAACCCTTTCGACCCCTGGATGGTATTGCGTAGGTAGAGCCTTTGTCTAACTTGTGTAATTTCTGATGTTCTTTCGTCAAGAAAACGCCAGTGATGCGCCGGTTACTCGTCAGCTGAGCGTCACAGTGGCCCGGGTCTTTGCGCTCATCGTTGTTGCCGGGTGTGAGGCGTATCCCGAATACCATCGTTATGACGGGTTGACGATGGGTACTCAATACCGGATTACGGCAAACTGTCCGACTGATATATCCGCGGCTGTGGCAGTGGAATTGCGTGTCGTGAACAACGAGATGTCGACATACCTCGAGAATTCAACGATATCGGAGTTCAACCGGGCTCCCGTGGGGAGCTGGGTGCCGGTGTCTTCATCGCTGGTGAAGGTGATCCTGGCAGCTGCCGAGTTGTCAGAGGTGTCGGCGGGCGCATTTGATGTCACGGTTGGACCGTTGGTCAATCTCTGGGGGTTTGGACCGAACGTTACTGGGTGGTCGCCGCCGGAGCGTGCGGCGGTTGAAGATGCGCGGGCGAAGGTTGGGTTTGCCCGTTTGTTGGTGACGCAGGAGCCGCCGGAGCTATCCAAAACCCACGAGATGTACGTTGATTTGTCGGCTATTGCGAAAGGACACGGAGTGGATCGCCTCTCCGAGGTGCTCAATGCGGCGCACTGCACGGATTATCTGATCGACATTGGCGGAGAAGTGCGAGCCAGGGGATTGAACGCCGTTGGTGAGAGTTGGCGTATTGGGATAGAGGTGCCCGACCCGGATCGATCAGGGGCGATTCAACGGGTCTTAAAACTCACCGACGAAGCGGTGGCAACATCGGGGGACTATCGGAATTTTTTCGAGGATCGCGGACAACGTTATTCCCACACTATCGATCCGCGAACTGGCTATCCGGTGGCCCACGGCCTGGCATCTGTGACGGTGATACATGAGTCAGCTATGTGGGCAGATGGCTACGCCACCGCGCTGAACGTGTTGGGCCCAGTACGTGGTCTCGAGTTGGCAACCGATCACGAGTTGGCCGCCCTCTTCGTTGTTCGAACGGAAAACGGTTTCGAAGAGCGTTATACTCCTATCATGCGCACTAGATTGGCTGTTTCTGAATGACCCTCATCACGCTTGTCCTCGCTTTTTTTGTCATGTTGGCCGTCGTCGCGGGTATGGCAGTTGGCGTGGTCTTCGGGCGCAAGCCCATCAGCGGAAGTTGTGGGGGCTTGAGCGCCCTGGGCGGGAGCGCGCCTTGTGAGATTTGTGGCGGAAACCCGGCGCGCTGCGATTCCGAGACCAATTCGGGACCCGATTCCGGGACCAATTCTGGAACCGATTCCGGGACCGTCAACAAAGTTACGGCAGACGACAAATTAGCGTAACGTGACAACGCAGTGGTTTTCACCCCAACGGTTGACGACAGCCACGCTCCACGGATAGCCCCCTTGTTGGTCTTTTCAGGAATTGCCTTCTCATAGGGAGACAGTTTCCTCCTGCTCGTTAAGTTGGGTGCCCAATACGGCCGTTCCGGCCCATTCTGGAAGGGAACAACCATTCGAGGTTTGTTGACTATGCTTAAGTGGAATTTAGGTGTAGAAGCGAGATGCCCGTAGGTTCCGTAAAAAAAGTAGACATTGCTACGGTTGCTGAACTGCTCGATCGAGAGATCTCGCAAGGGGAAATAGAACTACCGCTCCTTCCTGCGGTTGCTACCAAGGTGTTGTCGAGTTCGGTGGACGAGCGTGCCGATGCGACCCTGCTGGCGGATCTGATCCGGCAGGATCAAGGATTGGCGACCCACGTTTTGCGCGTCGTCAACTCGCCAGGGTTGCGCGGTACGATCGAAATCGTTTCCCTGCAGCAAGCCATCACTCGTCTGGGCATGGAAAGGATCCGCGAGATTGCCGTATCTGCCTCCGTGAAAAAAACCCTGTTCAAGAAAGGTGCCTATCTGCACGTCGCCCAAGAGGCTTGGAAAACTGCACTTGCGGCTAGCTTGTGGTCGAAGGAAGTTGCCCGAGCGTGTCGTAAAAATGTAGAAATTGGATACCTCTGCGGCTTGTTACACAACATTGGGGTGCCGGTTGTGTTGAATCATCTCGATCGAATCGCGCCGCGGTTGACCGCTTCCGAGCTGACACAATTGCTCGATGACGAGGCGAGTCGCACCGGAGAGATGCTTGTTAGAAAGTGGCAACTACCCGCTGCGGTAGCCACAACCATCGTGAGGTTAGGTCAGCTTGAGCTTGCCGGTGAGCACACCGACGCGGTTGCTGTGGCAGCTTGTGGTGTGTCCCTGGCCGGGTGGATGTTTAACGAAGAACTCGATGTCGAACACGCCATGCAGATTCCTGCGGTTCAGTATTTAAATCTGTATCCGGAAGATGTTGCTGACATTCTCGAAAAGCAGGAGATGGTTGTTATTACGATCGAGTCGATGAGCGCATGAAACACTATGACATTCTTGTCATAGGATCCGGACCTGCAGGGCAGAAAGCGGCAGTACAAGTGGCAAAAGCTGGACGCACAGTCGCCATTTGTGAGCAGCTGCGGGAGGTAGGGGGTGCGTGTGTGCACCATGGAACCATACCCAGTAAAGCATTGCGCGAACGCGCCGTTGAACAGTCGCGTGTCCTGGAGCGGCTGAAGGCGCTCGGAGTCGAGCATGATGTTCCCAACGTAGGCCTGGCGGCGTTGATCGGTGAGATGGGTGAAGTGGTAAAGGCGCACGATCGCTACATGGCAGAGCAGCTACGCCGCAACGGTATTGATGTTATCCACGGCAGAGCGAGCTTCGAGACCGATTCAATCTTGAACGTGCGGCGTACCGGCGGGAGTGCTGAACGGTTTAGTGCTGACTACTTCGTGATCGCATCGGGGTCAAAGCCGAGGAAGCTCGACAATATTGCGGTAGATCACGAGTACATCTTCGACAGTGATTCGATACTGTCGCTGGCATACCTGCCGGACAGCATGGTGGTGTTGGGAGGCGGGGTTATCGCCTGCGAATATGCATCTGTATTTGCATTGCTGGGGGTACAGGTCACATTGATCGATCGTTCCGAGTTACCGATGGGGTTTCTCGATAGCGACCTGACAGATCGTTTTGTCGACTCCTTCGAAAACAGCGGGGGCAAGTTCATCGGCAAAACCGACATCAAGGAAGTACGCTTCGACGGTATTGCGCAAGTGGAAACCGAGTTTAGGGATGGCACCGTAGTCAGAAGCGAAAAGGTATTGTGCGCACTCGGCCGGGTATCCCAGCTCGAAGGTCTGCGAGTGGAAAACGCCGGTCTCAAAGTCAACGACCGTCAACTCATCGAAGTTAACAAGATGGGGCAGACCGCGGTGCCGAACATTTACGCGGTTGGGGACGTTATTGGTCCACCATCTCTCGCGTCGGCATCCATGGAGCAAGGGCGGCGTGCCGCGTGCGATATTTTGGGTTTGGATCCAGGCAGGCAGGGAAGTTGGATCCCCACCGGTATTTATGCCGTACCAGAGCTTGCGAGTGTTGGTGCTTCGGAAGTTGATGCTCGACAAGCCCACGACCAGATTGTCGTTGGGTATGCACATTTCAAAGAGATTGCACGTGGTCATATAGCCAACAGCCAGGAGGGGATGTTGAAGCTTGTCGTGAGTGGGGATCGCATGATTCGTGGTGTGCACATCGTGGGGGAGCAGGCGACAGAACTCATCCACATAGGCCAAATGAGCCTTATTCAGGGTGCCAGCGTGGATACTTTCGTCGAGAATGTTTTTAACTTCCCGACCTATGCAGAAAGTTACCGTGTTGCCGCATTAAGCGCGGCGGCACAGCTGTCGCAGAGTTCAGGAAACACCACTAAGGTAGCTTAGAATAGTTTGCAAGTATACGCGGTAACTTACTGAGTTAGAAAGTTATTCTTTCTTAGAACCAATGACAAACCGAGTCAATTTTTTTGCCGAGGCAGGTTCCAGATCGAATAACTCCGCGCCAACCCAAAATCGCCCAGCGCGTGCCTCACAGTGATTAATGCGGGCGTTACCCAGCAGATGGTACACCGTGGGTAACACGAGGTGGATCCCAATCCAGGTACCGCTAGATAGTGCTTCATGTGTCTCAAATCCGATGCCGTCCGGGGAAAGCTCAATGGATTTTCGCGCGGGGATGGTCACGTCCACTTGTTGGGCTTCGCAAAGCAGATCGAGTTTGGCGTTGAGCAATCCCAAGGCCCCGATGACCGAAGAGTCTGAAATGTTGTGCAACGCGTGGTCGAGTTCTGTATTTAGTTCCAGCAAGCGCCCCTGCAGTTGTACGAATGCTGGAAGCTTGAAGGACTCGCATAACTTGGACGCTGAGAGAGGATCGGTGAGAGGTTGCCACGCCAGCGGAAGATCGACACAGGTCCGCAACGAAAGGCGTCGGTCTATACTCATGTGAGTATTGTAGTTGTGAATCTAATAGTTTCTCGTTTTCTCCTGTTTTCCCCGAGAGCGCGGCTGTCTCGAGGTCTCGTGTTAACATATTGCTACCCTCATCTATCATTGACGCCTGTGCTTAAGAACGCGACCCCTTGTGCTTAAAACAGTTGCTCTGAGTTTGGGTGGTCGCTATGCGTTCTCCAGACGCAGTACCATTTCTTTCATAAGCCTTGTGGCGATTGGTGGTCTCGCTTTGAGCGTGGCAGTGCTGATCATCGTGGTTTCCGTTGTTAACGGCTTCGAACGGGAATTGCGCGAGCGGGTCTTCGGTGTGTTACCGCACCTGAGCTTCTACGGCAGGGAATCGTTACCAGGAGATATTGCAGACCTCGACGCGCTTCGAGCACTCGAGGGAGTTCGCGGTGTGGTGCCATTCGTACAAGGCGCGGGGTTGGCGGCAGTAGCAAGCGATGTGGCCGGGGTTCTCATCACCGGGATAGACCCGCTCGTTTACAGCGAAGTCTCCGCAGTTGATGACTATCTGCTCGGTAGCCCAGAATTGCGAGCGGGTGAATTTTCGGTCGTTTTGGGTATCGGGGTGGCGCGGGAACTCGGGGTTGATATTGGTGATCGCATCACATTGGTTCTACCTTCTGCAACCGTAACACCAGCAGGACTATTTCCACGTCAGAAACGATTTGTCTTGCGCGGAATTTTACAGTCACGTTCCGAAATCGACGGCCGGGCAGCCTACATTCACATCACGGATGCCCAGAAAGTATTTCGTCTTGGTGGACGCATTCACGGCTATCAGGTGAAGTTGCAGGATTTATTTGCCGCGGCCGCGATCGCTTCCCGCGGTGTATCGGCCCTCGGGACCGAGCGGGTTTACGCGCGCAGTTGGATGAGTACTCACGGAAACCTCTATCGTGCGATTGGTATGCAGAAAGCAACGATGTTTGTCCTGCTGTCGTTCCTCGTCGCCGTGGCAGCGTTCAATCTGGTATCCACGCTGGTGATGATCGTGGATCAACGTAGCGGTGATATCGCAATCTTGAGAACGCTTGGCAGCAATACGGCCACTTTGGTTTCAGCGTTCGTATTACTTGGCACGTTGCTTGGCGGATTAGGCATCTTCATCGGCGTAGCGACTGGGATTTTGATTGCCTCGGGTTTGCCGGATCTTTACCAGTGGGTAACAGGCGCGTTTTCTCTCGACCTGATGAATCAGTATTTTGTCAGCTACCTGCCCGTGGAGATTCGCAGCGACGATATCGTTGGCATAGTGCTCACGGCAATGGGCCTTTGCCTCCTCAGCACGCTATATCCCGCTTGGCGAGCAGCCGGATTACATCCGTCGGAAGTGCTTGCCCATGAGTGATGTGGTGTTACAGGCCATCGGTCTGCGCAAATCCTACACCCAGGGTCAGTCCCGTTTAGAGGTATTGAAGGGTGTGGACTTTCAGGTAAACGCAGGCGAACGGGTGGCTGTGGTCGGTCGGTCGGGCTCCGGCAAAAGTACCCTGCTGCACGTATTGGCAGGTCTTGATGACGCAGATGAAGGAACCGTTCTGGTGGGCGAGGAGGACCTGAGTGCGGCAACCCCGGCTGAGCGCGCGAAAATTCGCAACGCAAGCATGGGATTTGTGTATCAGTTCCATCACCTGCTACCTGAGTTTTCCGCTCTGGAGAATGTCGTTATGCCACTGCGACTGGGTGGTGTGCGGGTAACTGTGGCAGAAAAACAGGCACGTGAATTACTGGTGGCGGTCGGGATGGAGCAGCGTCTGGCGCATCGGCCGAGCGCCTTGTCTGGGGGCGAGCGGCAGCGCGTCGCCGTTGCAAGAGCCCTGATCGGTGAACCGCTGGTCGTTCTTGCCGACGAACCCACCGGCAACCTGGATTGGGAAAACGCAGAGCAGGTGTTTGAACTCATGTGTCGTTTGAACGAAGAACGAGGCGTGAGCTTCGTGATCGTTACCCACGACAAAACCACCTTGGATGGGATGCACCGCGTGCTCGAACTCAATGATGGGGCGATTCGATGAGTACCGCTCGCTGGATTGCGCTCCGCTATTTGAGAACCAGAAAACGTCAATTTGCAGCTTTCATTACCTGGGTTTCCGTGGCTGGGCTGACCCTGGGCGTGTTGGTGCTTACGGTTGTCGTCAGCGTGATGAATGGGTTTGACGCCGAACTCAAAACTCGCATTCTCGGCACGGTACCGCACCTGTTGTTACTTGGCAAAAGTACTGCAGATGAAGACGTGGTGCGCCTGGCGCTCGAGCCCGCAATATTACAGAAATTCAATTTCTTCATAGGTGCAGGCATGGTTACCCGCAATGGCAGGGTCAATCCCGTGAGCATCTATGGCATCGATGCAGCCGGTGCAGTGGCGCTCGAACAGATTGCCAAAAATATGACTTACGGAAACCTCGAGGACGTCACGCGCCACAAGCGCGGTATCGTGTTGGGTTCCGCGTTGGCGGCCCATCTGGGTCTGTTGCCCGGGGATTCGGTTGCGCTTGTGATATCAGAGCCGTCAGCAATCGGAGTACAACCAAAAATCCATCGATTTGAGCTGGTAGGCACGTTTGAGATCGGTGTGGAACTCGATGCGAGCCTTGTCCTTGTCGGCATCAGCTCACTCAGCAGCAACCTCGATTCCATCGGCAGTTTCGGGGTGCGATTGATGCTTGCCGATCCCCTTGACGTGGACGCGGTCAGTGCGCGAATTGCTGCAGCCAACCCGGAGTGGGAAATGCAGAGCTGGTCAGACAGTTACGGCGAACTATTCCAGGCGGTGCGCCTCGAAAAAGCAATGATGTTTCTCATTCTACTGATGGTGGTTGCGGTTGCAGCGTTCAATATCGTCTCCGGGCAGATGATGGTGGTGAACGACAAGCGTTCAGATATTGCAATATTGCGCACAATGGGCGCTTCGGCGACCACGATCTTGAAGATTTTCCTGCTGCAAGGTGTTGTTGTGTCCACTGTCGGCATTACGGTCGGGTTGTTGTTTGGTGCCATTCTCGCAAACTACATTGGTGCCGTCATCGCAACTCTGGAAGGCTGGTTTGGATTCAAGGTGCTGGACGTGTATTACTTCGTTGAAGTGCCGTCGGTAGTGCGGGTGAACGATCTGCTCATCATCGCTCTGATTTCGTGGAGCCTTTGTCTATTCTCAGCCTGGTTACCCGCGCACCGGGCAGCATTGATGAATCCCATCGAGGGTTTACACGGCGCTTGAAGTACCGACGGTTCCTTAAGAGTAATCACCTAATTTCCGTAACCGGCGTCGTTCGCGGCGGGCACGCCAGCGTTTTATGACATGCCAGCGCCATGCAATTCGCGATAACACCATGGCGGTTACGCCGCTAACCCATCCACACACCAGACAGCCGAACAGCAGCGGGTAACCGATCACGCCCGCATTGTTGGAAAGCCACTCCCAGTTCAGCTCGACAGCATCGACCGCAAGTTCCATATCGAGCAACCAGACTCCGAGTCGGTAGGCAAAGTAGAACATGGGTGGAATAGTGAGTGGGTTGGTAATCCACACGAGCGCCACGGAGATCGGCAGATTACATCTCGACACCACCGCAAGGGATGCTGCCACGACCATCTGAAAAGGGATCGGCAGAAATGCGCAGAACAATCCGATGAATGCGGCACCGGCGACACTGCGCCGATGTAAATGCCAGAGTTCAGGATCTTGTAGCCATTTTCCCAGCGGTCGTAGTGCTGGAAGCTCACGAATTTGTTTGGGGTTTGGCAGGTACCTGCGCAGGAATTTTTTTGGCATAAAGGAAATTATGCACCCTTGCGATGTATCAGGTACATGCGAACTTGGCTGGTGGGATTTTGTTGTGGTGTCTGTCTCCTCGGGTTGGTGCAGCAACTACCGATGCTGCTGTCCGAACTTGCGATCGCGGCAGCGTTTGTTGCCTGCCTGACGTTCGGGTGCCGGTTGTGGTTCATCGCCAGCCTTTGCGTGGGTCTCATCTGGGGTGCCCTTCATAACGATCATGTGCTTTCCCAACGGTTGCCGGGCTGCGTGGCCGGACGGACATTGGTGGTCGATGTGCGCGTCAGCGATCCGGTGCCACTGTTGACCGATACTGGTGTGAAAGTCGGATTGCGCTTTCTCGCAACGGTCACCAGTGCTGCGGACAACGGCTGTGTGGCACTGTTAGGTCGTCGTCTACGGCTGAGCTGGCACGGTTCGCCCGCGATGTTGTCGGGTCAGACATGGCATTTGTCGATTCGGGCAAAACCACCCTGGGGTTTCCAGAATCCTGGCGGTTTCGACTACGAACGTTGGCTTCTCGGACAACGCCTGGCCGGCACGGGGTACGTGAAGGCCGGGCATCTGCTCGATTCTGGCGCGACCGACGCAAACTCATCCGATACCTCTGACGACGCAAAAAGTGTGCGTGCCCTTCTCGATTCACGGCTCGCGGAGATGGAGCTCGAAAACGTCGGCGTGTTGCGAGCCCTGACCATGGGTGATGCGTCCGGACTCAGCAGTCAGGATTGGGATCTGCTCAGGGTTACAGGAACCGTACACCTCATGGTGATCTCCGGCTTACATGTTGGGTTGGTTGGGGCGCTCGGTTTCTTCTGCGGTAGATGGCTCGCCCGGCTCGTACCCTGGATGCTGCTGTGGACACCCGCAACCTGGTGGGGTGCGTTATCTGGCAGTGCTGTGAGTGCCGTCTATGTTGTTTTCACAGGCAGCGGATTACCGGCGATACGCGCTCTTATCATGGTGGTGGCGGGGGCGGTCGCGATAGGACTTGGTCGACGAACACAGTTGAGTTCCGTTTTTTTGGTTGCGCTGACGGTTATTCTCTTATGGGAGCCGCTCGCGGTTCATCAACAAGGGTTCTGGCTTTCGTTCATCGCAGTCGCGGCATTGTTGCGTTTTTTTACCCATCGTTATGACCGACATGGCTGGTTGGTCACCTTCGGGCTTGCCCAATGGTGCCTGCTCATCGGACTCACGCCTGCCGTAGCGCTGTCGTTAGGCCAGGTCGCTTGGGCCGGAACATTGGCAAATCTGCTGGTGCTGCCGATAGTGAGTTTCTGTGTGATCCCGGCAGCGTTATGCGGTGTCTTGCTGACGTTGATTTCGCCGGACGTTGGGCAGTGGGGTTTTCTAATTGCCGACTGGTTCATCGGCCGGGCAACCTCGCTGCTCACCTGGTTCAGCGGATATAGCCTCGACCACGTGGGTCACACCGATCCTTGGTTGGTAATTTGCGTTGGCCTGTGTGCTTGGACTTTGTTGAGTGGTTGTCCATGGCGGCAGTTTATTACGCTGGCGCTGTTGTGGAGTTGTTGGGCATGGCCTGTTGCAACTGGAATAGATCAAGGCGAATTTCGGTTAATGGCTCTTGATGTTGGGCAAGGTAGCGCGATTGTTGTAGACACGAAAGAACACAGACTGCTTTTCGATGCAGGCCCGCGATATTCGAGTGGATTCGATCTCGGTAGAGCCGTGGTTGTGCCGAGTTTGGCTGCTACCGGACCTGAAAGGCTGGATGTATTGGTGGTAAGCCACGGTGATCTAGATCACTCCGGTGGTGTGAATGCGGTTGTTGACGCCTACCCGGTAGGTAGGATCTATTCGTCCGTGACATTGCCGGGAGCTCGGGATTGTTCTGCCGGCACTAAGTGGACGTGGGATGGTGTTGATTTCGAGATCCATCACCCTTCAGTCCAATTCCTTGAGGAAATGTACCTCGATGGAGAACTCCGGGATAACGATGCGTCTTGCGTCCTCGGTGTCAGTAACGCGAGACACACAGTGCTTCTTATGGGTGACATTTCTAGCTCCGTCGAAAGATATCTGGCTCGGCGCTTGCCGGTTGACGTTACCTTGTCGTTCGCACCTCATCACGGAAGTCGAAGTTCCTCCAGTTTGGCGTTTGTGCGTTTGTTAAATCCTGTACACGTATTTATCAGCGCTGGACGATTCAATCGTTACGGACATCCGCATCCCGATGTGGTGCGTCGTTATCAAGAAACCGGGGCACTCGTGTATGTCACCGGGGATAGTGGAGCACTGAGCTGGGAGAGTGATTCGCCTGAGCGGGTGGTGAGTTGGCGGAAGAAAAATGAGCGCTACTGGACACTTCCGCGGCCTGAGTAAGGCGAGCTAATCTACGTCTGAGTCCACGTCTGAATCCTTGCCAACATTGACCCCGAGAACGTCCCGGGCAATCTGGCGCAAGTTGCGTGACACGAAGGTGATTTCCTCTAACCCACGGCGATTACTTACCCAACGATAGGATTTGTATCGCTCAGCTATCGTGAACGACTTCGAATTTGCGTGCATGAGGTGAAACACTTTCAGCACAGCCGCTTCGGGTAGGCCGTTTCCGCCGGTGCTGTCCAAGGCGAGAATTTTATCTGCAACGATGTCTTTTAGTGAGAAATTACTTGCCAGGAACCCTTTGATAGCGGATTGCCAGTCTTCGCCTACAATCAGATACTCGCCGGGGAACATCCATTTGCCATGTTGTTGCACGAGCAGAATTTGCTGAGTTTCGTTTAGTACAACTGCGCTCTGGTAAACCTGGAAGTAGTCCCGGCCGACTTCGAGTTCTTCCCGTAGTCTTTCAACGCTTTGCCAGAGATGCCGGCTGGTTTTGTTAACGAACTCCAAACCTATCCCATTGTCTTCCACACGGCGTACAACCATTTCGACGGTCGGAGTTGGAGGGTTTTCCACATCAGTAGGGTTTAGCAGCGTGAGTTTTAATTTGGCACCCGGCTTGATGGTGGGATTTTCCATGTGGACGAAAACACCGCCTTCCGAAATGTCGCGGGCGATACTGCGTGTTTTGCCGAGCGCGGGATGTTGCAGTTCCACCAGCAATGGCAACTGAATGCGAGGATGCTGTCGTTTCTCCACGAGTCAGCTTACCACTGACCAAATTTGAAGTGGTCTGAACACGTCAGGAGCCGTTGAATTTGGTGAAAACGCACACATTGTAACAGTAGCCGGAATTGAGGTGTGGAATGCGTTTGGACAAGATGACCAGCAGATTGCAAAGCGCGCTGGGTGACGCTCAGTCGTTGGCAATGGGCAGAGATCATGTTTCGGTGGAACCGATTCACTTGGTGTCTGTGTTTGTCGAGCAGGGCGAGACGCCGGTACTGCCACTGCTGGCGAGAGCCGGCGCGCGCGGGGACGGGTTGCGTTCGCGGGTCAGCGAAGAGTTGGATCGGCTCGCGACGCTGAAACGGCCGACGGGTGAAATTAATCTGTCGGCGGGTCTTGTCAAAGTTCTCAATCTAGCCGACCGGCTCGCTCAGAAGGCAGGCGACAGTTTTCTATCGACGGAATTTGTGTTGCTGACTTTATTGGAGGACTCGGTTGTAGGCAGGGTTTTCTCGGACAATGGCGTCGATAAGCAATCTTTGCAGCGGGTCATCAGGGAAACGAGGGGTGGCGAAACAGTGTCAGATCCCAATGCGGAAGAACATCGTGAGGCGCTGGACCGCTACACCATCGACCTAACCGAGCGTGCCGAGGAAGGCAAGCTGGATCCAGTCATCGGTCGGGACGATGAAATTCGTAGAACCATACAGGTGTTGCAACGCCGCACAAAAAACAATCCCGTTCTGATCGGTGAACCGGGCGTGGGCAAGACGGCAATCGTCGAAGGCCTGGCACAGAGGATACTGAACGGAGAAGTCCCAGAAGGGCTCAAAGACAAACGTATACTCTCTCTCGACATGGGGGCATTGATCGCCGGTGCAAAGTTCCGCGGTGAGTTTGAAGAACGGCTGAAAGCCGTGCTCAACGAGCTGTCGAAACAGGAAGGCAGCATCATTTTATTCATCGACGAATTACATACGGTGGTTGGCGCTGGTAAAGCCGAGGGCTCCATGGATGCCGGTAACATGTTAAAACCCGCACTGGCTCGCGGCGAGTTACATTGTGTTGGCGCGACGACGTTGGACGAGTACCGCCAATACATCGAAAAAGACGCGGCTCTGGAGAGGCGGTTTCAGAAAGTGTTGGTGGACGAGCCGAGTGTGGAAGATACCATTGCTATCTTACGTGGATTGAAGGAACGTTATGAGCTTCACCATGCGGTAGATATCACTGACCCTGCGATAGTAGCCGCAGCGCGGCTTTCCCATCGCTACATTACCGATCGTCAGCTCCCTGACAAGGCAATCGACTTGATTGATGAAGCCGCGAGTCGTATCCGCATGGAGATGGACTCCAAACCCGAATCTATGGATCGATTGGAACGTCGGTTGATTCAACTCAAGATGGAGCGCGAAGCACTCAAGCAGGAATCCGACGAGGCGAGCAAAAAACGCTTGCAGGATCTGCAGGATGCCATTGCTGAGTTGGAGAAAGAGTACGCTGACCTGGAGGAAATCTGGAATTCAGAGAAAGCTTCGCTGCGCGGCGCCCAGGACTTGAAGGAAGAACTGGATGCTGCGCGAAGCGAGTTTGAAACGGCGCGTCGTGCCGGAGATCTGGCGCGCATGTCAGAGCTCCAGTACGGACGAATGCCGGAGTTGGAGAAGCTGCTGGCCAGCGCAAATGACGGAGCCCTCGCCCCGCGTCAACTGTTGCGCAACAACGTCACTGAAGAAGAGATTGGCGAAGTCGTTTCGAAGTGGACGGGAATCCCGATCACCAAGCTGCTCGAAGCCGAGAAAGAGAAACTCCTGCGCCTCGAGGACGAACTGCATAAACGCGTAGTGGGTCAACATGAGGCTGTCGGGGTTGTCGCCGATGCCGTTCGCCGGTCGCGCGCAGGCCTCTCCGATCCCAATCGTCCGAACGGTACCTTTATGTTTCTTGGTCCGACGGGCGTCGGCAAAACCGAGTTGTGCAAAGCTCTTTCCGAAGTGCTCTTCGACAGTAGTGATGCGTTGGTACGCATCGACATGTCGGAATTCATGGAGAAACATTCCGTGGCCCGACTCATCGGTGCTCCGCCTGGATACATAGGCTACGAAGAGGGTGGCTACCTGACCGAAAAGATCCGCCGCAGGCCCTATTCGTTAATTCTCCTCGACGAGATCGAGAAAGCGCATGCCGATGTGTTCAACATTCTGTTACAAGTAATGGACGATGGGCGTTTAACCGATGGCCATGGGCGCACAGTCGATTTTCGCAACACTGTGTTGGTGATGACTTCCAACCTCGGTTCGGAAGCTATTCAAGCACTAACTGAAGCAGGTGATATTCAAGCGATCAAGGACACGGTGATGGGTGTAGTCGGGCAGCACTTCAGACCTGAGTTCATTAATCGAGTTGATGATATCGTGGTGTTTCATCCGTTGTCCAAAGATGATGTGCACCAAATCGCCGAGATTCAGTTAGCAATACTACGTGAGCGCCTCAAGGATCAGGAGCTTGGCATTGAGTTGACCGATCGGGCGGTCAAGGACCTTGTCGAGGAAGGATACGACCCCGTCTATGGTGCACGGCCGTTAAAGCGGACAATTCGTAAACGCATCGAGAATCCGTTGGCAAGCAGGCTGTTGTCAGGCGAGTTTTCCGGCGGCGATGTCATAGAAGTAGACGTGCTCGATAGGCGTTTCGTGTTCAAAAAGCGCGCTTGAAAACTATTGTATATATATACAGTATCAATTAAAATTCTGGTTGGATTCAGCAGCCTTAATTTGCAGCTGAGCCATAGGATCGAGG
>SMUX01027364.1_pt1 | contig 15397 bp, 13 predicted proteins | sample 2456431 | NCBI WGS metagenome assembly SMUX01 (sample SAMN11095930, study PRJNA526329) | marine sediment metagenome | biome: Marine sediment; feature: Surficial sediment; material: Deep marine sediment; isolation source: Hadal surficial sediment | place: Pacific Ocean | collected 2014-11 | depth... | reverse complement strand
CAGATTTGGACTACACCAATTGACTTTTCTACAGTGGATGTTGAAGATGTTAGTGTTAAACCTTTATCATTCGAGTTAGAACAGAATTATCCGAATCCTTTTAATCCATCTACAATAATTGGATTTCAAATTTCAGATCCTGGTTTTGTTTCTTTAAAAATATTTGATGTTTTGGGTAATGAAATTGCTGTGCTTGTAAGTGAATTTAAATCTATAGGTTATTATAAGGTTGAGTTCAACACCTCTAACCATATAAATAACAATAACTTGAATAGTAGTATTTACTTTTATAGATTGGTGGTTAATGAAGTATTTGAAACGAAAGCTATGATATTACTGAAGTAAAAAGGTATTGCTATCCATTATTAGCAAGGTGGCTTTATCATATTATTAAATTGCAATGGACTATTAGAATTTGAAGTAAAACTTATTGTAAAAGAATGGTCTGTTTGCTAGTAGATTACTATTTAGGTAACAAGAGTTTATGTGATTAAAAAACATCTCTTATAGGATTGAGATAAGAAATAACAATACTGATACTGCAACTGCAATCATATAATACAAACCGAACGAATCTTTTATACTTCTCTTAAAGAGTGTAATCATTTTTCTATAGTGCCCTCTCTAAACTGTAAATGATGAATCGTGTCATTGAAAATACAATTTGATTTGTTAAATGGCAAGGGTTGGGAGCATATTTATTCAAAATATTTTATCTGCAGAAATCTCAATATGACTGTAGCAGTCCAGAAAATATAGTAAGACAACTATCTCAGTAAGATTCCCGGCAAGGTGGGGATTACTTGATAAGTTCCTTTAAGTCACTTAAGAAGTAACATCTTTTTTGTATGAACAAAGCCACCTGTTCTCAACTGATAGAAGTATATTCCGCTTACCAATTGCCGATTGTCTATCATTGCTCCGAATTCAATTTCATAACTTCCCGGCAGCAACTCTTTATCTAACACAGTTGCCACCTCATTACCAAGTATATCATACACAACTATTTTTACGTTGGATATTTCACCTATCTGGTTTGCCGGAATAGAAAATTTTATCTTCGTTGTTGGATTAAAGGGGTTAGGATAATTTTGGTAAAGTTGATAATCATTAGGCGTAGTTATTGCAATAACTTTTACATCATCAACTATCGGCGGATTATATTTTAATATTACTCCCTCTTCACCTACTGCAAAACCATGAAGTGAATCAGGAAAAATAAGATCATAAATTGCAGATGAATCAGGAGCATATACTTGCGTCCAGGTTTTTGCAGAATCTAAAGTGTAAACAAAGGAATGTGCTTGTGGAATCGGTGCCCAACCCTCAGATCCAGTTCTAAATGAAACTGCTCTTGCAGTTCCCAATATTCCAATTTCGTTATAATCCCAACTGTTACCGGCATCAGTTGTATTAATAAACCCAACACCAAAAAAATCCGGATCGCCTCCTACACCAAGTACATTCAGAGAATCAAAAAAATGCATTTGCCAAATTTCATCCGGAGGTGCAAATAAAGGATCAATCGGTGTCCAGCTATCCCCACCATTTGTTGTTCTCCAAATTACACCGGCAATATCAAATCTTCCTCCGCATGCATATCCATAATGCGAATTGTAGAACTGAATATTTAGTACAGGGAAAAATGCAAAAGTCATTGTATCTATATGTGCTTGTTTCCAATTAACTCCGCCGTCAGTTGTTTTAACAAGAGCATGTGGGGTCCCTCCCATCCATCCCTTCAATGAATCCAGATAGAGGATACAGGTAATGAAAATGTTTTCATCACGGTATTGCTCACTTGACCAATCTTGTCCGCCGTCTGTTGTCCTTAATAAAATTGTTCCAAATGGAGCATTTATATAGTTCCATGCAGATGCCCAGCCAAGATTTCTATTTAAGAAAAAAACATCTACTATTTCATATTCAATTTTACTATCCTGAACAATCCAGCTATCTCCCCCATCGGAAGTGTGAATAATTGTTCCTGAATTTCCGACAGCCCAACCATATAAGCTATCCACAAAATGGAGTGATTTAAGAAATTGGTCGGTAGGACTATCAATTCTCTCCCAGGTTCCCTGAGAATAGGACACGGATTGGAATAATAAGATGAATACTATAAAAAGTTTTGTTTTGATGCTCATCTAAATTTAGATAATTATGAGACAATTAAATTAGATTATGGAACTCGTTATTTCAATTTAATAAATATTGATTTGTATTAAAATACTATTAGTAGTTCTACAAAATACAGCTTCCAATATGGATTAAATAATGAGCGTAATGAAATTTAATTTTATGAATTGATCAGTTTTGATTGAATACTTTTTTAAATTTCAATTCGTAAGCAGAGACTCCTGCCATTATAAAAAATGATAAATACAATATTGCTGAAGATATAATGGTAAGGTAAACAAAATCTTCATGTACAAACCGCATCAGCCAAATAGAGCCAAAAGTAATTACAATTGAGATTGTAGGTTCAATTAGTAAGAAGGATTTCCAGAAGCCATTGATGATTGAATTAAAGTAAAATATCATTCCTGTTATAAAGAAGATGAAAGAAAAACCAAGTATATGGTTATGCGTTGTTATCAGCATCTCAGAAATAGGTTTAGGATAATGTTCCGGAATACCAAAATCATCTATTCCCTGTTCAATATCTGTTCCGTTAAATCTTTGTGTTGCTCCCTTTGGTGAATAATTAGTTGTGTAGTTTAAGTAAATCAAACCCGTTCCCAATCCGGTGGTGAGCACAAACAAAATTGCAATCAGAAAATTTTTAAGTGCTTTATCCAACTCGAACAATTTATATTTCATATATCATCCTTTATTTCTTCGTAAAGAAGTGCAATTTTTCTAATACCTTTAGTAACCGAGTTAACGGAAATTGTTGCACCGCTAATGCCGTATACACTTCTGCCAACAGTAAAATCGGAGCTGCTGTTTTTTCCGCTAAACTGTTCATTCCAATTTTCATTTGAAACTGCTCCGCCGTAAGGTTCTCTGTATTTAATGATGTTTGTTGAAATAATATTACCTTCAACATCTAATAAAACAAAAAAGGTTATTGGCATTGACTTACCGATAACGTTATCCAAGAATCCAAACGCGATAGCACTATCTTTAATTGATATATTGTAAACGTACAACCAATCCTTAAAGAATTTTTGCTTTACCGTGTTTTCAATTTTCCTTTTAGTATTGGGAGGCAAAGTATATTTCCAGAATGTAAAATTCACATCCTTCCCAAATGATTCCGATATAATCGTTTCGGTTCTTTCCTTTATTTCCTGCGCAAAATTATTTATTGCTGATAATAATAAAAAAAATATGGCAGCAATAAAAAGTTTCTTCAAAATCATAATCAAACAATTATATTTAAAATAATACTTTGCCTTCGTATAAATTAAAACATGTATCCAACGCCGAGGTTAAACAAATCAGTTGTTACAGAGCCCAACTCAACAGTTTTTTTCCCATAATCAACTTTAAATACAACCTGATCGATCGGTAGGAAAGATAAACCAACCATCCACTGTGTATAGTGATATTCTTTCTCTGAATCACCACCGATTATTGTTTCCGCCGCAGTATTAATATCTGCATAACGGATAAACGGAATTATTTTAGATTGAACCTGAAATATTCTTCCAACATCATAAGCTAAATCAAAATAAAATCCGCGTGATGTTTCGATATCGCCCGAATCGTAACTAATATTACCAACTTCAAAGGCAGCATACATCCCATTACTTTGATACTGTGCATGAAATTCAGCAAGCCCAATTTGATTGGTAGTTGAATCGCCTTTAGCATTATTATAAACGTACGATCCACCAATTATTAATCCTGGTATTCCGTAATAATCCACTCTTCCATTGTATAAGAGATTTTCTGCATCAGCTTTAAAACCTTTTTGTCTTCCACCTCTTATTCCAGAGCTTGCAGAGAAATTATCACTGTTCAATCCCTCCATCACTACAAGTTTATAACCAAATCCTCCGGCGCTTCCATACAATGCTACACCGTTTCCAAACCAGGTTGTTGGAATTATCACTTTATTGTAAAATGATCTTTCAACTCCAAAGAATCTTGGAGGTTCATGAAATTCGTTTATCAATCCTGCTGATACAAGCACTACACCTGCCTGAAAACCAAGATAATCAGCATGGTGATAGTTGACATAAGCTTGTTCAAGTTCGAGTTCACCTTGTCCTTCATTAACAAGGTTGTGCTCCAATTCTAATTCTGATTTAAATGACCATTTTTCAGTCCATGCATATCCAAAGAAAATTACAAACCGATGGAAATCTAAAACTTTCTTACTTTCTTCTTCTTCAGTTTTACTGTAATTATAATGAAGTTCCCCGTAACCGCTAAGAGTGGTGTGAGGTTCAAAAAAATCGAAATCCTGTGAGTAAGCAATATTAGGAAGAAAAAATATTGCAACTAATACTGTTACTGTTGCAAATCCGTATCTAATCCGTTTACCTCTTTTTAATTTTTTAAAAACTAATTATTATTACTATTCAGATTAAATCTAAATAGGTATTAGAAAGATATGAGATTAATATTTAATTTCCAACAACTATTGTGTACAGTGAAAAGTTTTTATTTAATATTCGGTGAAAGTAAAAATTATTGTATGAAGTAAATCTCCTGGAATAATTATATTTAGGTATCAATTAATAAATATTACTGAAGGAAACTCTGATGAAAATACAAGTCTTGCTTATATTCGTTCTCATTGTCTTCTTTATTGGGTGTGGGAATGATGATAGTAAAAAACAGGATACAGTAGAAAATACAAATCAAATAAGTAACGTAGAATCAATTTCTCGTTCGGGCATTGTGGTAGATAAAGTGGATGCCGGTAGTTATTCATATTTACAACTTAAAGAAAACAATAATCTTTATTGGGTTGCTGTACCTGCAATGAATATTAAGAATGGGGAGAGTATTCACTTTTCACAATACATGGAAATGATTGATTTTAAAAGTGAAACTTTAAACCGATCTTTTGAATCGGTATTATTTGTAAATGATGCAAGTAGATCTATGAATAAAATGAATATGAAAAATCCTCATTCAGATGTGCAATCACTTGATAAGCAAACTATCTCCGTTGGGACATTAAAAGATGGAAAAACTATTGCTGATATCTATAAGAATAAACAATCATTAAACGGCAAAACTGTTAAAGTTAAAGGCAAAGTTGTAAAATTTAATAGCGCCATAATGAACAGAAATTGGGTGCATATTCAGGATGGTACCGATAACAATGGCGATTTTGATTTACTGATAACAAGTGATGAAACAGCTAAGGTTGGCGATATTATTGTTGCCGAAGGTAAGCTGGCAATTGATAAAGATTTCGGGGCAGGTTACTTCTATCCCGTACTTGTTGAGGAAGCAAAAATTATTACTGAATAACGATTTGTCTAATTGTTTGAGATTGTAAAGCCCGCTTATTTCTAAATACTTACGATATTATGCTGACTATGTCTAAACTCTTTGCCTTGCAGTCACTCATCCCCTCCCTCATAATCTTACTCTTAATCATAATCAATAACTTGAACTCAGAAGTAGTTCAGGTTTAAGTTTAAGATATGTATCCTACACAACAATTGAGATTAACCGGACATTGTTTTAATTTGAATATATATATATGCAACTGCACAGTTTATCCCGCTCAAGCGGGACATATATATGTTCTTAAATGATAAATCACGTGCAGTATAAGTAATAGTTAGGCAACTAAAATAATTATGATTAATAATCAAACAAATAAAGTAAATATATTGTTTGATGAAATAGGAACTCCAACATTAAGTGCAAAGAGAGAAACAGATTATTTTCTTGGTGTTTCAGTAGCATACAAGATTGATTTTGAAAATGAACTTTTTACAAATTGTAAAGATCTATTTGGATTATCCAAATCAAAACCAATGAAAAATGATAAAATATCTTTTTCACGCGCACTTGAAATTGCAGAGTTCTTATCAAATTTAGATCTGCAAATCAATATCTATTATTTAGATTTATGTAATAAAGAATTACATTCTACAGTGGAACTTTATGAAGAATTCAGTAATATCTTTAGAACAAAATTTCGAAATGTTCGTCCAAGGCCAATACCACAAATTTTATACAACCAAATTTTTGAGCATACTTTATTTATGAGCGTTAGTGATTATATGAAATTTCACCAAATCACTTCCAAGTTTTCTATCTATGTTGATAATTGGTCTTTTCCAAATTGTGATGTGAATATTGCACTAAATATAGCTGGATATTCTTTAGAGCAAAAAAATAATGATATTAATAAAAAGTTCTTTCCTGGAGCATTTACAATTTGTGATAATATTAAATTGCTTGAAAGAGATTCCGATAGAAAAAGGTTTATTGATGTCGTAGCGAGTATTCTTAGTAGAAATTTTTTAAATAAATCACATCCAAAATATTGTGATGATATATTTAACATAGTCTTTCAAAACAAAGATTTTAATAGCTCAGCAACTAATGTTACCGCTACAACAGTTGATACACTTAAATTAATTATGGACGATGTTTCAAGAAATGGATAATCAGATCAACATTACTTAACCAGCAAATCAAAGCGACTGCAAAAAACGGTTCAGCATTTTATTTATTCCAGAAAATGCTCGGTAGTGTCTTCCGTCTCTGGTTCAAGTTTATAGCGTTCGATTAATCGAACACAAGTATTCCAGCGAAGTATAGAATCATCATTACCGATTGGACGAATAGCTTCTGCTTTCTCAAAATACTCCATTGCGTCGCGCATCCATTCATATCCTATGTGAATACTACTGGGTAGTCTTTTAATTATTGCCGCTATTCCCAGGCGTTCACAAATGATACCTGCATAATAATTTCTTTCATACTCATCTTTAAGCCGGGGTAAAAGCTCTCTCGTACGCATTTCATTTCTTGCTCCTTCAACTGCAAACTGATCCGTTATTGAAAGAAGCAGCATAATCAGAGCATCATGATTATCCGGATCAATTTCGAGTATATCCATACAGATGCTCTCAGCTAACCTGGGTTCATTCAGTAAGCGATATCTTTCAGCTTTTTTAAGGGCACCGCTTATCGCTGATTTAGAAAGAGATTTAAGTTTATACATTACTGCTTCTCCTGATCTTAAGTGTATAATGATAAATACATTGGATTAAATTTACAAATAATTTTTCATTCTTTCTTAATCTGTTCAACTTTCCGGAATAGAATTTTATCAGGATAATAATATTCATCAACTACCGGTTCCTTTAGTGGGATGATTGAAATAGTGGTAATAGCGATATTCACCGGACAAATTATTATACCTCAATTTTTATGTTACAATAACTGATTCCACCACCGTACATAGTGACCTGCCGGTATGGATAAGAATTTAAATCGGGATGAACTTCGGTCTTAAAGAGCAATTTTCCTTTTCTTCCAAAATAGTTTAAGTTAAATATTCCAGAGAATAACTGCTGCAATGATTGTTCCGGCAATGGCGCTGCCGTAGCAAAGTATTGAAATGGCGGTGCTTAGGTTTTTTAGTCCGATGTCCACTAGAGTGAAACGGAAACGGTGAGCCCAGTGGAAAAGGGGCAGAGCGATCACTCCCAAAAGGATCATCTTTATTAGAGGATGAGAAACTGCGGAATGAATTCTTTCGAAGTTGAGAGGATCTTCGCCTGCCAATCCAAGCGGGACCAGGATGCCGGTGATGACAATGAGGATGGGGAACACCATGGCTGATATCATACCGCCGGCTGAAAAGAGAGACCACAATATTGGTTCGTTCGACTTCTTCATCTTTATGTCACCACTACCAACCAGGCAATAACAGATGATACCACGATCCACCCAAGATATACCGATCCTGCCACGAGCCATTGCGGAATACGCTCCTGACCCTTGTAGAGGACTAGAATCTTCGGCGTAAGGTTGAACCAGGTAACGGCGTGATAGAGTACAAAAATAAGTACAATAACGTGGAGAACGATACTTGTGAAGGAACTCAGGAACGTAATGAAAGATTCATAAGCTTCCGGTCCCTGCCCCAATTTATAAATAAGAACGAGTAGAAAGAGACAATACCCAGCTACAAATACGCTTGTCAGCTCCCGGATAATGAAGAGGAAGTACGGCATCCGTTTCAACCACCAAGTGTTAGGGAATGGTTTGTGATAGGGACTCATTTCTTCTTACCCCATGGGATTAGTACTTCTTTAAACCAGTCGATAGTGCTAGAGACTTTCGCCCGCTGGATAGCAGCCGCCGGGTCTACATCTTTAGGGCAAACCGTGCTGCATTCCCCAACAAAGGTGCATTCCCAGATTCCATCTTGACTAGAAATGATTTCCTGACGGGAGTCGCGCCCCTGGTCCCGGGAGTCAAGGTTGTACCGCTGGCTAAGAGCGATGGCAGCGGGACCTATGAAAGTGGAATCAAGAGAATAGATGGGACAGGCGGCGTAGCAGAGCATGCAGTTTATGCACATAGAGTATTGTTTGTAATGAGCTAGTTCAGCAGGTGTCTGAAGGTATTCTCCCTCCTCTATGGACTTATCCTCGCCCTCATTGCGGATTATGTACGGCTTTATCTCTTCCAGTTTAGTCATGAAGTCATCCAAATCAGAGATTAGGTCTCGCTCCACAGGAAATCCAGTTAAAGGTTCCAAAGATATTTTATTTGGGTAATATTCTTTCAGAAATACAGCACACGACAATTTTGGTACATCGTTTATCATCATCCCACAACTACCGCATACACCCATTCGGCACGACCAGCGGTAGGAAAGCGTGCCATCAATTTCATCCTTAATATAATTTATGGCATCCAGCACTACCCAATCTTCTCGAAACGGTACTTCATAACTTTGAAACGTAGGTTCCTTCTGGTTTTTAGGATGATAGCGGAAGATATTTATCTCCATTGTTTCTGCCATTATTTATTCCTCTTTCCCATAGACTCTCTTTCCCGGTGGCCATTTCGTGATAATAACATCTTTGTAGTTAATGCGCGGTTTGTTGTCTGTGTGATAGGCGAGAGAATGTTTCAGAAATTTATCATCATTCCGCTCAGGGAAGTCAGTACGTTGGTGCGAACCACGGCTTTCTGTCCTCGCCAGGGCGCTATTGGCGATAGCTTCCGCCACGTCCAACATGAAATCAAGTTCCAGGGCTGAGGTTAGTTCCGTATTAAACGTGAGGCTGCTGTCCTCAATTAATACATTTCCAAATCTCTCCCGTAGTTCATCAATTTTGTCACAGGTCTCTTTAAGGCTTACCTCAGTTCGGTAGATACCGGCACCGGATTCCATGCTATCCTTCAATTTATTTCTTATGGTGGCAATCCGTTCCTTGCCTCCTGTCTTGCGGATAAAATCCCGAGCTATTCGTTCCTGCTCATCCGTACATCTCTTTTCAACCGCAGAGATGTCCAGATCAGGATGTTCTGTGGCGTACTTAGCCGCTGCCTTTCCCGCACAAGCGCCAAAGACTAAAATTTCTGTGAGGGAATTGGAACCAAGTCTATTAGCTCCATTAATGGAGACACATGCGCATTCTCCGGCAGCAAATAATCCAGGGAGAGAAGTAGCTCCATCCTTGTCGGTATCAATACCACCCATCATATAGTGAACCACAGGTAGGACAGGGATAAGCTCATATACCGGATCAATCCCCGCATAATTTCTGGCTAACTCTCTAACGAATGGAAGTTTCTTGTCAATTATTTTTTCACCGAGATGTCGGATGTCTAAATGAACTACGTCTCCGTACGGTCCAGGCACTGTCCGACCCTTTTCCCTTTCAGCTACAAATGCCTGGCTTAAGCGATCTCGAGGACCTAATTCCATGCTCTTTTTAACAGGGTGCATCGGATCGTCGATATTGAGAGGATTACCCAGATCGTAATCCTGAAGATAACGGTAATTATCTTTGTTAATCAAAATACCTCCTTCGCCTCGCGTTGCTTCAGTGATTAGTATCCCGGTACCTGGAAGACCGGTAGGGTGGTATTGAATAAATTCCATGTCCTTTAGAGGCACACCAGCTCTGTAAGCCATCGCCATTCCATCCCCGGTTTTTATATTGCCGTTGGTTGTGAAGGGAAAAACCCGACCTGCTCCACCGGTACACATGATCACTGCCTTGGCGGCAATCACCCCTACTTTGCCGGAGCGGAGTTCAATAGCTGCAGCTCCCTGACATCTTCCGTTTTCAACCAGAATTTTTGTTGTAAACCATTCGTCAAATCGAGTGATGTTGTTGTATTTAAGAGAGGTTTGGAAGAGAGTGTGGAGCATGTGGAATCCAGTTTTATCTGCTGCGAACCAGGTTCTCTCAATGCTCATTCCACCGAAGGGGCGGACAGCAACTCTCCCATCCGGATCCCGGCTCCATGGACAACCCCAATGTTCCATCTGGATCATTTCTTTAGGGGCTTCATTCACAAAATATTCCACGGCATCCTGATCACTCATCCAATCACCCCCGGCAATAGTATCCATGCAGTGATCATCAAAAGAGTCGTTTTCTTTTATGACTGCCGCTGCACCGCCTTCGGCTGCAACCGTATGACTCCTCATTGGATAGACTTTACTTACCACTGCGACACTAAAATTTGGATTGGATTCCGCAATGGCAATTGCAGCACGGAGACCTGCTCCACCACCACCAATCAATAAAATATCAAATTTAAATGTGTTATTTGCAAGCATTAAAATATCCTAAGATTTGACCGATTTTCCATAGAGCAAGATCTGACATAAACATCCGAATATCCAAAATAGAAAAAACTTAATCATTCAATTAATATTCGCTTGTGGTTAAAGTAGTTAATTTAGTTATATACAGCTCAACGATTAAGTGAGGCTTATAATTTATCTAGAGTTCCTAAATTCTCAAATTAATCTATTAATAAATTTTTAATAATATTAGATCAATAAGAAAAGTGATTCGTCGTTTTGCAATTACTTAATACTAAACTATAAGTTAGTTGATTAGTATTGTAAAGAATTTCTTTGCTTCAAAATACAAAAAATTAATTAATTATTGCAATTAGTAGCTACCCTTTATTTTGATTTATTTATAAATTCTTGGAAGCTCTCTTCAAGCAGACGGTTGAACTCTTCCACGGCATCCCACATTACAAAATGTCCGGCTTCCGGGATGATCTTCGCTTTGAATGAAGGAATATAGATCCTAAATAGCTCCATGCTTGTTGGATTTGGGTCAGAATTAATTGCTTATAAGAACCTATCATCTGATTACTTAAGGATTGCTATATAACCATTTTATTCTTATAATGAGTTATCCCATATTGCCGCCTTCAATTTGTGATGTGCAGATACTGAAGCGTTCTATCTTCAGGGCGTATTTTACTGCCCGCATAGCGTAGGTTTGAGGGTATTTTATCGCCTGTATGAGCCTTTTTTTCTCGAAGTAATGGTATTTGCTGAGGTTTGTTGGAATAGCTGATGTACGCAGTGTTCCATTTTACTAAAACGAATTGTAAAAGGTAAGTTTCAGATGATCCGGCAAAATGGGTGTTAATGGATTGGGATGGGATATTTTCCGAAACTTATAATTTTATTGAGGATGAATGCAATATATTAATTTTTGATCTTAAAAGAGTTCTTGTATATCAAACCTCAGTAAAAGAAATAGATGAAAGAAAGTTGAATGAAATTTTGTTGTCATTAAGAAATTTAAACGAAAACAAAATTCAGTTATAATGAATTGGTTGTAACTACTGATACAAATTAAACTAAAATTATTCTATGATAGGCCCAATATCCATCCCCTGGGGATACATAATAAAAGCAATTGCAAAAGAGATTATTGATATTATTATTCCATACATAAAAAATGTATAACAATATCTAAGCTGTTTATATTTTTTCCCGAGTACCTGTCCTAAGAAATAAAAATCTTCTATCATTGTATCATAAAGATATTCTTTATTATTCATCATTTCTTTCATTCCCCAGCTAAAATCACCGAGATCCATATTATAAAAATTACCGAAGAACAGAAGATTAGCTTTTTTATTATGAATATCATCCTTTGTGAATTTACCTGATGTTACTTTTGGACGGGTAACTAATATTGCATAGATAAGTGCTACTAAACTGGTTACTGTTAAGAGCGCAGTTGGAATAATAAGATGAGGGTTTGTATCTAATTTTCTTACCATAATACTTACTATAATAGTAAGAACCAGAGTATTCACACTGATCATAATGTTTGCTTTATTATCTGCCATAGAACTGAAGCTGACATGGGTACGCATAATATTGCGGAACATGGTCTCCACTCCCCTGCCGCCTTCCTTTTCAAGTTTCTTTTTAGTTTCAACTTTCTGTTTGTCTAATTCTAGTTTTGTTTCTCTCAGCCGCGAATCCTTATTTTTTTTCTTCAGCTTCTTTAGTTGCTTCTCAATCTTGATGAAGTTTATATTTTTTTGTATTCCAAACTTTTCTTTTGCGTAACTTGTGAAGAAATTATGCTGATTTAAAAACTCCAAAGAGATTTCCAGCCACTCCTGATCTGTACATACTTTTTCACCTCTTTTTTCGTATTCCAAACGCAAAAGATCACCCTTTTCTTCAAAACCCTTCAGACCGATATGGCGAAGATCAGCATCACATAGTATTTCTTCCAAGTGATTTTTGGGACTTTGAGGCATTTTTGTTATAGTTATTAATGATTCAATTTTCTTAATTTTATCTTCCGGATAATTAATTGATTGAAGAAATTCTTTAACATATCCTAAACTTACTTCTTCATGTCCTTCACAAGTTTTAACATAACCCGAATCGTGAAACCATGCTGCTATTAATATTAATTCCAAATCATCATCACCAACTCCTTCGGCGACGGCAATCTCTTTAACTGCAGAGACAACTTCTGTCGTATGACTCAAGTTGTGATAAACATTTTCAGGCGGGGCATGTTCGTTAAATATTTTTTGAACATATTGATGAGCTTTATTTACAATCTCTTCATTCATTTATTAATCCACATTCAATTTGTTTTATTGTTTTTTCTAATAGTATTTCAACTATTAAAATAAAACTATAAATAAAACTGTTTAATAACAGAATCACATTATTATTATCAGTATTATTTTTATTCAGTTTTAACTATTTTATTTCCGCATAAATTAAATATATGATTAACTATTTAACATTGCAGTGATTATTATCACACTTAAAAACAATTTTTATTCTTTAATCCTGCTTATTTATATTTTTACTTATGTCATTCTCTTTACTTTAAAAATCTTAAAAGTTATAAATTTTTAAATCGAATTTAAAATTATTCATATTATATATATCACAGTAAAAATAAAATGAAAACTTTATATCTCGCAAGGCATGCAAAATCGAGCTGGAAACATCCGGAACTTTCAGATATCGAAAGACCTTTGAACAAGCGAGGTAAACGAGATGCTCCAATTATCGGCAATCTATTAAAAGGAAAAGGTGTGAACCCCGATTTACTAATTTCAAGTCCTGCTGTGAGAGCCCGGAAAACTGCAGTAACTATTGCAGAAATAATTGATTATCCTAAAAGTAAAATCATAATTGATGTGAATATTTACGAATCATCATCATCCGAATTGATAAATATAATACAAGGTTTTGATGATAAATATAATTCTGTAATTATGTTTGGACACAATCCCGGCTTTACAATGCTAAACAATTATCTTACAGAAAGTTTTATAGATAACATTCCAACTTGCGGCGTTGTTGGAATTCGCTTTAATTCATCGTGGGAAAAAATTGATAGTGATTCCGGGAAAGCTTTCTTTTTCATCTACCCAAAATTATTTATAAAATAAAATCACAACATTGGAAAAGGCAAAACCGAACAAAGGTATTTTTTATAACAGAGAACTAAGTTGGCTGTCTTTCAACTACAGAGTATTGCAAGAAGCAAAAGACAAAAGCGTTCCACTCCTGGAAAGATTGAAGTTTTTAGCTATTTATTCTTCCAACTTAGATGAATTTTTCCGAGTAAGAGTTGCATCGTTGCGAAGTCTGCTTGCACTTAAAACAAAGACTCAGAAAAAACTGCAGTTCGATCCTCAAGAACTGTTGGATGAAATAAAGCAAATAGTAAATAAACAGCAGGATGAATTCGGCAGGATTTATCGCAAGGAAATTCTCCCCGAATTGAGAAAGAACAATATTTACATTGTTGATGATAAAAACTTTCCTAAGACTTCAAAAAAGTATTTGCAATCATATTTTTCTGATAAAGTAGTTCCTTTTATCCACACACTCCTGTTGGATAAAGATAAGCATACAACATTTCTGCATAATAAAGCATTATACTTTGCTGTATGTTTGACCGAAAAAGTTCAATCGAATATAAAGAATAAGAATACAAATATTGAAAATGAATATGCAATTGTAGAAATACTATCGGAAAAGCTTGGCAGATTTATTACCCTTCCTCAAATCAAAGGAAAAAATTATGTAATGTTTTTAGATGATGTGATAAAATTATTCCTTCCTGATATTTTTACATCTCATAAAATTGTTTCTTGCTATTCCATAAAACTTACACGCGATGCTGAGCTTTATATTGATGATGAGTTTACGGGGAATTTATTAGCTAAGATTAAAAAAGGATTATCAAAAAGAAAAACGGGTGTGCCTTCAAGATTTCTTTACGATAATAATATACCGAAGTCTTTCTTAAAATTTTTAAGGGAGACATTAAATCTTAAAAAAGATGATTTGATTGAAGGCGGAAGATATCACAACTTTAATGATTTTTTCAGCTTTCCAAATTTTAATCTTCCCAAATTAGAATATAAACCTCTTCCTCCAATAATAAGTAAGGATTTTGATAAACATAATTCAGTCTTCGATGCTGTTTCGGAAAAAGATGTTTTGCTTAGTTTTCCATATCAATCTTACGGATATGTGGTAAAATTTCTTGAGGAAGCAGCTAACGATTCGGATGTAAAATCAATAAAGATAACTTTATACAGAATAGCTTCAGAATCGTTGGTAATTCGTTCTTTATTAAAAGCAGTTGAGAATGGTAAAAAAGTTACTGCTTTTGTCGAAGTTAAAGCAAGGTTTGATGAGGAGTCTAATTTCTCTGCAGGTGAAGTGCTGCAAAACGGTGGTGTTAATGTGCTGTATAGTTTCCCCGGATTAAAAGTACATTCAAAGCTCTGCGTTGTTGAAAGAGTTGAAAGGGGAAAAATAAATTTCTATACATATTTAGGTACAGGTAACTTCAACGAAAAAACTGCACGAATTTATTGTGATCATGCATTATTCACTAAAGATAAGCAGATTGCTAAAGATGCAAATAATGTTTTTAAGTTTTTATTGAACAAGGAT
>SMUX01232531.1_pt1 | contig 15400 bp, 12 predicted proteins | sample 2456431 | NCBI WGS metagenome assembly SMUX01 (sample SAMN11095930, study PRJNA526329) | marine sediment metagenome | biome: Marine sediment; feature: Surficial sediment; material: Deep marine sediment; isolation source: Hadal surficial sediment | place: Pacific Ocean | collected 2014-11 | depth... | reverse complement strand
ATGGCGCGCCCGGAGGGACTCGAACCCCCGACCACCTGGTTCGAAGCCATATGGTCGGTTCTCGTCGGACGAAAAACTTCAGGTTAGTGCTGGTTGTCTACCCGACTCCACTCTTATGAGCCAGGTAGATCGTGCTGGACGACTCGCCCCCCGTGTACGGATTCGCAAAGGTCACGATATGGGACTCGGAACACTGGAATACGCTATCGAGCAGACGCGTGAATTCAGCGTCCGGGGGATCGTTGGACCACAACCCGAAGATACCGCCAGGACGGAGCTTGTCAGCCAGTTTCCGAAGCGCCCGTGCGGTATAGAAAGCGCTGTTTCCCGGGTTCAGCCAGTGGCTCGGTGAATGATCGATATCCAGCAACACCGCGTGGACCAGCCGGGCCGGGGCCGCGGCATCCGACTGCAGGGATGCAGGACTTAGGGCAGTGCCGGGAGCGGCTGCCGAGAAGCCGCCGTCAGATGATGCCGCAAGCGCGAAGAAGTCCGCGTGGACGAGGGTGCAACGGGGATCCGACACCAATTTCCTGCCGAGTGGTACGAGACCGCGACGGTGCCAGTCGATGACCGGTTCCATCACCTCGATGACCATGAGCGATGCGACTGCCGGATCTTCCAGGACCGCAGCCGCCGTATAGCCCAGACCCAATCCGCCGACGACAATGTCGAGATCGGAGCCTTCCAGCGCAGCAAGCCCGAGTTTCGCAAGCTGAATCTCGGCCTCGGTAAACAGGCTGGACATGAGAAACTCGTCGCCGAGCTTCACCTCGTAGACGATCTTCCCTGCCAGCCTGAGTTCCGACCGGCGCCTGAGGCTGATGTCACCCAGCGGGGTTTCCTGGAAGTCCAGCTCTTCGAATTCAACCGTCATCTGTCAAAGCCAATCCGGACGCGGCACGAAGCCGCCGGCCCTTGCCAACCGCCCGCCAGCAAGGCGCCGCCCCCGGGCCATGGGCATGCCCTCGGATTTCAGGGTTTCGATAGGGTAACCAAATTCCATGCCATGCCGGGATCACCCGGAAATCTTGAACAGTCGCCGCCTCGCTGCTTAGGGCCTGCGCCAAACGGTCGCCAGCCACGGTTGCCGATCCCGCGGCAGTCCCGGCGGGCGGAAATAGTTCCGCAGCTCGAGGAACCCGGCGGCCCGCAGGATGGTCCGCCAGGTGTCCAGATCGAAGAAACAGCCGTAGCGGCCGCCGCTCAGGCCTTCCTCGTTGTCGCCCCTCGGGTTGGACGCGAACAGGACGCCCCGGGGCTTCAACGCGCCACGAATTTCCACCAGCACCCTCGGCAACTCCCGGCTCGGCACGTGGAACAGCGACGCATTGGCGAACACACCATCGAAGCGGCCGTCGGGCAGGTCCATGGCCAGGAAGTCCTGATGGAGAATCTCGCACCCCGAATAGGCGCGCGCCATGGCGACGAATTTCTTCGATCCGTCGAGGCCCGTCACATCGTGGCCCAAGGACCGGAAGAAGTGCAGATCCCGCCCGGGCCCGCACCCCAAATCGAGAATGGAATAGGGGGGATCACCCTCGATGGCATCCAGCAGCGCCGCGGTGTTCTGGCTGACGTCGTGGTCCCGGGTGCCGTCCCGATAGGCCTCCGCCGACCGCTCGTAGTAGGCGATGGTCGTGTCCGACATCCGCCGCAAGGCTGCGGCATCGTTCCGTCCGGCGTGTGCGTTCATCTCTCAGCCAGCAGCTGCCCGCAGGGGTGCGATATGGGCCGTCTCTAGTCTCGCGGCGCCTGGTCCGGAAAGGTCTCGACCAGCTCTTTGACCCTGGCCTTGGCGTCCTGGAGGATGGCCTCGCCGTCGCCGACGAGAAGGGTATCGAAGTCCAGATCCAAGAAGGCGCGCACGCTGGTCCTGAGGCGCGCCGGATCGTCCATGACCCGCTCCGGCAAGAGCCCGCACTGACCCGGCGGACTGCCGATGATGGCATCGCCGACGATCAGGATCCCCCGGTCGCGCCACAACAACGCCACCTCGCCCGGAGACTTTCCCGAAGCGCCGACGACCTCCAACGGCCCGATGGTGGCACCGACTTCCAGTGCGTCATCGAGGGCCGTCTCCTGGCTGCGGGCGTGGTCCGCGTCGTCGGCGTGGATGACCGTCTTCGCGCCGGTGCTCGCCCGCACCCGGTTCGCCGCGCGCGAATGATTGCGGTTGGTCAGGACGATCCAGGCAACGCCCTCGCGGACGAGGGCGTCCAAGTCGTCCTCGGCTGGCTCGACGGGGTCGATACAGACGTTGCCGCCGGGATCGCGCACCAGATGGCCGTTGAAATTGTAGCCGTGGGGTTCGGAAAACCACGGCCAGGTAAGGATATCGCTAACGATCTCCCGCATGCTCCACCCCATTTCTCTCCTCAGTCTCGGACAAATCTATCGTATTATGCCGGGCGGCGTAAGATGGGCCCCTCGAGTCGGCGGTCGGACCGGCGTTGGCACAGGGCTCGGTTCAGGTTGGGCCGGTGGAATGGTCGAGACCCAGGGAACCACCATCGAATCATCGGACGTGCTCCGCATGTTCCCCACCTTCGTTTGGAAGGCGAAGGTGGCGCCCGGGGTCCGTCTCGGAATCGAGGGCGACATCCTTGGGATCCTCGATGAGATGAGGGGCGCTGCAGCGGAACCGGCGCCGGGCCGCGGCTGGCAGTCGGAGAGGCACTTGCACCACAGGGACGAGTTTCGCGGCCTGGTCGCCTGCATCCGTGACGCGGCGGAAAACGTCCTGGAATTCCTGAAGACCGGGGACGGCGCTTTCGAGATCACGGGTCTCTGGGCCAACGTAAACTCCAAGGGCGCTTCGCACCCCGTCCACAGCCATCCCAACAACTTTCTCAGCGGCGTCTACTACGTGCGCACCCACGAAGGGGCCGATACCGTCAATTTCCACGATCCCCGGCCGCAGACGGCAATCATCCGGCCGCCGGTCACGGAACTCACCGCCGAGAACACGGATCAGTTGGTGGTCGAGGTCAGCGACGGCACCTTGCTCATGTTCCCGTCCTGGCTGCCTCACTCGGTCGACGCCAGCGCCAGCGACGAGACCAGGATCAGCATCAGTTTCAACATCATGTTCTCCGCTTTTACGGAAAGGATCAGCAAGCCCCTGTGGTAGCGGAGACGCCCGGATCGCGGCCGGTGCACGTCTTTGGTGAGGCCAACATTTGCCTGATTGCACCTTCGATAGCGATCTAACGATGCAATCGGCTCAGAAGGTTCAAAAAGCCAAAGTAAGACAATACCGGTACCTCTTTAACCTCGGAGCCGGTCTTCCCAGGCCGGCTCCGAAGCGGCGTCAACGCGAGATGCTCAGATCCTTGTATCGGGGCAACAAGGTGCTCTGATCCTGCATGGCATCGCGCCGGAAGGGCGCACCCAGCTCCTTGTTCACCACCACTTCCACCAAGGTCGTGGTGCCGTCGTGCTGGGCTTCGCAGGACTCCGAGATGGCTCTGGAGAGCGCGTCCATGGTGGTGACGCGCACGCCCTTGCACCCGAACGCCTCGGCAACCGCCGCGTAGCTGAAAGGATCGCCGAGCTCGGTGCCGACGAAGCGCTCGTCGAACCACAGGATGTCGTTCTTCTTCTCCGCACCCCACTGGCCGTTGCGGAACACGACGATGGTCACCGGAATGTGCATACGGATACAGGTGGGCAACTCGTTCAGGCTGATGCCGAAGGCACCGTCACCCACCAGCGCCACCGCGGCACGGTCCGGGCGCGCCAGCTTCGCTCCCATGATGGACGGAAAAGCGTAGCCGCAGTTGCCGAACATGCCCGGCGCCAGGAAGCTGCGCGGCTCCTCGAAGGGCAGATAGCTGTTGGCCATGGCGCAGATGTTGCCGATGTCGGTGGACACCATCGCATTGCGCGGCAAGCCATCCTGAATGGCGCGCAGCACCTGGCGGGGCGCCAATTTCTCCGGCTCGGCCTCCCGGGCACGGGCATTCCAGGTGCTGCCGGGATCGTCCTCTTCGTTGTCCCAGCCGGCGAGCTTCTGCAGCCAGGCGGATTTCTCCGTGGCTATCTGGTCTTTTCGTGCTTCCCCGGCGCTGCCGGCGGAATGGTTCCCCAGGGCTTCCAGAAGCTGCTCCGCCACCGCCCGCGCATCGCCACAGATGCCGATGTCGATGGGCTTGGCCAGACCCAGCATGTCGGGGTTCGCATCCACCTGGATGATCTTGGCGTTGCCGGTCCAGTACTCGATGTCGTGCTGGGGCAAGGTGCTGAAGGGATTGAGCCGCGTACCCAGCGCCAGAATGACGTCGGCCTGCTTGACCAGCTTCATGGCCGACTCCCAGCCCTGGTAGCCCAGGGGGCCTACCGCCAGGGGATGGCTGGCGGGGAAGCTGTCGTTGTGCAGGTAGCTGTTGGCCACCGGCGCGCCCAGGCATTCTGCCAGGCGCCGGCACTGGTCCACCGCATCACTCAAGACCACGCCGGCGCCGGAGACGATCACGGGGAAGCTGGCGGATTTGAGCAGCGCCGCTGCCGCCGTAACCCCGGCCTTGTCCCCCATCTGCCTGCCCGGGAGAATGGGCTGCGGGATCTCCACGTCGATCACCTGGGAGAACATGTCCCGGGGAACGTTGAACTGCACCGGCGCCGAGTGCTGGCGGGCGCGCTGGAAGCAGCGGGTCAGGGATTCCACCATCCGCGCCGGGTGGGCGAGGGTCTCCTGATGGCAGGTGATCTCCTCGAAGTACGGCAACTGGCGGGTCTCCTGGAAACCGCCCAGACCCTGGGTCTTGACCCCGGTTTCCGGCGTCACCACGATCATCGGCGTGTGGTTCCAGTAGGCTGCCGCCACGGCGGTGACGAAGTTGGTGATGCCGGGCCCGTTCTGGGCGATGCAGACGGCAATCTCACCGCTGGCACGGGTGTAGCCGTCGGCCATGTGCGCGGCGCCCTGCTCGTGGGCCACGTCCACGAAGCGAATTCCCGCGCTCTCGAAAACATCGAGGCCGGGCATGAAGGCCGAGCCCACGATACCGAAGGTGAACTTCACCCCCTGAACCCGCAGCGTCTCTACGAACGCTTCGTGTGATGTCATTTCCATTGTTGTTTCCTTCAAGTTCTATGGGTTGTCGGATTGGCCCTCACGCAAGCCAACCATTCTAGCGGTCAACCATCGGCCTATAGGGGGCCAGCCAGCGGGAATTTATGGTGACAACCAGCCGCCCGGGGGGGGTCGAGGGACATCGGCCCCGGCTGGAATCAGATTACTCCACTGTTTCCGCGATCTGCAGGATCTCCACGGACGGGAACATATTGAGCTTATTTGCCGTCGTCATGTTGACCACGTAGGCATACTGATCGACGGACAGGACTGGAAGATCACCCGGCTTCTTGCCGTCGATGAGGATGGACTTCACCTGCCGGCCCGCGATTTTGCCCACATCCTGATAGCGGGCGGCGATGGACAGCAGCGCGTGGGACTCCCGCACCAGCCGCTCATAGGGGGACAGCACCGGGATGCCGTGGTCCACGGCGGACTGGGTGAAGAGATCCCTGTGGACGTCGAGAAAGGAGCTGGAGCCCAGATAGATGAAGTCCACGCCCGCCGCGTCGAGCTCGGCCATGCGCACAGGAATGGACTCCGGCGTGGGCTTACCATCAGCGCCCATTTCCAGCTGCAACGCAACCAGCTCGAAATTCATTTTTTCCGCGAGGCTCTCGATCTCCTTCACTTTTACGACGGAATTGTTTTCATTGGTGTTGTACAAAATGCCGAGCCGCTTGAACTCTGGAAAGTAGGAGCGGATGGTATTGATGTTCACCGATTCGGGCACCCGGTTGCGGGTTCCGGTGACGTTGTCGCGGCCGGTCTTTTCGTAGCTCACGATGACCTTCGAGCCTATCGGGTCGGCCACCACCATGAATACCAGCGGGATGTCGTTGATGAATCGTGGGTTGCCCTGGTCCGACAGCGTGCCGGCGATTCCACGGGTCACGCTGGTGCCCCAGGTGACGACGAGATCCGCCTCCAGCGCCCGGGCCTCCTCCACGTACCCCGGCAGCTTTCCCTTATCCCTGCCCGCATTGCGCATGATCAGCTCGGCATCGATGCCGCTCTCGGCGATGTACGCCTTGAAGCCCTTGCAGGCTTCCTCGCAGCCACGCCATAAAACCATGTAGATAGTGAATTCTTTGTTGGCCTGCGCGTAGCCGTGAGGGACTGGCCAAAGCAAGGCAACCATCACAAGCAGAAGGACGCCGATTTCTCTCGAGTGTTTCATTGTTGTTCGCCGCGTCGCATCCTCGGCAGGCCGCCGCTCATCGCGAGCGACACCATAAAGGCAGCCACCCCCACCAGCGCCCATACACCGACCACGCCGATGGCCGCAGCATAGCCGATAGTGCTGCTGAGCAGTGCGATCACTACCAGGCCAATGATACTGCCCCCGCGCTCCAGGGTACGCAAGGAGCCGAGCACGGCGTTCGACCCCAGACGCGCGAGATCGGTCTCGGCGATGGTCATGGCGATGGAGACCTGGGGACCCCTGACCATGCCGTGGCCGATGCCTGCGCCCCAGACCGCCACGAGGATCCCCAGCTGCGTCCCCCAGATAGCACCCACCAGCAGCGAAACGCCGGAAAGAATGGCGCCCAGCACGGTCACCAATGCCGGGTCGAAGCGGCCGTCGGTGACGCGCGCCGTCGTCGGTCCCATCAAGGCGATCATCAAAAAGAAAACCATCAATGTCCTGCCGATATCCGCCACCGACGCGCCCAGCTCATGCAGGTAGAGCGCCACCAGGTAGCTGATGAAGGCTTGCATGAGCACCTGGGTGGGGATCGCGATGCCGAAAACCAGAGCCGAGAAGCGATGACTGCGCAACGGCGCCCAGATGGACGCAGATGTCCCGTCAGCAGAGCCGACCCCGGCGGCTTGCGGCAGCCTGCGGCCTGGAAGCAGGCAATAGACGAGCAGGCCGGAGACCAGCACAAGGGCGGCGCTCACCAGAAATACGCTGTCCTGGCCCAGACGATCGGCGAGAACGCCGCCCATGGCGGTGCCGCAGAAGATACCGGCGAACAGTACTCCGGAGTAGATGCCGAGTGATCGCATCCTCTGCTCCTTTGGCACCACATCGAGCACATAATCCTGGCACGCGAGCGTGACGATGGCGTAAGCGAAGCCGGCGACGGTTCGATACAGCACGATCTCGATAACATTAGTGGAAAGATAAAGTCCCACGTGCGCTGCGATCGCCGGCCCGGCCGCCAATAATATGAGCTTGCGGTGGCCGAAGCGCTCTGCCAGCGGTCTCGCATAGGGAGAGGCCGCCATTATCGCGATCAAGTAACCTGCCAGGGGCAGACTGATGACGACGCCGAGATCGAGCCACGACAGAGGATTGTTGGCGGCCCGCGTGAACAGAGGGAAAAATGCCAGCGGCAGCGCGTCGGCCGCGGCGAAAAGAAAAAGCGGCAGTCGAATGTCGTTGAGATAGGAAAAGAGCATCAAGTCCGGGCGATGTGTGGAGAGGCCGAACCGCGACGCAAGATCCTTTAGTGACCGCGAGCGATCATCATCAACCCCCGGCGTAGTCTTGACCCATGCACGCGCGAACGCGCGATGAAGCGTCTCCGCGCGTTCCGAGAGACGGGCTCCGATTAGATCGACCGCATGCTTTCCCCTGGCTTCTATGCGTTTCGAGAAATCGCCGGCTGCCTGGAGCGTGACGAGATGTTGGAGGCGGTTGAAGGGTGCCGTCAGTGACACGCTCATCATGACCACCAGCACTTCGAATGCCAGCAGTACGGCGACCAGCGCCACCACGGCGAGATCGAGGAGCACGTTTTCGAACTCCTTGGCGATGTATCCCGTATCCACATCGATGATGATGTAGCCGATCTGCTCACCGCCCGACTCGATGGGATAGGCCACCACGTCCTTGCTGGATCGACGCGGCCCGTAGATGTCCTCCTGCCTCTTGCCGGCCTCGAGAATGATGCGGCCGGTAGCGACACCGATGTAGGCGACTTCGGGGAACTCCCGCAGGAAGCTACCGAAATACTGCTCTGCGCCGACCAGCTTGGCGAGCGGTACGCCGGCGCTCACCGCACGCTGAATATTGCTGTTGATGACCGTGCCCATCAGGGTCGTGCGGTTGGCAATCTCCGGCTCGATGGATCGGTTTACCGTGCGGATGGTCAGAATCCCCAGCGTCAGCGCGGAGCCGATGATCAGCAACCCGGCCCAGGGCACGAGTTTCCTGGCGATCAAACGTGCAAGCGACGTCTCGGGAGTCGACGTCACTACCACTGCCTGGCCGTCACCATTGTCGTCATCGATAGGCGTTGAATCGTCTATCGCTTGGTCCGTGATGCCGAGGCTGCTGATCGCGGCATCGTAGCTCTTCGTGGCCCGGTGAAGGTGGTCTTCCAGCGTCTCGATATCGGCGCGGAGAAACCCCAGGTTTGCGGCTTCCTCTTCCGTCATCGGTGGAGTTTTTTCACCACCCCCGCCGTCATGCCGGATTGCGGATAAGAGTAAATCGAGCCGCGCGAGCCCGTGTATGGGGCCGGACAACCTCAATCGCAGCAATAGATAAGCCGCGGCCGAAAAGATGATCAGCAGGCCGAGGGTGGTGGTTGCGATGTGCTTGACGACAGCAGTGGTACGCTCGACGAACTCCTCTTTGGGATAGACGACGACGATGTTTGCCACCGTCGTACCGGCGGCGTTGCGTATGCTGATTCCGCTGTAGAGCTCCGTGTCGGTCTCGACACTCCATTGGCTGCTGTCAGCAAGCGACTGGGCCAGCTTGACCTCGTCCGGAACCTTGCCCGGATCGTCAGGGTCCGTCGTCTGAACGATGATGCCGGTCGGATTGAATGCGTGGATAGCGGTGATTCGGGGGTCGGTCTGTCGAGCGCGCGCCAGCACCTTCCGTGCATTGCGCACCATGGATATGGGCAGGCCGAGATTGACAACCGACTGGAAGGAATGCGCCGTCGTTTGCGCGACGACGGAGAGGCGCTGGCGAATCAGATCTGAGTAGAGTGCATTGTGCTGAAAGGACGAGAGCAGCGCCAGAACGATGAGAACCGTGGCGATTATCGCAGTGAAGGTAACCCAGCTACGCCACAGGATGGACATCGGTTCAAACCCTTCACCGTCCGTGGCGCAATCGTGCTTGTTGTTCTGTTACGGGGGCCTGACCCCAACGTCCGCTTCTGCAGGAGCGGGCGTCCCAGTAGTCTAACGTCTACGAACGCATTCGTCCGCCGTCGGCATCGTAGAGCGGCTTGTCCAGAATGTGCGCCGGATAGCTTTTCCCCATGATCTCGACCTCGACGTGAATGCCGGCTTTCGCCAGCTCCGTGGGCACGTAACCGAGCGCCACGGACTTGCCCACGTGGTGGGCGTAGCCTCCCGACGATACATAGCCGATCGCTTCGCCGTCCTTCATGATGGCCTCGTCGTTGCAGACATCGATGCCGTCGGTGTTCACGACCATGGTGACGAGCTTTTTCTTCGGGCCGGCCGTTGATTCGGCGAGCGCCGCCTGCTTGCCGACGAAGTCCTTGTCCCAGTGGATGAAGGCATCGAGGCCGCTCTCGGCGGCGGTGAAATCCGGGCGATAGTCGAGGGTCCAGGCGCCCCAGCCCTTCTCCAGGCGCAGGCTCATCAACGCCCGGGCGCCGTACCAACGCAAGCCGAGATCGACGCCCGCTTCCTCGATGGCTTCGGCGAGCTTCAGCTGATACGTGGGCGCCACATAGATTTCGTATCCCAGCTCGCCGGAGAAGGAGATGCGGGCGAGAATGGCGGGCACGTCGCCGACAAAGGTATTGCGAATATCCCGAAACTTGAACGCTTGCGCGCAAACATCGTCGCGGGTGATCCGCGCGAGAAGTGCGCGCGACTGCGGGCCGGAAATGCCGATGCCGTGCAGGCGGCTGGACACGTTTTCATAGCGCAGCCCCGCTTCCGGCAGGTGCGCATCGAACCAGCGGCGATGGGCTTCCTGCATGGCGCCGGATCCCAGCACCAGGAAGTGATCGTCGGCGAGACAGGCAACGCTGAGATCGCCATAGAGCTTGCCTTTCGGCGTCAGCATGGGCGTGAGCGAGATGCGCCCGGGTTTCGGTAATCGGCCTGCCAGCACCTGATCGAGAAAGACCCGGGCGCCTTCGCCCTTGAATGCGTGCTTGGCGAAGTTGGCGATCTCGATGGCGCCCACCGCTTCGCGCACGGCATTCACCTCCCGGCCCACATAGGCGTGGGCGCGGGAGCGGCGGAAGGTCGGATCTTCGTGGGCATCGTCGGGACCGTCGGCGAACCACAGGACGTGCTCGAGCCCGAAGCTCTGTCCCCACACCGCCCCCCTGGCCGTCAACCGATCGTAGAGCGCCGTGGTTTCCTGGCGGCGGCCCTTGGGCAGCGTCTCATTGGGAAATGTCATCACGAAACGGCGCTCGTAGTTTTCCGATGACTTGATGGTGCCCCAGTCCGGGGTCGCGAAGCTGCCGAAGCGGGCCACGTCCATGGCCCACACGTCGATGGAGGGCTCGCCGTCGATCATCCACTCCGCCATGCACATGCCCACGCCGCCGCCCTGGCAGAAACCCGCCATGACGCCCACGGCCACCCAATAGTTGCGCATTCCCGGCACCGGTCCGATCAAAGGATTGCCGTCGGGGCCGAAGGTGAAGGGACCGTTGACGATGTTCTTGATGCCGGCGCGCGCAAGCGCCGGAATGCGCTCGAACCCCACCGGCCAGACGGTCCTCGATGTGCTCCAGCTTCGGCTCCAGGAGCTCGTGACCGAAGTCCCGGGGCGTACCGGCCACCGACCACGGTGTCGCACGGGGCTCGTAGGTGCCGAGCAGCAAGCCGTCGCCCTCCTGGCGGAAGTACATGTTGCCTTCGTAATCGATACCCGCGGGCAGGCGTTCGTTGCCGCGCTCGGCGATCTCGGGGATCGTGTCCGTGATCAGGTAATGGTGCTCCATGGGTTGAACCGGCAGATGCACGCCTGCGAGCTGGGCCACCTCGCGGGCCCACAGGCCGCCCGCGTTGACGACAATCTCGGCGTTGATGCTGCCCCCCGGCGTCACCACATCCCAGCTGCCATCGGCACGCTGATTGGTTTCCAGCACCGGCGTATTGGTGTGGTAGTCAGCGCCGTGCACGCGCGCGGACTTGGCATAAGCGTAGGTGACACCGGAAGGATCGATGTCGCCGTCCAACGGATCCCACAGGGCGGCGATGTAATGGGAGGGATCGATCAACGGATGGCGGCGGGCGGCCTCCTCCACCGAGATAAACTCCTGATCGAGACCCATGTAGCGCGCCTTCGATCGCTCACGCTTCAGATAGTCGTACCAGTCCTGGTTGGATGCCAGATAAAAGCCCCCGGTCGCGTGCATGCCCACCGACTGACCCGATGTCTCCTCGATCTCTTTGTACAGATTGATGGTGTAGCCCTGGAGCCTGGAGATGTTGGGATCGGAGCTGATGGTGTGAATCTGCCCGGCGGCGTGCCAGCTCGAGCCGGAAGTGAGCTCGGAGCGCTCGAGCAGCACGACATCCTTCCAACCAAATTTCGCCAGGTGAAAGAGGATCGAGCAGCCGACGACACCGCCGCCGATGATGACGACCTTCGCGTGTGATTCCATGATCGACCTCCGTCAATACCAGGCGTCGGGCAGCTCGCGCTTGCGCCGCGCGACAAAGTCCCTGAGGGCCTCGTCCACCGCTGGATCGATGGGCGGTGCTTCGTAATCCTGCAACATCTGTTGCCAACGCTCGAAGGCGCGCTGTTGCGCGTCCTTGGCGCCGCGTTCTTCCCAGCTCTCCACGTTCTCGCTGTCGGACATGACGGCGTCGTAGTAGGCGGTCTCGTAGTTGCGCAGGGTGTGCGCGCAGCCGAGAAAATGGCCCGACGGCTCCACCTCCTCGTAGGCATCCCTGGCGAACGCATTGTCATCCATGGGCATGCCCGACAGCAGCACCTGGTAGCCTCCCAGGCGATCCGCGTCCAATACGAGCTTTTCGTAGCCGGTGCACAGCCCCCCTTCCAGCCATCCGGCGGCGTGCAGCACGTAGTTCGCCCCGCCGAGCACCGTCGACAGCATCGAGTCGGCGCTTTCGTAGGCAGCCTGGGCATCGGCGAGCTTCGATGCGGTCAGCGCGCCTCCACAGCGCAACGGAATGCCCAATCTGCGCGCAAGCTGGCCGATGATGAAGTTCGACATGACAGGCTCGGGCATGCCGAAAGTAGGGGCGCCCGACTTGAGGCTCATGGACGAAAGAAAATTACCGAGGACGAAAGGCGCGCCGGGCCGCACCAGCTGTGTGAAGGCGCAGCACATCATCGCTTCGGCGAGCGCTTGGGCGATGCATGCAGCGGTGGTGACCGGGCCCATGGCGCCGCCGAGAATAAAGGGCACCACGATGATGCCCTGGTTGGCGCCCGAGTAGACGCGGATGGATTCGGTGACGACTTTGTCCACCAGCAGCGGTGAGTTGGTGTTGACGTTGGCCATGATGACGCAGTTCTCCGCCATGATGTCGTCGCCATGAAGAATGCGTGCCATGGCGACCGAATCCTCGGCGCGGCTCATCTCGGTGATGGCGCCCAGATGCGGCTTGTCGGACCAGCGCATGTGCGCGTAAACCATATCCAGGTGGCGCTTGGAAACCGGCACATCGCAGGGCTCGCAGGTAACGAGTCCACCGTGATGCAGACTGGGGAGCATGTAGGTGAGCTTGACCAGCTCGATCAGGTTGTCGATGCTGCCGTAGCGGCGGCCGTTCTCCAGATCGCGCACGAAGGGCGCACCGTAGACAGGCGCGAATACCTGATTGGTGCCGCCGATCCGGACACTGCGCGCGGGGTTGCGGGCGAGCTGTGTAAACTCCGAAGGCGCCGTTGCGCACAGCTCCCTGATCATGCCGCGGGGAGCCTTGACCCGCGTGCCTTCCACGTCGGCACCGGCTTCGCGCCAGAGTCGCAGCGCCTCTTCATCGTCGCGGAACTCGAGGCCGACCTCCTGGATCAACCAATCGGCCTGATCCTCCAGCCTGACCAGGGCTTCCTCGTCGGCGAAGGGAAAGAAGGGGATCTGGCGCTTCACATAGGGCGGAGCGCTGGGGCGCTTGCCCCGCTCTCTGCGCCTGCGCCGGCCGCCGGCTGCTCTATCCCCCATGCACCTTCCTCCATTTCCGGGTGCATAGGGTAGAGGCAATCCGGGCCCCTGTAAGCCCCTGGATGGTCGGATAGTTAGAGAAACCTTGTCCGAACGCGACCTTCAAGTCTCGAATTGCGCCCTTACTCTCTTCGATCTTGCCAGGTAGTAGCCGAACAGAATCAGCAGCAGGACGAGAACGACGGCGGTCACCAGCCCGGGGACATCGGTGCGTGAGTCCCTTAAGAGATGGTCGGCGATCTGAATGAGCAGCAGCGCCGCCCAGGCCAGCGGTAGCGCGGCGCACAGGGGCCGCGACCAGGATTTGCGCAGCAACATGCCGACGAAGCACGCGCCGTGGGCGATGCGGTTTCCCTTTCCGGGTTCGCGCGCCTCACGCATCACTATGGCTGCCCCGTCTGCGCATGTTCCACAAGTACAGATTCAGGGTGGTCGGCTCGTGGATCGCAAAGTCGCGTTGTTGCACACTCCCCCGTCAACACGTAGAGCCAAGGGGGAACGGATGGCGGACCAGAACTACGATTTCATCGTGGTGGGCGGTGGGTCGGCGGGCTGTGTGCTTGCCAACAGGCTGAGCGAAAGCGGACGCCACCGGGTGCTCCTGCTCGAAGCAGGCCCGCGCTCTCATCCGCTGGAGCGCATCCCCATCAGCTATTCGAAGTTCATCGACAACCCGGCGGTCAACTGGTGCTTCATGTCGAAGCCGGAGGAGAGCACCGCCGGGCGGCCGATCCCGGTTCCCCGCGGACGAATGCTGGGCGGCTCCAGCGCTATCAACGGCCTGGTCTACACGCGCGGCCAGGCGCTCGACTACGACGCTTGGGCACAGATGGGAAACCGCGGCTGGAGCTACGATGACGTATTGCCAATCTTCAAACGCCTGGAAGCTTACGATGGCGGTGAAGACGAATTTCGTGGAAGAAACGGCCCCCTGCGATTGACCGAGGCGTACGACGAGAGCGCTCTTTACGACGCATGGTTTGCCGCCGGTGAAGAAGTCGGACTCGTGCGTAACCCGGATTACAACGGCGCCAGCCAGGAAGGTATCTGCAGGACACAGACCACTATTCACGATGGCTGGCGCATGAGCACATCCCGCTGTTATATCGATCCGGCACGGCGGCGCACCAATCTCCATATCCAGTGCGATGCCCATGTGGAGTCACTGTTACTGGAGGAAAAACGTTGCACGGGGCTTCGTTACCGCATCGGCGATGAGAGCCGCGAGGCGCGCGCACGCTGCGAGGTGGTGCTTTGCGCCGGCTCCATCAATTCACCTCAAATCCTCGAGCTCTCCGGCATCGGTCGGCCCGAGATACTCCAAGCCCAGGGCGTAACCGTGCAGCACGCGCTTCCTGGCGTCGGTGAGAATCTTCGCGATCACTATGCCCCCCGGTTGCGTTGGAACATTACACAGCGAGGAGTGACCTTCAACGATCGCGCGCGCGGTTTCGGGCTCGCATGGCAGATTCTGCGTTACGCGCTTACCCGCCGTGGCTTTCTGGCTCTACCATCGTCGCCGATTCTCGTATTCCTGCGCACCCGCGCGGAACTGGAAGCGCCGGACGTGCAGCTTCACTTCATTCCATTCGCCATCGAGAACTTCAAAAAACGCAGGCTGACCAAAGAGCCCGGTATAACCATCGCCATGTGTCAGCTCCGCCCGGAGAGCAAAGGATCGATTCACATCATTTCTCCAGATGCCACAAGCGCGCCGGAAATACGATTCAACTTTCTTTCCGCTGCTCTCGACCGTGAGACCCTGGTGGCCGGCGTGCGCGAGACACGCCGCTTGGTGGAGGCAAAGGCCATGGACGAATTTCGCGGCACCGAAGTCAGTCCCGGTTCCGATGTGCAGAGCGATGACGCGATCCTCGACTATATTCGCGCCACCGCGCAGACCGCCTACCATCCGGTGGGCACCTGCAAGATGGGCACGGACGAGATGGCCGTGGTCGACCCGGAGCTGAAGGTACGCGGCATCGCGGGTCTGCGGGTCGCGGATGGATCGATAATGCCGACGTTGATGTCCGGAAACACCAACGGGCCGATCATCATGATCGGCGAGAAAGCCTCCGACATGATAGCCGCGGCCTGGCGCTAGCCCGTAAATCGGGGACAGATCTATTTATTTTCTCTTCTGGTCAATCGGGGACAGATCTATTTTCTCTTCTGGCGGGTACCCGCCAGAAGAGAAAATAGATCTGTCCCCGAT
>SMUX01102313.1_pt1 | contig 15455 bp, 14 predicted proteins | sample 2456431 | NCBI WGS metagenome assembly SMUX01 (sample SAMN11095930, study PRJNA526329) | marine sediment metagenome | biome: Marine sediment; feature: Surficial sediment; material: Deep marine sediment; isolation source: Hadal surficial sediment | place: Pacific Ocean | collected 2014-11 | depth... | reverse complement strand
GTGGATGACCGGGGGATTCGAGATCGGAGGCGGAATCATCTTCACATATAACCGCTTGTACATCATACTTTTCTGTCTCCTCGTGCTTGGGACCCTCGCCTTCGTGATCCGTAAGTCCGCTTTCGGATTGAACGTGCGTGCCGTTACACAAAATCGGGAGATGGCCTCCACCATGGGGATCCCCACGGCACGGATGGACACCTTGACCTTCGGCCTCGGATCGGGCATCGCGGGGATGGCCGGTGTCGCCTTGAGCCAGATCGGTAACGTAAGCCCGAACTTGGGTCAGCTCTATATCGTGGATTCATTCATGGTGGTTGTTTTCGGCGGCGTCGGCAACCTGGCCGGTACGTTCCTGGGTGCCATGACGCTGGGGATCATCAACAAATTCCTCGAACCCATGGCTGGGGCGGTGCTCGGAAAGGTCGTCGTGCTGGTCACGGTCATCCTTTTTATCCAGCGCCGACCCCAGGGCCTCTTTGCCCTGCGCGGCAGGGCGGCGGGGAACTGAGGACGCTATGAATTCCGTCGCCTATCGCACGTCCCTTCTCTCTCCCGTGGGCTGGATCTATTTTGCCGTTGGCGGATTCTTGCTCTTGGTCCTGGTTCCCGCCCTCAATCTCATGGCGGGGGCGGGCTCCCTGCTCCATATTCCCGATTACCTGATCCCCCTGTTCGGCAAGTACCTCTGCTATGCCATGCTTGCCCTCAGTCTGGACCTGGTTTGGGGATATGTCGGCATCCTCAGCCTCGGCCACGGCGCGTTTTTCGCGCTGGGGGGCTATGCCTTCGGAATGTACCTGATGCGCTCCATCGGCGACCGTGGGGTCTATGGTAATTCCCTGTTGCCCGATTTCATGGTTTTCTTGAACTGGAAGGAGCTGCCCTGGTACTGGTATGGCTTTGACAACTTTGCCTTGGCCGCCATCATGGCCCTGGCGGTCCCAGGCCTCCTTGCCTTTGTCTTCGGGTGGTTTACCTTTCGATCCCGTATCACCGGCGTCTACCTGTCCATTATCACCCAGGCCATGACCTTCGCGCTCATGCTTGCCTTCTTCCGCAACGAAATGGGGTTCGGCGGGAATAATGGCCTGACCGATTTCAAAGATATCCTCGGTTTTAATCTGCAGGCGCGGGAAACGCGTGTGGGGCTCTATATGCTGTCCGCTTGGGGTCTTGGCGCGAGCTACTTGGTCTGTCGATTCATCATAACCTCCAAGCTTGGACGTTTGCTGCCCGCCATCCGGGACGCAGAGAGCCGGGTCCGGTTCCTTGGCTATTCGGTCGCCCATTGCAAGCTCTTTGTCTTTGTCGTATCAGGGGTTCTCGCGGGACTGGCCGGTGCCTTGTACGTGCCGCAGGTCGGGATCATCAACCCGAGCGAGTTCTCCCCGGCCAACTCCATCGAGATCGCCGTCTGGGTCGCCGTTGGAGGGCGCGGCACTCTCTTTGGCGCGATCCTCGGGGCCATTGTGGTCAATGGAATGAAGACCTATCTCACGGGCGCGGTTCCCGACATGTGGTTGTTCTTCCTCGGTGCACTGTTTATTCTTGTCACCTTGTTTTTCCCGAAGGGCATCGTGGGGTTGTTCGAGTCGCGTAGGGGCGAGCCCAAGGGGCGCCTTTCAGATGGAGTGCAAAACAGTGGCTGAACCCATGACCTTGAACAAACCCGTGAAGACCATCGAGACGGAAGCACATCGGGCCCCGCAGACACTACTTTACCTCGATGGGGTGACCGTCAGTTTCGACGGCTTCAAGGCCCTGAACGGGCTTTCCCTCATCGTCGATAAAGGCGAACTGCGAACGATAATCGGGCCCAATGGGGCCGGTAAGACAACGATGCTTGATGTCGTGACCGGCAAGTCGCGGCCCGATGAGGGCAGAGTCCTGTTTAACGGCGATTGTGACCTTACGAAACTGGACGAGGCGGCCATTGCCAATCTCGGGATCGGTCGTAAATTTCAGCAGCCTACCGTCTTTGAAAACCTCACGGTCCAGGACAATCTGGAACTGGCCCTCAAGACCGACCGCCGCATGTTCAGCACCCTGTTCTTCAAGCTCAAGGACGAGCATACCCAACGCATCGAATCCACCCTAGAAATGGTCGGCCTCACGGCCCACCGCACCAATCTGGCTGGCACCCTGAGCCATGGCCAGAAACAATGGCTTGAGATCGGTATGCTGCTGATCCAGGACCAGGAGCTTCTCCTATTGGACGAGCCCGTGGCCGGCATGACGGATCAGGAGACGGAGGAGACCGTTTTGCTGATATTGAGTATCGCTGAAGACCGGACCGTCATCGTCGTCGAACACGACATGGAATTTGTCCGCTCCCTCGGCGCGCGGGTCACCGTGCTGCACGAGGGACGGGTGCTTGCTGAGGGATCCATCGACACCATCCAGAACAACCCGCGAGTCGTCGAAGTCTATTTGGGGCGATAACCATGCTTCGGGTGGAAAACGTTCATTTGTTCTATGGTGCGAGCCACATCCTTCGAGGGGTGAACCTTTGCGCGGAGAAGGGACAGGTGACGTGTATCCTGGGTCGGAACGGCGTGGGCAAAACATCTCTCATGCGCGCGATCCTCGGACTTCAGTCCATCGGCGAAGGCCGCATCCTTTGGGAGGACAAGAATATCACCCATCTGTATCCGCACCAGCGTGCCCGGCTCGGGCTGGCCAACGTGCCGCAAGGAAGGGAGATCTTCCCGCGCCTTACGGTGGAGGAAAACCTTCGCACGGGCTTTGCCCAACTTCCCAAGGCCCTTCGAACCATCCCGGAACATGTCTTTCAACTCTTCCCGGCGCTCAAGAACATGCTGAATCGACGGGGCGGTGACCTTTCGGGGGGCCAGCAGCAACAGCTCACCATTGCGCGCGCCCTGGTCACGCGGCCGCGACTTCTCCTCCTCGACGAGCCGACGGAAGGAATTCAGCCCTCGATCATCAAGGAGATCAAAAACGTGATCGAGCGATTGGCCGCCCGAGGCGATATGGCGATCCTGCTGGTCGAGCAGTACTTCGAATTTGCCCGAGACCTTGCCGACCAGTTCTACGTCTTGAACCGTGGGGAGACCGTCATGGAGGGAAAGAGGGGGGAGATGAATGAGCCCGATGTCCGTCGTCACCTTACCGTCTGAGTGCGTCCTTGACCGGCGCCGGGGGCCCTCCAATCCGCGGCTCCAGAGGGGAGACGGGGTGGTGGAGATCGCGTTTTCCTCGGCAACGGGGACGACCAGGCTCAAACACCTTTACCAGAAGGGGCCGTGTCGGGCACTTTTTCCCCAACCGCTTCCGGACGAGTTAGCCACTGCGGTGGTTGCAACCACGTCCGGAGGAATTACGGGAGGGGACAGGCTTAGAATCGACTTGGCTGCCTGCGCGGGGGCGGCTGCAGTGGTCACCACTCAAGCGGCGGAAAAGGTGTATCGATCACTGGGCGACAACTGCACCGTCGATATCCATGTCATGGGGGAGACGGACACATGGTTGGAATGGCTGCCGCAGGAGACGATCCTCTTTGACCACGGGCGGATATGGCGTTCGACTGTGGTCGACGCCCGTTCCGGGGCAATGATCATGGCCGGGGATATCTTGGTCTTCGGCCGCCTTGCCCATGGAGAAGTCTTTAAGTGCGGCTTCCTGCACGACTCCTGGAAGGTATACCGGAACGGCCACCTGATATGGACGGACGCCTTGCGGTTGGATGGCAACGTGACTCCGCTATTGGACGACGCGGCCGGGTTCGCGGGGGCGCGCTCCGTGGCCACGTTCGTATACGTCGCCGACGACGCCCGCCGCCATTTGAATGTTGCCCGTGATCTGCTGGCTGGTAGTCAAGTCCGCTGCGGTGCGACCTGCGTTAACGAGGTCCTTCTGGTCAGATTCCTTTCATCGGAGCCACAGATCCTGCGCGTCACCTTCGGGGAATTCTGGGCGGGGTTCCGCCAGCGGGTTCGCGGTTTGCCGGCGCGCCTGCCCCGGGTCTGGCATTGCTGACGTGAGGTAAACGGAGGAGAGCGAGATGAACTTGACCCCACGTGAGAAGGATAAACTCCTGGTCGCCATGGCGGCGACGGTTGCGCGCCGCAGGTTGGCACGCGGCGTCAAACTCAACCACCCCGAGGCGGTTGCGCTGATTTCGGATTTTGTTGTAGAAGGCGCGCGTGACGGGAAAAGCGTTACGGATCTCATGCGTGACGGCGCCATGGTGGTGAATCGTAATCAGGTCATGGATGGGGTGGCCGAGATGATTGACGAGGTTCAGGTCGAGGCCACCTTCCCGGACGGCACCAAGCTTGTGACCGTTCACAGCCCTATCCGTTAAAGAGGAGGACTCAGCATATGATCCCGGGAGAAATCTTGCCAAAGGACGGTGCAATCATCCTCAATGAGGGGCGAGAAACGCTCGTCATGGAGGTGTCCAACAGCGGGGACCGGCCGATCCAAGTGGGGTCCCATTACCATTTCTATGAGACCAACGAGGCCTTGCGCTTCGATCGGGAAAAGACGCGCGGTTTTCGCCTCGACATCCCCGCGGGAACCGCTGTCAGGTTCGAGCCGGGGCAGACACGAACGGTAGCGCTCGTGGCCTATGGGGGAAAGCGAGTGGTCCATGGCTTCAATGGCAAGGTCAACGGCCCGCTCCAGTAGGGCGATGAAAGATATTCTCAAGAAGGGCCTTTTTCAGCAGGCCGCCAGGAGGTAAGGGAAATGGCCAGCAAGATCGAGCGCGCGGCCTACGCCGGCATGTTCGGACCCACGGTAGGGGACAGGGTGCGTCTCGCCGATACCGACCTCCTCGTTGAGGTCGAGGAAGACCGGACCCTTTACGGTGAGGAGGTCAAGTTCGGGGGCGGCAAGGTCATCCGCGACGGGATGGGGCAAAGTCAGGTCTCGCGTGCCGACGGCGCCGTGGACACGGTGATCACCAACGCCCTGATCATCGATCATTGGGGGATCGTCAAGGCCGATATCGGCATCCGCGATGGAAGGATCTCCGGCATCGGCAAGGCCGGAAATCCGGACATCCAGCCCGGTGTCGATATCGTTATCGGTCCGGGGACGGAGGTCATCGCGGCCGAAGGAAAGATTGTGACTGCGGGCGGACTCGATGTGCACATCCACTTCATCTGCCCACAGCTGATGGAAGAGGCCCTCTTCAGCGGGATTACGACTATGATGGGGGGTGGTACGGGCCCGGCGGCCGGCACCAACGCGACCACATGTACACCGGGAGCGTGGCACATTGGGCGCATGCTGCAGGCGGCGGAGGCATTTCCCATGAACCTGGGCTTCTTCGGCAAGGGGAACGCCAGTCTGCCCAGTGCGCTCGAAGAGCAGGTAAGGGGGGGCGCCTGCGCGCTCAAGCTCCACGAAGATTGGGGGACCACCCCGGCGGCGATCGATCGGTGTCTGTCGGTGGCGGACGATTATGACGTGCAGGTGCTGATTCACACGGACACGCTGAATGAATCCGGCTTTGTTGAAAATACGATGCGCGCCTTCAAGGGCCGAACCATCCATGCCTTTCACACCGAGGGCGCCGGGGGAGGCCATGCCCCGGATATCATCAAGGTCTGTGGGGAGCCCAACGTCTTACCCTCCTCTACGAACCCGACGCGGCCCTTTACGGTCAATACGGTGGAAGAGCACCTTGACATGCTCATGGTCTGCCATCACCTCGATGCCAAGATTCCCGAGGATGTTGCCTTTGCGGAAAGCCGGATCCGGAAGGAAACGATCGCGGCGGAGGATATCCTGCATGACATGGGGGCCTTCAGCATGATTTCTTCGGATAGCCAGGCCATGGGCCGGGTAGGCGAAGTTATCATTCGAACCTGGCAGACGGCCCATAAGATGAAACAGCAGCGAGGCCGGTTGCCGGAAGAAAAGGGGGACAACGACAACCTCCGGGTGAAACGCTACATCGCAAAATATACTATCAACCCGGCCATCGCCCAGGGGATCACCGATTACGTCGGCTCAGTGGAGACCGGGAAACTGGCGGACTTGGTGCTCTGGTCGCCCGCATTTTTTGGCGTGAAGCCAGCTTTGGTAATCAAATGCGGCACTATTGCCGCCGCCCCCATGGGCGATCCCAACGCCTCGATTCCGACGCCTCAGCCAGTGCACTACCGTCCCATGTTCGGAGCCTTCGGCCGCTCGTGCGAGGAAAGCTCCGTTAGTTTCGTGAGCCGGGCATCGTTGGACGCCGGGCTTGCCGAGCGCTTGGGCCTCAGGCGGACCCTCCTCCCTGTTTCGAATACCCGCGGGCGCATCGGTAAAGCCAGTATGGTGCACAACGATCTCACCCCGCGGATCGAGGTTGACCCGGAAACCTATGAGGTGCGGGCGAACGGCGAGCTGTTGACCTGTGAACCCGCTGCGGTTCTCCCCTTGGCGCAACGCTACTTTTTGTTCTGAGGGTGTGGGTGGAAAACGCCATGGATAGTGCTGCGCTCTACCGGTTGCTCACGTGGTTTTCGCCGTCCTTCCCGGTGGGTGCGTACTCCTATAGCCATGGCCTTGAGTTCGCCGTGGCTGAAGGCCTCGTGGAGGACCGGGAAAGTTTGACCGGCTGGATACGCGCGCTCCTGATGCATGGGAGCGGCCTGGTGGACGGTGCTTTGTTCTCAGCGGCGTGGCGTGCGGCCAGTGTCGGAGACATAGCGGCGCTTAGGAACGTGGCCGAATTTGCCTCGGCTTTTCGTGGCACGGGAGAACTAGCGCTGGAAAGCACGGCTCAGGGGGAGGCCTTCTCGGTGATGGCGCAGGCGATTGGAAAAGTACCCATGCTTTCGCAGCTTGCCAAAGACCAACGCGGCGTTGCCTACCCCGTGGTTGTGGGGGTAGCCTGTGTGGCCGGAGGTATTCCTCTCGATGCGGGTCTGGCGGCCTACCTGCATGCCTTTGCGGCAAATCTGATTTCTGCTGGGGTTCGGTTGATCCCCCTGGGTCAGGTCGACGGCCAGCGTGGCATCTTGGCCCTAGAACCATATGTGCTTAGCTCGTTCAAAAGGGCCCTCGAGACTTCCCTGGACGCCCTCGGCACTGCCACGCCAATGGTCGAATGGGCTTCGATGAAACATGAAACCCAGCACACGAGGTTGTTCCGCTCATGACTCGATCCATCCATAGCCCTCTCCGTGTCGGCGTCGGGGGACCCGTGGGATCCGGAAAGACGGCTCTTATCGACGCCCTTTGCAAGTCCATGCGCGGCCGCTATGAAATCGCGGTGGTCACCAACGACATTTATACGAGGGAGGACGCGGAGTTTTTGGTGCGATCGGGCGCGCTCGCTGCTGAAAGGATCGTTGGCGTGGAGACGGGCGGCTGCCCACACACGGCAATCCGTGAGGACGCATCCATGAACTTGGCCGCCGTCGGTGACATGAGCAGGCTCTTTCCTGAACTCGAATTGGTCTTCATTGAGTCCGGGGGGGATAATCTCGCTGCCACCTTTAGCCCGGACCTTGCCGACATCACGATTTACGTTATCGACGTCTCAGCGGGGGATAAGATCCCACGCAAGGGAGGGCCCAGTATTACCCGCTCGGACCTCCTGGTCATCAACAAGATTGATTTGGCCCCCTATGTGGGCGCCAGCCTCGAGGTCATGGACCGGGATGCAAGAAAAATGCGCGGCGCACGGCCGTTCGTCTTTACCAATATAAAAGAGGGGAATGGCGTAGAAAAAGTGGCCCGCTTCATCGTGGAGACCGGTGGGTTAGGCGCGCCGAAACGATAGGAAGGGGAACCCCAGCCGTCGGTCAGCGTGAAATAGGGGTCACTATCTCCTGATGGAAAAAGTATCGAAGGTCTCCAAGTTATTTAGGTAATTCTCCCACTTCAGCTGGACGTGACGGACCTGGGCCCCGGCCGGCCCCTGGTGACACCATTGAATCATTGCATCGATCTTTTTCTTTTTCCCCTCTGCGACCACCTCAACAGATCCATCGGGGCAATTTCTCACCCATCCTTTGACACCTAGGCGCTTGGCCTCTTGCACGGTAGAGGTGCGGAAAAATACTCCCTGAACCCATCCCTCGATGGTGAGATGCACCCTTACCTGATCCTCAGGGGACTCCGCCTTCATGAGAGTTCCTACAGATCCCTCTTAACGTACAGCCTATACATCTGCAAGATCATCCCGCACAGAGCATGAAGGGAAACCAGCTGGCAGTGAGCAGCGGGCAGCAAAGCGCAAAGCGTCCACTTTTAAGCCATCAGCTCTCAGCCATCAGCCTTCAGCTCCGGACTCATTACTGCTAACTGCACACTGTCTTTCTGCTCCTTTACTCGGGCTGACAGCTGATAGCTGACTGCTGATAGCTAAATTCGCTCAGTACTCAGCACTCGTTACTCAGTACTACTCAAAGACGCTTTGTGCTATGCGCCATGCGATGAGCGTTTTGGCCTCTGCGTCTCTGCGGTGAAATCTCCGAATCCTTAAGTTTTTCTACAGCCAGTTGTTAATGTGAAAACAGCCGGGGGAGCCAGGTGACCAAGGACGGAAAAGTTGCCACCAAGGTGAGCCCCACGATCTGGATGAGGACGAAGGGGATAATTCCACGATAGATGTGACCTGTGGTGATCTCAGGTGGGGCCACTCCTCTGAGATAAAAGAGGGCGAAGCCAAAGGGAGGAGTGAGAAAGGAGGTCTGCAGGTTGATACCGAGAAGGACCCCATACCAGATGGGGTCGAAACCCATCTCGTGCAGGATCGGGGCAATCACCGGGAGATGGATGAAGGCGATCTCGATGAAGTCGAGGAAGAATCCAAGAACGAAGACGATACCCATAATGCTTGCAAAGACTGCCCAAGGCGGAATCGATAGGTCGGCGATGAAGTTTCGGATCAGTGCGTCTCCCGCCATTCCTCGAAAGGCCAGACCAAAGGCCGTGGCTCCCACCAATATAATGAAGACCATGCTAGTGAGGCGAGTCGTGGTCTGCATGACCTCCCTAAGCATTGTGAGATTGAATCTCCTGTTTACCACGGCAAGGAAGACCGCGCCGGCCGCTCCGAGGGCGGCGGCCTCAGTAGGAGCAGCAATGCCAAAAAAGATGGAGCCGAGGACGGCCACCATCAAGGTGAGGGCAGGGATTACGGCCTTTCCTGCGCGGAACCAGAGTTCCCCTCTGGTGAAGGCGGTTCGTTCCATGGGCGGCATAAGCCCGGGACGGGTGATCGATACCACGAGCAAATAAATGATGTACAGGCCAGCGAGGCTCACGCCGGGTATGATGGCTCCAAGGAACAGATCTCCCACAGGCACACCCAGTATGTCTCCCACCAGGACCAGGACGATGCTTGGTGGGATGATCTGACCTAAGGTACCCGAGGCGCAGACCACGCCCGCGGCCAGCTCCTTTTGGTAGCCCCGCCTCAGCATGGTGGGGAGGGCGATTAACCCCATAGTGGTGACCGTGGCCCCAACAATTCCGGTGGAGGCCGCTAGGAGTGTCCCAACGATCACGACTGAAATAGCCAGGCCACCTGGAAAACGTCCAAAGAGCTGTGCCATGGTTTCCAGAAGGTCCTGGGCCAATCCCGAGCGCTCCAGCGTGACTCCCATGAATATAAAGAGAGGCACAGTGATAAGAGTGAAATTGGTCATGATTCCCCAGACTCGGAGCGGGAGAAGATCGAAAAAACTCATGCCGAAGGCGTAGAGACCAAAGGCAAGTGCGGTCCCACCGATGGTGAAGGCGATGGGATAACCCGCCAAGACCAGGAGGGTAAAGACGAGAAACATGAATGCGGGGAGGAGATCCGTCATGGGTTCTTGCGCGGTCTGGCAGCTGGCTTTTTCTGGAGGAGGACATGGGCGTTTTTGATGGTCTCTGAAAGGCCCTGGAGTCCCAGGAGAAAAAATCCCACTGGAATGGCTGCCTTCAGAAGGTACCTGGCGGCAAGCCCTCCGGGGTCCGGTGAACCTTCCAGGACCGCCCAGGAGTGTTCAATAAAAGGAAGCGAGGTTTTGATCAGGAGAAAGCATGTGGGGAATAGAAAGAGGAGGGCGAAGACGAAGTTTACCAGGGCCTGCCTGCGCGGAGACAGACGAGCATAAAAAATGTCCACCCGGACATGTCCATCCTTTAGGTGGGTAAAGCCTGCTGCACACAAGAAAATCAGGGCGAACAGATGCCACTCAAGTTCGTGGACGAAAACAAAGCTGGTGTTGAAGACGTAGCGCATGGTTACATCGGCTGTGGTGACCATCACCATAACAGCCGTGAGCCAAGCAATGGTCCGACCCACACGATCGTTTAGGCCATCGATCCAGCGTGCCAGGGCGAGGAAGGGGTTGGACGAGGCCCTTGGTCCCTCGCTGAATGAAGGGGCGTTGGTTTTATCCATTATGGCTCGATGAGTGTTAGGAAGGCCTTCTCGTCCAGGATGTTAATTCCCAGTTCCTTTGCCTTACTCCGTTTAGAGCCAGGATCGGCGCCGATGACAACGTAGTTTGTAGAGCGGCTGACACTGGAGGTCACCTTGCCTCCCAAAGACTCGATCCTTTTCTGGGCTTCCATGCGAGACAGCGTCTCGAGTCCTCCCGTGAGAACAAGGGTCATTCCCGTCAATTTCCCTGCCCTCTTCGGTTCCCTGCGAGCCTGGACTCCGGCCTTGAGGAGTTCTTGGATGACCCCGCGGTTTTCCTTTTGGCTGAAGAAGCGCTCGATGCTCTTGGCCACTTCGGGCCCAATCTCTCGGACCTCTTTTAACTGTTCCTCAGAGGCATTCATGAGTTGATGTAAGTTGCCGAAGTGGTCGGCCAAGAGTTTCGCCGTCGCCTCGCCCACGTGGCGGATCCCCAACGCGGATACAAAGCGTGCCAGGGTGGACCCCTTGCTTCGTGTCAGCGAATCAATGAGGTTCTGAGCTGATTTGTCCCCCATTCGTTCCAGAGCGGCCAGCTCTTCTTTTTCCAGGCCGTATAGGTCCGCAATGTCGTTGACCAGTTTACGGTCGACGAGTTGGTCGATGAGCTTCTCGCCGAGCCCCTCGATGTCCATTGTCCCGCGGGAACCAAAGAATTTTAGACTCTCTTTGAGTTTTGCGGGGCACGAGAGCCCCACGCATCGGTAAGCCACCTCGCCTTCTTCTCGGTACACCGAGGACCCGCACACAGGACATTGCTCGGGCATCTTGAATTTCTTCTCTCGACCGGTCCTCTTTTCTGGAATCACCTGGACCACGTAGGGAATCACATCGCCTGCCCGCTCGACGATGACCGTGTCGCCGATTCGAATATCCTTTCGCTCCACCTCATCCATATTGTGCAGCGAGGCGCTCTTGACCGTAACACCGCCCACCTGGACTGGCTCCAGGCTGGCCACTGGCGTTAACGTGCCGGTGCGGCCCACTTGGGCCTGAATGTCACGGATCCGTGTGGTCGCCTGTCGAGGCTTGAATTTATAGGCTATGGCCCAGCGTGGGGAGCGGGAGATCTCTCCGAGCCGCCGCTGGAGGTCCAGGCTGTCCACTTTGATGACGAGGCCGTCGATTTCATAGGGGAGATCTTCGCGTTGGCTTTCCATTTCGCGGAAGTAGGTGAAGATCTCCTCTAGGCTGCGGCAGAGGCGAACGAAGGGAACCGGTTTTAACCCCCACTCCTTGAGGGTCTTAAGAAAGTCCATGTGACTCGTGAATGAGGTTCCTGCTACTTCGCCCACGCCGTGGCAGAAAATATCCAGGGGGCGCTTTGCAGTGGCCGTGGAATCCAGCTGTTTCAGCGATCCTGCCGCTGAATTGCGTGGGTTGGCGAAGACGGGCTGTCCCTCTTCTTCCCGCTCCCGGTTGAGTTTTTGGAAGGCTTGGTGCGACAGAAAGACCTCACCCCTGAGCTCGAGACGTCGTGGGATGTTTTTTCTGCTTTTTCTTAGGTTGAGAGGGATGGAACGGATGGTTTTGAGGTTAAGAGAGATGTCTTCCCCGTTGATGCCATCGCCCCGGGTGGAGCCAACCGTGAAGTGTCCGTTTTCATAGACCAGTTCTACGGCGACGCCGTCGATCTTTGGCTCCACGACATATTGGATCGGCTGAGAGCTTTTGAGAAAACGACGTATTCTTTCCTCAAATTCCTTCATCTCTTCTTGGTTGGTGGCGTTGTTGAGGGAAAGCATCGGGATGTTGTGGTGGACCGTGGTAAATTTTTCCACCGGCGGGGCCCCGACCTTTTGCGTGGGAGAATCCGGTGAGGCGAATTCAGGATGGGCCTTTTCCAGCTCCAGCAATCGACGAAAGAGACGGTCGTATTCGGCGTCACTGATAACCGGATTGTCCAGGACGTAGTAATGGTAGTTATGTTTCTCTAGCTGCTCGCGCAGGTTGAGGACTTCGCGCTTGGTTTCTTCTCGAGACGACGCCATTGGTATTAATAATGCCCGCGGCAGTCAGCTGTGAAAAATGCGTGAGACTGGCCAAAAAAAGTTAGCATAAATGGACAGGCAGTTGAAATCATGATTGGCTACCACAACGCACGAAGCAAATCCAGCTGGCAGTGAGCAGCAATTCAGTAGGCAGATAGCTGTGGGCACTAGGCAGCAAGAAAGCAAATACAAGAAAGCAGTTGGCAAAAAACAGACATCAGCAAGCAGCAAGAAATCAACCCCTCTGCCTGAATTTTCTAAATTCAGACTTGCGTACGGCATACTGCTATCTGCCTACTAGTTTCCCTTGGAGTCTTGGCGCGAAACACATTGTTGCAGTCGTTCTGTTGAACATTTGATAGGGCCTAATTACCTTTGACTGTTGACCCTCTTAAGCGCTGCCGTGAGCCTTGGGTGGAGTTTTAGTTTCTTCAGATGCTTTTTGATCTCCAGAGGGGTAAGTGGTCCCTTCTCGGTGATGACTGCCGTTAGATAGGATAAGGGTGTGATGTCGAAATAGCGATTGATAATTTTCAGTCCTCTAGGGGGATGAGCCAGAATCTCCTCCGGGGGTTTATCCTGAATCGCCTTGTCAATAGGATAGTTCAAAGGGAGGAACTTTTCACTTCCGGCCAAGGCGTAAAAAGGAACGGAGCAGTGTTTGGCCACGATGGCCAGACAGAGGGTCCCTGACTTGTTAGTAAGCCCGCGCAGAGAAACAGAATCAGCACCGACCAGGGCCAAACTCATCCTTCTTTTGCTCCCAGGGGGGGCCGTCATAAGGGACATTGCCAGGGCGTCGGTTGTTAGGGATGTGGGGATTCCGTGTGTCGCTAGACGGCGTGCCAGGAGGGTGCCTTCGCCGGCGGGGCGGGATTCGCTACAGATGACGGAAAATCGTTTCCCTTTCTTCCAACAGTGGAAAAGGGCTTCCGTGACCGAGCGGCTTGAAGAGTAAATTAGAATGGTGTCCTTTGTCCTGACCCGACGGAAGAGGTGGGCTGAAATGCTCCGATTGTGTTCTTTCATTTCACGGATATAGGTTTCTGTGGCGCGTTGGAGGTCCTTTGCCGCGGCAGACCCATCGGGGGCTTTATTGAGATCGGAAAGGATAGTATTGAACAGGTTAAAGAGAGACGCCATGGCAGGTTGGGCGCGGAGAAGTTTACTGCCGATTTCGAGCACATCCCTGTGCAATTCCTCTGAAGGGGAGTGTTTCTTCTCTTGCAGGAGTCGCAGGACAAGGCGACCTGCCTTGGTGGTTAGGTCCTGTGATCCGGAGAGGTTGTCGTGGATGATCTCTTGGGTCAGCGATTCAATGCTCATAAATACGCAAAATAGCTTTAATGGTAAGAAGATTGGTCATCCCTAACAGCTCACTCAGCACGTATCATAGCCATTGAGGGAGTCGCAATGGAAGGGTTCATCCGGTTTGTCGAGTCACGGCCTACTACCCTACCGGGATGATACCCCAAGACCACGGGCATAAGTTCGTGGTATGGGGTTTACTTATGGAGCGAGCGTTGACCCTCCTTTGGCAGTGTGTTAACTATTTAATTATATGGGTTTTCTGACGATTCTTACTTTTTTGTGGCTTGCCCTTTTTTCAGGCTGTACACCTTCCGTTTCAGCTCCCAAAGGGTCGCTGGGGGAAACGGATGGGGAGCAGCCGGCCCCCTTTGCTGGGAAAAAAAAGACCGAAGTCCCGGGAAGCGCCAAGGCGTATGCCCATTTTATCCAGGGCCAACTTCACCTCACAGATGGAAATTTGTCCGGAGCCCTCGGGGAATTTGAGTTAGCAAGCCAGGCCGATCCGTCAAATGCCTTTTTGCGGCTCCGCTTAGCCACCCTCTACCTGCGGCAGGGACAGCTGGATAGCGCCTTAAAGGAGGCGGAAGAGGCATCACGGCTGGACCCCAAAGAAATAAAAAGCCATCGACTTTTAGCAGGTCTCTATACCTCCACAGGGCAGGACGCCAGGGGAATCGAAGAATATGAAAAGGTTCTCCAGTTAGATCCCAAAAATCAGGAGGCCCTTCTCTATCTCGGGGCGCTCCATCTTAAGGGGAAAGATTTCGAGCAGACCGCCAAATATCTCGAGCAACTCATCGCCCTCAATTCCTCGTCGGTGCTTGGATATTACTATCTGGGGAGGGTCCAGGTCGAGACCAAAAAGTTGCCGGACGCAGAGGAAAGCTACCGCAAGGCACTTGAATTGCATCCCAAGTCCGAGGCCGTGCTGATGGACCTTGCTTTGATATATGAGCTGCAGGGGAAGAAGGAAGAGGCCATCCGGACCTATCAATCTCTTCTCAGTGCTCGTCCCAAAAATGAGTGGGCGAGAAAAAGGCTGGGTGAGATTTACGTGGGACAGAACAAACTGGACGAGGCCCTGGAGCAATTCCAAAGGTTACAGGTGGAGGAAGCTGACCCCAGTAAGACAAGGACCAAGATCGGCCTCATTTATTATGGGCGGCGTGATTTTGCCAGGGCATCCACTGAGTTCAACCTAGTCTTGGCTGGTGACCCTGACAACCATCGGGTCCGTTATTTTCTTGGTGCTAGCTACGCCCAGATGAGGGATGATGAAAGGGCCATAGAGGAATTGAATCGTATCCCGGAAGAAAGCGACTACTTTTCCGAATCTCGTATCCAGCTTGCCTCCCTCTACGACCGTAATAAAGAATTTTCCAAGGCCATAGAATCGGTTCAGGCAGCGTTACGAATGCAGAAAGGCAAGAACCGAAAGGAGCTTCTCAACCTCTTGTCGTCGCTTTACCATAAGGCGAAAGATTACCCGATGGCCATCCAAACATTACAAGAGGTCCTTGATCTTGATCCCAAAAGCGATCAGGCCCACTTTCGACTGGGGGCGCTCTACGACGAGAGTAAGAACAAAGACAAGACCATTGAGCATATGAAAAAGGCCATCGAGCTGGACCCGAAAAACGCAGCCGCCTTGAATTATTTGGGTTACACGTATGCGGAGATGGGTACTTATTTAGACGAGGCTGAAGAGATGATTGTTAGGGCGCTAAAGCTTGAGCCTAATGACGGGTTTTATATCGATAGCC
>SMUX01257105.1_pt1 | contig 15457 bp, 12 predicted proteins | sample 2456431 | NCBI WGS metagenome assembly SMUX01 (sample SAMN11095930, study PRJNA526329) | marine sediment metagenome | biome: Marine sediment; feature: Surficial sediment; material: Deep marine sediment; isolation source: Hadal surficial sediment | place: Pacific Ocean | collected 2014-11 | depth... | reverse complement strand
GACGGGATAGGCCTTGAGGCATATCTTTTCTTTGAAGCGTTTGTCGGCAGGTTCAGAGGGCTGCTCGACGCAGGCGCCGGTCTCGTTGTAAACCCACCCGTGGTAGGCGCAACGGAGGCCGTTTTCCTCGGGGATGCCGTAGGAGAGGTTTGCCTTTCGGTGCGCACACCTCGGTTCGATACATCCGACTTTGCCCTTGAGGTCACGGTAGAGCAGGAGGTCTTCACCCAGAAGCCTTATTTCCTTCGTAGGGTTCTCTTCGTTCAACTCCGCACTGGGAGCGATGGGGTGCCAGTAGCGCCGCATGACTTTACCCATGGGTGTAGCTGGCCCAACCCGTGTAAAGCGATCATTCTGTTCGGCGGTCAACATGAAAGCACCTCCTCATTTTAAATAATTGGAGAGCCTCATCATAAACACTCAGTTTGAGTGAGAGAGTAGTCGAGAACTGGAATTATGTCAACTTGAGTGGGCAAGCGTTTCTTTTGTGCTAATGTTTTGCCACATGAACCTGAATGAATGCATCCAGCTTGCCATGATTGTCACGTTTGAGTAATATTTCCTCATTCATCCTAACGCGTATGAAAACGGCTACAAGCAAACTTTTCCTGCAGACCATTTTATTGGGTGCAATAAGCGCAGTGCTCTATTTTCTGCTTTACTACTTCGAGGATAGGATGTTGGACTGGTCCAGGGGATTTGCAGTAGATAGGTGGTATTTCCTAGCACCCATCTTCATTGCTCTCATCTTTTCAGCAGTCCATGGTGTTTTTACTAGCCACTTCTGGGAACTCTTGGGCATTCGCGCCAAGAAGCCCGTAATCGACAGGCGGTAGCATAGTGGAGTTTATAGACCTAGGTGTAACCCATGTCCTTTTCCTATTTTTTGTTGGCTTTGTGGGAGGATTGGTAAGCGGATTTATCGGCTCAGGTGGGGCATTTGTGTTGACCCCCGCCATGATGAGCCTGGGCGTGCCGGCCATTGTAGCGGTGGCCAGTAACATGTGCCATAAGTTTCCCAAAGCCCTGGTAGGTGCTGTAAAACGTGCAAAATATGGCCAGGTAGACTTAAGACTTGGTATTGTGCTGGGGATCTCTGCGGAAATAGGGGTCATTATCGGGGCTAACTTTCAGGCCTCTATCAGCCAAGCTTTTGGAAGTGCCGGTTCAAATCTCTACGTCTCGTTGGTGTTAATTATTGTCTTGGTGTTTGTTGGGGGCTTTGTGTTACGTGACTTTTGGAAGAGCAGATTGGGTAGCCTTGAGGAGCAACCCACTAGGAAACTGGCTCTTTGGCTCCAATCCGTCCACATTCCCGGTACGATGATGTACTTTAGGAGTATGAACGCGCGGGTATCGGTGTTGTTTACTGTCCCCATAGGAGTTGCCACGGGTATGTTGGCGGGGACCATTGCAGTGGGTGGATTTATCGGTGTGCCTGCCATGATCTATATATTGGGTGTTCCCAGTTTGATGGCAACTGCCACCGAATTAGTCATTGCATTTACCATGGGCCTGGGCGGATCAATTATGTTTGCTTGGAGCGGCTTCGTGGATATTCGTTTGGCAATGATAATCCTTGCGGGATCGCTCTTCGGAATACAGTTGGGCGCCATGAGCACCACTTATATCCAGTCCAATATGGTCAAATTGGTAATGGGGTTGATAATGATTCTCGTGGCACTGAGTCGCATGATCGCCGTGCCCATTTATCTGGCTGATTTGGGGACCATTGAAACTTTGTCAAAAAGCACCATCGGTGTCTTAAACGTCCTGAGTTTCACCGTGTTGGCATCTGCTCTAGTAACGGGGGCTGTCATTATCCTTTTTGCGTTGTATTGTGGTCTCCGTGAAGACATTCAAAAACATGAAGCATTGGAAGAATCATGACCCCACCCATGGTGTGCCTGATCCGACCCCTGTAAAATAATCATTCTGTTCGGCGGTCAGCAAGTGCAGACTTGCCTGCGGGACAAGGCTAAGTAAATTGGACTCTGGGTTCCTGCGTTACGGTCGTAGTCGATGGAGAGCCCACGGTTGCTATTTTATGTCTCAGGGTTTTCTTCAGGCATGTAATAGGCCTCTTTGGCGGGTTTGTAGGCGCGCAGCAACCATAGGGGTCGGCGCAAGTTATCGGGACCTGGTGCAGGCCGGGTGGTCTTGAGCCATCGCTGGTAAACCTCGTGGGCTTTGTTGGTATCGACGAATATATCCCCGTAGCGATCTTCTGCCTGTGGTAGTTCGACTCTCACCTTTTGGTGCCAGCAATGCTGGCCACTGATAAAGTCAGGCTGTACCGGGAAAGTCAGGTTTTGATGGACGCCGCCGTCCTCCCACCAGATCCACATGCAGTTCGCATCCTCGCTTCTCTAGCGCTTTCGACCCTAACGCTTTACTTTTAATACATCCGTTTAGCTGGGGGACGACGCTCTGCCAGTGGAATAAACCATCGCTACAAACCGGTAGGCCAGGTGGGCAAATTTGGAGTATGGGATGTAGACGAGCAGGGAAAAGATGAAAACCAAGTGAATGAAGTATATCCAATAAGCGAGGGGAGGGATATCTGCCAATCTCAGGATCTCGGAGAGGAAACCGGTAAGAGTTGTTAAGGTAAGCACCCACAGAAAAAGCCAGTCCGAGTATGCGCTCTTTCCGCCCTTTTCCCTGTCCCTGAGCCTGCGATAAAGAAAGACCCCACAGGCTGTCAACACCGCTATGCCGCTAACGTTGCCGAGGATCTTCACTGGATGCCAGAGGGGCCAGGGTGTGAGGTAGCCAAAGGCGTAAATACCGATCCCCACGGCCGTGGTGGTAACTACCAGGCCGAGGAATCCATAAAAGACTGCCAGGTGACTCCTGTGGAGGTGGGACTTGTAACTCTTTCGTGTTCCTACCCGATCTGCCTCACATTGTTTGAACTTCCGGTGATTGAGCACATCTAGCAGCGTGGGGATTAATCCTTTGGTAGTTCCAGTATTTCCCGCCGCCGAGGAGAACTCGCTCATGCCTTTCCAGTATTGCACTCCTCCTAAAATGGCAGCGACTATGGCTGCACCAACCCCCAGGCTAAAGATGACCTCTATATAGATGATCGGCATGAACTTGGAAAAAACAATCTGGCCGGTGGGAAGGAAAGTAAGGTTCCCTAGTGACGCAAGGACAGCAAGGAATATGAAGGCAGGAAAGGCAAAGAGAAGTGGTAGGTACTTCGCTTGGCTCATTGCCTTACCCATAAACTTGGGAACCGCATAATGGGTAATGCTGTAGTCCCTCAGCGAGGACATCACATCTGCGGGCTTGGCATCTCTCGGGCAGTAGGTGTTGCACAGGTTACACTGGTGGCATATCCACACTGCCGGATCGGCCAATAGCCGGTCCTTTAATCCCCATTGGACCCAGATCATCTCTTTCCTGGGAAACGGCATATCATCTGTGGATATCGGGCAAACAACCGAGCACGTCCCGCACTGATAACACGAAGTCAGATCGTGTGCCCCAAGGCCAAGGATATCCCGTTTAAACTCCAGATCAGGCTGTACCAAAGCTCCTTCTGCCATTTCTTAGTCCCCTAGAAGCCCTTAAAGGGGTTGAGCCCCACTTTCTTTATTTGCTCAACAAAGTCATTCAACATGAGTGGAATCTTGTTGGAGTCTGATATCTCGACTTCCATGAATTGGACCCTTTCCGATTCGAGTGCGAGTCGGTTCAGCGTTTCCTGGACATTCTCCATACGCTTGCCCGACAGCTCACTCCCTTGTATGAAATGACACTGGTAGTCCTCGCCTGATTTGCAGCCCATCATGGCCACTCCGTCAAAGCCGCGCGATAGCGCATCGGTAATTAAAATGCTGTTGACAGAGCCGAGGCAGCGCACGGGAATGACTCTCACGCTGGCCGGATAGTTAAGCCTGTTGATTCCCGCCATGTCTAACGCGGGGTAAGCGTCGTTCTCACAGGCGAAAGCAAGAATTCGCGGTTTTTCTTCATCACCCTCAGGTATCTCTACGGCCTTGATCATGGAGGAAATCATGTCAACGGAATAATCGTCGAAAGAGATGATTTGCACCGGGCATGCGCCCATGCAGATGCCGCAGCGCCGACACCGGTTTGTGTCGAGTACCGGATGTCCCTTTGCATCTACTTCCAGGGCACCGAAGGGACATTCCTGTGTGCACCTCCCGCATGAAGTGCAATTCTGCATGAAAAAACTCGGGTAGGAAAGATCGCCAACCCGCGGATGGACAGCCGCCCCAGCCGATGAATTTTCAATGCATTGGATGGCCTTGAGTGCTGCGGCTGTTCCATCGCTTGCGCTCGCGGCTAGATCCATAGGCTGCCTGACACAGCCTGCGGAATAGATGCCCGTCCTACGGGTCTCGTAAGGAAAACAGATGAAGTGTGAGTCTGCAAACCCGTACTTGGTAGTGGGTAACTCTTTACCCTGGAGGTACTCAAGATTCAGGCCGTCGGAATCTAAGATGGCTGGCACCATACCAATGGCAAGGATAAGCATGTCTGCTTTTATCCTGATGGTTCCTCCCAAAAGCGTGTTTTCCACCTCTAGGACGATGTTTTTCTCTTCATCTTCTATGACCCCCTTGACCTCGCCTTGGGAAAAGAAAACGCCCTCGTCCTTCTGTACTCTCTTATAGAAGTATTCATATTGACCCGGGGTGTTCATATCCTGATAGAACAGATAGACGCTCGAATTCGAATAGCGCTCTCTGAGATAGGTAGCCTGTTTTAACGACACCAGGCAGGTGACATTGCCGCTGTAAGGGAAATGCTTCTCATCCGCCGAACCTTCGCATTGAACGATAGCTACGTTTTTCACATCCCTGCCATCCGAGGGGCGTGAGATCTTACCCTCCGAGGCCATCTCCTCGAGCATGACGCTCGTGATAACATTCTGAAATTTACCGAAGCCGTAGTTTTCGAACTGTGTCGCGTCGTAAGGTTTCCAACCGGTCGCAAGGACAATCGCCCCCACTTTTGCAACCTTGACAGTCGCGTCCTGCCTTAAGGTAACTGCAAAACTGCCAGGCTGTCCGGAAATCTTTTCGATCTGAGCAGAAACGTATGTCGTGATATTCGGGTGACCTTCAACTTCCCTGATCCTTGCTTCTATGCCCGTATCTTCCAGATCCGTATAGGGAGGATGCTTGGGAAATTGCCTCTTCATTTTCACAGCAAACCCACCGAGGCGCTGAGCCTTCTCCACAAGGACGACTTTGAAACCAGCTTTGGCCGCATCCAGGGCAGCCGTCAATCCTGCGACTCCTCCTCCAACCACCAGGATGGTCCTCTCGTTCGCCTCGGTGTATGGAGTCGGAGGTTGGGTCTTCTGTGCTTTGACGATACCCATCCGGAGGTAATCGCCGGCGAGGCTCTGGGTCTCTTCATTATTTGGCATGTGACTCCAGGCCACCTGCTCCCGGATGTTCACACGTTCCACAGTCGCAGGCTTGAGAGAGAAGACGTCTGTATTCACCCTGCCGGAACAGGCAGCAATGACAACGGAATTGACCCCTTCCTTTTCGATATCGTCTTTAATGAGTTGGACATCCTCCAGGCAGAAAGCAGGTGAGGTCCTAACAACAGGAGCCTGGGATTCCTTGGTGGCGATCTCAATTAACTTCTCTGTGCTGAGGCAATCCCCGATGCCGCAGCCTTTGCAGATGTAAACTCCAAGCTTTTTATCCATCATTCCTATTTTCGATTTTCGATTGCCGATTTTGGATTGAAGCCTGGTTCATTAAGAGGCTCAATTCCTCCAACCGTAAATCTAAAATCCAAAATCGCAAATCTAAAATGTAATCACCTCTGCGCCGCGCTTTGGATCGTCTGAATTGCTTTGAGCGCAGCAGCCGTCGCATCCTGAGCGGCGGTCGCAACATCCACAGGGCCACGCGCGCAACCCGCCGCATAGATGCCGGGGGCCGATTCATCCGGTACGATAAAGTGATCTTTATCGAAACCCATAGGAGCTGTGGGTCTTTTCTCCTCCATATTGGGTACCATTCCAGTAGCAAGCACGACCAAGTCAACTTTGACCCTGAACTTCTGGGTCGACAGGATATCCTCAGCCTCAACGACTAATTCTTTGCTGCGGGAGTCCTCTAAAATTTTGGCAACTTTGCCTTTCATCGCTGATATGTTCTTGTCACTCAGGACCTTCTTAGAAAAGAACTCGTAGGTGCCCGGGGTCCTAAGGTCTATGTAAAAGATATAGGCTCTAGAATTTGGGTTCTTTTCCCTAACATAGGTCGCCTGCTTCAAAGACCCCAGGCAGCAAATTCCCGAGCAGTAACCGAGATGGGTCTCATCACGTTGACCTGCGCACTGAATGAAGGCAACGCTGTTGACTTCTTTCCCGTCCGAGGGACGCACAATCTTCCCCTTTGTGGGTCCATTTGGAGCTGCCAACCTCTCCATCATCATGTTCGTGATCACATCGGCATATCGGCCAAAGCCCAGGTTATCAATGCGAGTTGCATCGTAGGGTTTCCAGCCGGTCGCCATGATTATGGCCCCCACCTTGAGGTTGAAGCTTTTCGCTTTCATGTCCAGATCAATGGCGTCGTATTCGCAGACATCGACACATTTGGCGCAGGCACTAAGCTCGCAGGCCGAATCGTCAATGACGTACTTCATGGGGAAGGCCATCTCATGGGGGAAATAAATGGCCTTGGTTGTGCCTATACCGAGGTTAAAGGAATCAGGTCGGTCTACAGGACAGACGGCAATACAGGCATTACACGCGGTGCAGCGATCGTTAACATAGCGGGCCTGCTGTCTTATCGTGACGTCGAAGTTTCCTGGCTCCCCTGAGAACTTCTCGACCTCGGCTAGGGTAAAAAATCGAATCCGGGGATTTTTCTTGATCCGCTGGAAATTGATCTCAAGCCCGCACGCGGGCGGGCAGAGCTTGGGAAAATATTTGTTGAGCTGAGTTACCCTCCCCCCTAAGTAGGCCTCCTTCTCCACGATGATTACGTCGTACCCCGCCTCTGCCGCCTCCACAGCGGCGGTGATCCCGGCGATACCGGCACCGACTACAAGGATGCTCCTATGGACTGAGGAGACCGTCCCCGCTCCAGTTACTTGGTTGTCCGCAGGCGCTTGTGCCATGGTTGCAAAATCCTGCTCCTTTCCGTTGGGGGAGATAGGGGAACGGGCACTAGGCAGGCCGCCGAACCCTCGGGAGAATTATTCAAAGTTGGTCAGGAAGGGAACCTTCTGCAATTGCCACTCACCGGTTTGCGGGTCATACCGGGAGTTGGTGAAGACCTTCCAGTTCTGATCATCCATTTTCGGGTAATCGGCTCGATAGTAATAACCGGGCCAGCGGGTCTCTTTTCTGAAGAGCATATGCTGGAGGTGTGCCTCGGCACACCAGACCCGGTCCCACACCTCCCAGCAGCGGAGCAGGTCGTGGAGATCCTTGGCTGCCAGTTGCTTCAAGTCCTCCCTGAAGACTTGCATTCTCTCGAGCCCCTTGACGAGCATGGCCTCGGTGGTGATGAACTGAGACCCCAGCCCGGCCGCATACTCGTCCATGATCTTCTGGAGACGGTGGAGGGCCATCTTGGGATGGATGTAGGTAGGGTTGACGTCCTCCTGGGTCGAGAAGACCTGCCCTTTTTCGTAATTCTCAAGCGGCTTCCAGAGCTCGGCCTTGATGGCTTCCACTTGACCTTCGTCGATGGCAGGAGTCGTCCCTTGGTCCATCATATAGGCGACCGCTGCTTTCCCTGCCAGGCGCCCCTCGGTGTAAGAGCCTGAGGAAAATTTGTGAGCGGAGCCACCGACACCATCCCCGGCAGCAAATAAGCCATTGACCGTCGTCATGCGATTGTAACCCCAGAAATACTCCTTGGGTGCTACGTCTTCCGGGCCGCTCACCCAGGCCCCAACGCCTGAGGCGTGGGAACCCATGAGGTATGGCTCCGTTAGGACAACCTCGGTCGGCGTTTTGGCGGGATCGATATTATCAGAGGCCCAGATCAGGGCTTGCGACATGGTCATGTCGAGAAAGTCCTCCCATGCGTCCGACTCGATCTCGCGGATCTTCTTGGGATCATTCTGGGCTTCCATGAACATTCGCTGCAGTGCTTCGTCGGTTCTGAGATAGAAAGGAGCACCACCCGCCTTGAAGTCGGTCAACATCTGGTGATTTCTCAGGGGTGTCGGGATCGGCTTGTTGGTACCGTAGGGCGCCCACTCGTTCAAGAGGTCGGCCCATTTATCTTCTACCAGCTCCCCTTTGGCATTCTTAAGGAGGGCCTTGAATAGCAGAAACCACATCCCGACCGGACCGTACCCGTCTTTGAATCGCGCCACCACGAGCCGGTGCTCCATCTGGGTCATCCTGGCCCCTGCCTGGATCATGAGACTGTAAACCGACCCTGTGTTCCAAGGGGCGTACCAGATCCGGCCCAGTCCCTCGGCATGGGCGTGAGGACGAAAGACACCTGTGGCTCCGCCTGCAGAGGATATGACGGCTTTGGCCTTGAAGACGTAGATTTTATTGTCCCGTACGCTGAAACCGACGGCGCCGGCGACCCTGTTTGGGTCCTTGCGGTCCAGGATGAGCCTGGCAGCAAAGATTCGTTCGTAGACATTTTCCACGCCCACCGCGGACCTTGCGGCCTCGGCGACAATGGGCTTGTAGGACTCTCCATGGATCATGATCTGCCAGCGACCCTCGCGTTTGTAAGTCCCGTCAGGGTTTTTGAAGATGGGAAGCCCCCAGTCCTCGAACATGTGTACCGATGAATCGACATGCCGGGCAATGTCATAGACGAGATCTTCGCGGGAGAGCCCCATCAGGTCATTGCGGACATAGTGAACAAAGTCCTCGGGCTTATTTTGATTCCAGCGCATTCCCATATAGCAATTGATGGCTGATAACCCCATTGCCACAGCCCCACTCCGCTCGATAGCCGCCTTCTCTACAATAGTGACCTTCAGACCCTTGGCCTTGGCCCAGTGGGCGGCTTCAAAGGCTGCCCCGCAGCCCGCCATTCCACCGCCTAAGATCAGCAGATCGGTTTCAACGACTTCAGTCTCTGGTTGGATCATCTCTCGTTCACCTCGCCCTTGTTAGTTTTTAAGATGGTACGGGCAGGCGGTCCACCATCAGCCACTTGGGCTCGCCGCAAAGCAGCTGGCTTTTAATATCCTCCGGGGTTGGGGGCGGAGCGTATTTGTCGGCGGCGATGGAACCCCACTGGGTCGTCCGTATAGGGTACTTGAAGCGCTTCGTCTGCCCATCCCGAAATTTCACAGTCCACATGATTGAGTCTGTTCCTCGAAGAGGCGCGAGGCTCGCCCCCAAGGGCACCACGTCAGCGTACCCACGCATATCTATAGCTGTCTGCGGACAGACCTTTACGCACGCGTAGCACTCCCAGCATTGGTCAGGCTCCCGGTTGTAAGCCTTTCCAAGGCCCTTGTCCAAGATCATGAGGTCGTTGGGACAGATGTGATGGCAGGCGGGTCGATCCAGCGCCTTGCAGCCGTCGCACTTATTCGGATTGACGTAGGTGGGCATATCTTTCCTCCTGGATGCTATTTTTCTCCTTCTGCGTACTTATGGCGTTTAACGTCCACTTTTCCATCCAATTTTGAGTAGTAGTCCCTTAAGATGGCCACAACCTCAGGCCGGCTGAAATGATCGGGAACCTCCTCCTCTCCGGACAACATCTTCCTTAACATGGTCCCGCTTATTAGCAGCCGGTCTTCCTTATCATGGGGGCAGGTCTTCATAGAGACGACCCCATCGCATTTGCGACAGTAGAAGGTCCAGTCGATCTTGAGGGGTTGAAGTTCCAGGGAATCTTTGGGGATCTCATCAAAGATGCGATGGGCATCGAAAGGACCATAGTACTCCCCAACCCCCGCATGGTCCCGGCCCACAATGAGATGGCTGCAACCGTAGTTCTGCCGGAACACGGCGTGAAGCAGTGCCTCGCGGGGGCCAGCGTAGCGCATCTCCATGGGGTACCCAGCCTGGATACAGGTGTCTTTAACAAAGTACTTTTCCACCAATGTGTTGACTGCTTTGACCCTTACCTCGGCAGGGATATCACCGGGCTTGAGCTTCCCTACCAACTGGTGGATCAATAAACCATCGCAAATCTCTATGGCGACCTTCGCCAGATATTCATGAGAGCGATGCATGGGATTCCTGAGTTGCAATGCGGCTACGGTGTTCCAACCCTTCTGCTGGAAAATCTCCCTTGTCTGTGCCGGCCGCAAATAGACATCCTTATAGACTTGAGGATAATAGCTTTCGCTGAACACCTTCACGGGCCCGGCCAGATTGACCTCGCCCTGGGCCATCACCTTGGCCACTCCGGGATGTTCTGGATCAGAGGTTTTAAAGACCTCCTTACACTCGTAATTCTTGTCAATCCTGTATCTTTCCTGAACGGTCATAGTCCCCATGAGCTCCCCGGTCTCTTCGTCGACCAAGCAAACCTCTTGTCCCTCTTTGAGCCTATCTGCTTGCTCTCTGGGTACTGACAGGGTGATGGGTATGGGCCAGAAAATTCCCTGGCTTGTTTTGTACTCCTCACAAACACCCTTCCAGTCTTCCTTTCCCATGAATCCAACCAGGGGGGTAAAGGCGCCGATGCCCAACATGATGAGGTCTGAGGTCTCTCTGGATGTCATTGTGACTTGGGGCAAGTCTTTGGCCTTTTGCCTCTCTTCTTTGAGTTGGTCCCCGGTCAGCAAAAGAGGTTTTAAGTGTTTTTCTTTACCGTGTGGGTTGACCAGGGGCATCTCAGTTCCTCATAAGTCGCACATTGCTAAGCTAAGACAGTACCTAAAGGTACCCACTCTTCGTAGGCTAGCCATCCTAGTCAACAGGTAGGTAGGAAGCAAATAAATAATACTTCAGACTTACATAAACTATCGTTTATGGGTTAGCCGACGGATTTTTCGCTCGATCCACGTTTCGCCGGGGGGGATTGAGGTGTTGGTGAGCATAGGTATGAACAAACTCTCGAAACCGCTGGGCCACAGGGGAGAAGTACTTCTGCTTGCGATAGATGAGTTCCATGCGCCGAGTAAGGTTAACACGTTCTATGGCAAGGATCTTGAGATTACCGAGGGTGCACTCATTCTCCACAGAGTATCTGGAGACAAAACCGATGCCTAGGTTGGCCTCGACGGCCTTTTTGACCGCCTCAGTTCCAGGAAGCTGCATGACCACCTGCAATGTAACCCCGACCTCTTTGAGTTTACGCTCCACGAGCTGGCGTGTTCGTGACCCCTGCAAAGGAAGGATACAGGGCTGGGATTTCAGATCCCGGAGAGGAACCTTGGTAAGACCAGCAAAGTGATGGGAGGGTGAGACAATGAGCACCACCTGGTCAAGGCAGATCGGCTCCACTCCAAACCGACGGTCCTCAGTGGGGCCGCCGACAAGTCCCATGTCCACGACGTTTTGGAGAATCTTTTCGTAGATCAATTCGGTCGATTCAATTTGAAAGATGATCTCTGATTGCGGATGGAGTTCCTTGAACTCCCGCACAATCTTGGGAAGAAGGTACATTCCTCCAGTGGTATTGGCCCCTAGGATCAATTTCCCTTTGGTCGCCGCGCTCAACTCGCCGATGGCCCGTTCAGCCTCATCCTTTGCATGGAGTATCGAGACGGCACAACGGTAGAGGGCCTCGCCAGCCTGAGTGAGGCGGAGTTTCGGACCACCTCGTTCCAACAGGGGAAGGCCTAGATCCTTCTCCAGAGCCTTCACTTGCAGGCTCACCGCCGGCTGGGTGAGATGGAGGTCGGATGCGGCAGCGGTAATGCTCTTGCGCTGAACCACTGCGTAAAAGATCTGAAGTTGATGAATGTTCATTGCCAATGTTTCGACTGAATCCCAAAAATCCTCACTTTATCACAGGTCTCATTGTTGAAATACCTACTACAGTTTGTTAGCGTCACTTGATCTAGGGGGCGGGAAAACGTGGCCTTCCAAATTGGAATTAGGCTGATCGTCTAAACGTGACTCTGACCACAATGAAGGTTTGTTGTCTTTTTACCCATAAGCCCGTGGAAGCCTGTATTGATGAAGCCTCTATAGAGAAAATAACCGTTCAGGTCAAGGAGCAAAGGTCATAATGACTCAGGAAGAAAATGACTTGTTAACTCGAGTCGGTCCTGGGACACCTGCTGGAGAGCTCCTGCGCCGATATTGGCAGCCTATCGCCCTCTGCGAGGAACTGCCTCAAGGCAGTGCGCCTATTCCCATTAAGATTCTGGGTGAGGATCTGGTCTTGTTTCGTGATGACAAGAGCCGGGTGGGCTTGCTGGCCCTGCACTGTTCCCACAGAGGGGCGGATCTTAGCTATGGGAGAGTCGAAGATGGTGGCTTGAGGTGCATCTATCACGGGTGGCTCTACGATGTAGAAGGTCGCTGTCTTGATCAACCCGGGGAGCCAAATGGAGGGGAACATCGCCAGTCTATTTGCCATTTGGCCTATCCCTGTGTGGAGATGGCGGGACTCGTTTTTACCTATATGGGTCCTGATAAGCCGCCCCTGCTCCCTAATTATGAGGCCCTGGGAGCCCCGGAGGAGCGCCGGTTTATTCGGAAGTACTTTCAGGAATGTAGCTACCTGCAGGGCAACGAAGGGAATATTGACCCGGTTCATCTCTCGTTTCTCCACCGACAGTTCAAGGAGGACCCTGACGATAGGCGGCGCAGCCTTGGCGTGCGGGGCACCCAGTTGTCGCCGGATTATCTCTATGGACAAGACCATACACCGTCCATAGAGGTAGAAGTAACGGATTTCGGCGTGCGTATTTTTGCCGTGCGTAGAACAGGGGCGGATCAAATATTTCTTAGGGTATCGAACTTTATCTTACCTAATCTGTGCGCGGTGCCAGGGGAGGCGGGTGCTGACGGTTACAATATCAACTGGCATGTGCCTGTTGATGATACACATCACTGGAAGTATATGCTCACCTTCAGGCGATCGGCCCCGCTGAACCGGGAGGTCATGGGAAAGCGAAACGCTTCGGAGACAAGTCCCAACTATCGCCTTTTGCGCAGCAAGGGCAACCGCTACTTGCAGGATAGGGAAGAAATGAAAACCCGCGCCTATGGTGGGATGGGAGGGATATTCCCTGTGCATGATGGATATGCCACTGAAAGTCAGGGGCCCATCCAGGACCGGACAAATGAACACTTATCCTCTACGGACAAAGCCATTGTTGCGGAGAGGAAGCTACTTCAAAATGCTATGAAGGACGTTCAAGAAGGGCGAGAGGCCCCCCATGTCATCAGGGATGCAGAAATGAATCGGTTTCCCCACATCCAGGTGCTATCTGAAGTCGTCTCGAGCTCCGTCAACGTTAAGGATCACGTCAATCGGGCCATTCGGCGTAGGGAGACGGCAGCCGAGTGAGGTATCGTTCCCTGGGGAACTTTTCGACCTATGAGTCCGACATTCTGTACTAGCTGTGGGAGCAGACTGATCCGGCGTCCATCCCGTAACGGCGACATTCTGAGGCAGGCTTGCCCTGCTTGCCGTATCACCGTTTACGATACACCTTCGGTTGTTGTTGGAACCCTGCCCGTCATAAACGAGCGTGTGGTCCTGATACGCCGTGCAACGGATCCAGGCTCAGGCCTTTGGTCATATCCTGGCGGCTATCTGGAGACAAGCGAGACACTCGAGAGTGGCGCCATCCGCGAAACACGGGAAGAGACTGGACTGGAAGTCGCAATCAGGGGTCTCCTTGGCGTCTACTCTCGCCCCGGCGGGCGTACGGTAACGGTGCTTTTTGAGGCTACTTCAGAGCGTGAGAATTGGAAGGATAGCTCTGAGGTGATGGAGGTCAAATCTTTTCCCATGGCCGGTATCCCCTGGAATGAGCTAGCTTTTTGGACTGCTAAGTACGCCCTGGAGGACTGGGTTTATGCCCGTGAGAGACAGCTTGCTTTGCCCCGTGCCTGGCGGGTAGGGCCGGCGCGCCGCTAAGCAACCCAACAAAATATAAGGAGAGACCATGGCAAAACTACCGATCACTCTTGCGATTGATAAATATGATTACGTGAGGGCATTAACTGATGGGATCATACAGCCGGAGGGGATTGAGCTGCGGATCATTGAGGTCCCTGCCGGGACTCGCCACGAGCGGATGTACCGGTATGAAGAGTACGACGCGTGCGAGTTTGCCTTCGGCGGTCATATCGTCGCTGCATCTCGGGGGTTACTCCTGGGTAGAGCTATCCCTGCCTTTCCCCGGCGGATGTTCGCCCACAAATTCTGGGCCGTGCGAGCGGACGGTGGGATCGACTCGCCACGGGATCTCGAAGGTAAAAGGGTGGGGATCTTAAGTTACGAGAACACTCTTCAGATTCCTGTTCGTTCAGCCCTGCAGCATCAGTACGGCTTGGCAAAGGACGCGGTCCATTGGTCGTGTCTGCACCGAGGGGCTATCGGCATCGACCATGTGGAAGGCGGGAATGTGGAGGTTATTGGGGAGCGACCGGGTCTCGTGGAACTACTACTTGCGGGGCAACTGGACGCTATGGTGATACCTTCTATCATCGGGCCCATCATCAGGGGGGACTCCCGTGTGCGTCCTCTATTCGTAGACCCTAAGAGCGAAGAGCGAAAATACTTCCAAGCTACCAACCACTTTCCCATAATGCACGATGTGCTACTCAAACAATCCCTGTTGGAGCGGGATCCATGGGTTGCGCAGAGTCTTCTTGATGTCTTCAAGAAGCTGCGTCGCCACCACCTGGAATGGATGGAACAGCCTCCCAATCTGAGCTTCGCATGGGGTAGGGAGCTCTTGGGCGAAGAGCGGAAGTTCTTCGGGCCTACCCAGTGGGAGGACGGCTTCGATGCGAACCGAAATCAGATTGAACTGATGTGCCGCTATGCCAATGAACAGGGCATGACAACCCATGTGGTTGACCCAAAGAGCCTCTTTGTGCCATCTACCTTGGACAGCTAGCAGAGTATGGGTTACAAAAAAGCCGCCCGTGTGGAACCAAGCCATACCCGCTGCCTTCATGGTGAGGCCTTCAGGCGTAAAAAGCTCCATCGGGATGAGTGGGAAAAATACAATGGAGGTTAGGGCATGACGCTGTTTTTTCATTCCGATGATGTCGACGAACATCTATCGCTCAAGGAGGCGGTAGGCGTTGCGCAGGGGGCGCTCGCGGACTTGGGTCGAGGAAGGGGGATCGACGCGACGAACGCGCCGCGCAAGCGGCTCCATATTCATCGGGTCGCGGGAGAGAGGCCTTTTGATACGGTTTTGAACGTCTATGCGGGAGGCGCATCATCTTACGGTGCGATCGGGGCCCAGGTCGCCTTGCACCGAAAGGCAATCCAGGGCAATGTCCAGAGGAGTCCCTCATACAACCCGGAGCAGACCGAACTGGCTTTGATCTACGACGTGGAGACAGGCTCCCTGTTGG
>SMUX01386829.1_pt1 | contig 15466 bp, 11 predicted proteins | sample 2456431 | NCBI WGS metagenome assembly SMUX01 (sample SAMN11095930, study PRJNA526329) | marine sediment metagenome | biome: Marine sediment; feature: Surficial sediment; material: Deep marine sediment; isolation source: Hadal surficial sediment | place: Pacific Ocean | collected 2014-11 | depth... | reverse complement strand
TCCTCTTCGGCTCTTTCCGCCGCCTTGATCTCCTCAGGGGTCAAAACCTTCTCTTTGGTCGCCAGGGGTTCATCCTTCATCCCTTCCATCCCCTGTTCCTGCCCGGGACCCGCGAGCTTGGCCTCTCCCGGCCCTATTTCAGGAGGCTCTCCTGAAACCACTTCCGTTTGGGGAGGAACTTGTCTGGTAGCTAGACCTGCTACGGCTGGAATAATCGACTGAACGTCTTCCTTGGCGATACCGATCTCCCCCCCGTAGCTGGAGAATATGATCATGTCCCCCTCTACCTTGTATGACTCAACGTTAACTGTACGCCCGTTTTTGAGAATAAGTGTGTAGTCGGCAAATAAAGGCGTTGCCGAGCCAAGAACGACCGCGAATCCAATCAGGAGACCGCTAAGCGTTATCAACATGCGATTAAAATTTAGGCATCCAATCGAATGATTTATCAACAAGTTGTATGATTTTGAAATTGATCTGGGCAAAACTTTAATGGACGTTTGTGGGGCTGTCATAAAAGTCTCCTATTGGCAATTGGTTTATTCCACTTATACCCATTCTTCCGTCCCGGCCTAACTTCTTAATTTTAATAGGTATTAGGTCGAGCTACAAGCCTTTTTTTAAGGGGCTGGAAAAGGCTTGATCGACCGCTACAACAGCCTATATCAGCATGGCGGAGGAGAGTCAAAGCGTATGGATCAAGGGGTTTAAAGCCTATAAATACCACCAACTTATAGGTTCTAGCTTGCCGGGATGAAGTGGAGAATCAACGGGTGTGGTCTATTCGTTAACAACTATGAGTCGGCGCTCCGGGGGACCAGATTCTGGTTAAAATGGACGGCGGGACCTCAGGGTGGAGCAGACGCCGAGCCAACGTTTTTTTGCTGCAACTTCTGGATGAGTGCGTCGCGTTCCTTTTGCGTCTGGATGATCTGTTTCCTTAGCTCACTCAGTTCTTTTTCCTTTGCGCTGTAGGCTGGTGGAGGAACATTGACTCTTGGGATGCCACCCGATGCCCCAGCCGCGCGACGTCGCTGGGCGTCTTTTAGTCTCGACTGAAGGTCGGCTGTCCGTCCTCTGATGGCCTCTTGGCCTTGAAGAATGCCGGGATTAGGGCCGGATGATCCTCGAGTGGCAACTGAATAACGATCCGTCAATCGCTTGAGCTGATCGGTTTTCTCTTTGATTCTCCCTAGGTACTCTGCCTCCTCTATCCACTCCGCGGGTGGCGCTTCTACCCTTTTATTCTGCACCTCGCCTTCCGAAACCTTACCTGAGTTCCTGGGAAGGGTGCCTTTACTGGCCTGTCGACTTGTGACCGTTGGCTGGATCCGATTGAAATCGGGGACAACCATTCCTTTCTCTTCATCGGCCCCAGGATTGATGATGGACTCGATTTGATCTTTCGCGATACCGAACTCTCCGCCCATACCACGAACCTTGATCATTTCGCCCTCTTCTCGGTAGCTTTTGACAGTGATGCGTCGTCCGTTTTTCAAGACAATGGTGTAATTCGCAAACAAGACTCCTGTCCAGCAGAATATGAGGGCAAGGCCGAGAGGCAGGGCTCTTTTGATGTGAATCATAACGATATTTTACCACGTATCTTCTCGCCGAGGCAAATTGCGATTTTTGGGCAGGAGGCATGAAACGTTTACTCCCAACGGGATTCATGTTATTTTTTCTCCTGTTTGTATAGCTCGAAGTGAGGGTAGATTATCCGTAGAACTATTATGAACCTGTCCATTGTTCGGTCCTTTTCCGTTGTTTTATTTCTCGCAAGTCTCACAATTTTTTCCGGAGAATCATGGGGGGCCGGGCCAAAGGTGTGGATTATTTCGCCCAAGGACGGGTCAATTATTAACCAAGACAAGGACATTGTCCTGGTCACCGGTAAGGTATCCACCAAGGGGGTATCCATCCCCAATGTCGATCTCTTTTTTGTCCTCGATGTCTCCGCGAGCACCGCACATTATGCCGGGGTAGAGTTCAGTGATAAGGATCTACCTACCACTTTGGGCCGGGGGAGATTCAGCGGATTGCATACGGGGATCTTTGGTGGCGCTCTCGGAGGTGGTAGGCCGATTATGCTGGATATGAGGAGTTCCATTCTTGCGGCCGAGATTGCGGCGTCCCGCCGACTGCTCTCTCAGCTCAACTCAAAGACCACCCGCATTGGATTGATTACCTTTGGTGAGCGTGCTTCCTTGCTCCAACCGCTTACTGATGATTTTGCAAGGGTCGAAGAATCCCTGGCTGAAGTCTTTCTATCGGGGTCCCATGGTGGGACCCACATGGTGGGAGGAATTCGGTTAGGTATTAGAGAGTTGAGCGGGCTGGGGCGGAGTAAGCGAAGAAAAAATACCATCAAAGTTCAGATGCTACTCACCGACGGCTTTCCCACCTTACCCATTGGGAGGGGAAAGGAAGCTACTGTGGCGGATACCGATCTGGCCATCAACGCTGCGCGCATTGCCAAGAAGACGGGTATCAAGATCCACGTGTTCGCCCTAGGTGAGGATGCCCTCTCTTCCCCTCGCGCCGCAGTTGGCATTGCAGGGATGAGCGGCGGGATATTTACCCCCGTGGTCAAGCCGGCGGATATTCTGGCCGTGTTGGAAAAGGTGTCCGTCATCGGTGTGGACACGGTAGAGGTTTTCAATGAGACAACTGGAAAGAGGGCCTCTCAAATACGCCTAGCATCCGACGGTTTTTTCTCCTCTGCCCTGCCAATGGTCGAGGGAGTCAATCGGATCAATGTTCGGGCCCGGGTTAGCGGCGGGGGAATTGGGAAAGACTCCATATCGGTGGTCTATGAGCCAACCAAAAAGCGCACTCTCGGCATAGAGGTCTTCATCGAAAAAGAGCGGAGCCTCAGTTTGGAGGTAGAAAAGCTGGGTAAGAATAGTGAGGAGATTCAGCGAGAGCTTGATCGTAGCCCGGGGGAAAAAGTGGGTCGGCCTCGGGATTTAGCTCCTGCGGGTGAGAAAAACCGGCAACCTGTAGGTGGCAATGGTGATTTGTAGATCGTTCTGGATCCTGATTGGATACCTGGCACTAGTGACTTCTTTTGCGCTCGGTGCTGAAGTCCAACCTCAGCCAAAGCCTGACACCTCCCTCATTGACTTCTATCTCAGGGGTGGGCCTACCATGCACGTGATCCTCACCTGCTCTATACTTGCTCTGGCCATCATTATCGAACGGGCGGTGAATCTGCGTAAAGGGAAGATCATCTCCACCGCCTTCATTGAGGAGATCAAAAAGTACTGGTACAGGCGGGAAACCGAACGGGCGATTCAGGCCTGTCGGGAACACAACATCTCTTTTTCACGCGTGCTGCGCGCCGGGTTACTTCGTTTTGATCACGGAATCGATACGGTAGAGAAAGCCATCGAAGGGGCTGGGCAGCACGAGGCCGCAGTCCTTCGGCGCAATCTGATGCTCTTAGGATTTCTAGCCAACATTGCCCCCATGCTAGGGCTGTTTGGTACGGTGCTTGGGCTCACCCGTTCTTTCGACGTTATCGCCAGTTTCGGTCTGGCAGGTAATCCGGGCAACGTGGCAAGGGGGGTCTCAGAGGCCTTAATTACTACTGTATTTGGTCTAATGATCGGCATCCCCACTTTGGCTGCTTACTTCTATTTTAAACGTAAAATTGAGGTCAGGGTGCTTGAGATGGAGGAGGTGTCGGTGGCCTTGATCGAGGACCTGTTCTATGAGGGGTACGAAGCCAGGCCCTCACCCTCTCGTGCCCAGGGTCAAGAGCGAGCAAGTCGACAAAGGGGGGGTGGTCGTGAAGCATTGCCCCAAGAGGATTAAACCCCGTACCACTGATTTCAATCTGTGGCTTTGGGGTAGTGCCCTCCAAGGGAGTTCTAAACATTCAGTCCTTAGCAACGCATGGGGCGCATTGTAGGTTCGGGGTAAATGCAATTTCTAACAGAGCAAGAGGAAGACGTGGGGCTGAACCTCACTTCCTTGATTGATGTCATCTTTCTCTTGCTGATTTTCTTTATCGTGACGACGACCCTGATTGATCCCACCAAAAAGCTCGAGATTCAGTTGCCCGAGGCAAAGGCGGCGTCGCCGGATAGCAAATCGATTCCGGTCACCATAGAGTTGGGGAGACGAGGGGCCGTGACCCTTAACGGGAAAGCCGTGGAGCTCAATACATTAGAGAGGCGTTTGAAAGAGTTAGCGAAAAAGAACAGGAAAAAGTCAGCTATTGTCCGAGCTGACAGACGACTGGATTATGGACAGGTGGTCAAAGTCTTGGGAATCTGCAGAGCAAGTGGATTCCTTGACATCGGGATTGCGGTCAAGTGAAGCTTTAACCCCGATCTGACAAAAATAATTAAGCCATATTCGACCCTGGGCCGATGTCACGCAAATTGCTGACGTATTGGCCCTGAGTTCGCAACTACTCTAATAGTGAATTGCCGATTTATAGTACAAATAAGCTCTACGGTACGATCCGAGGTTCATCAGGAGCGGTTTTTTGGACCGATTAATGTCGGATCGGGGTTAACCCTTGGGAGTGCTCGTAGGCGGCGAATCGGGTAGTCCCTTTTCCTGCTGTAATAGATAGTCCAGCCCTACCGTACTCACCTCCCTGCGCACGAGCCGATCGTCCTCGTAGTATGACCACACATCGACCGCACCGTTGCTGTTGAGGTCCCTTTCTTCTTTTACCATGACTTCTCTATCTTGGTTCGTGTCATAGTAGATCCAAAGGTCCATCTTGCCGTCCTGGTTGAGGTCTTTTTCTACCTTGGCTAGACGTCCATTGGTATACAAGGCCCGGTAGTTCGGTTGCCCCTCACCCTTTTCGTCTCGTTCTATCTTAGCCAGGGACTCATTTTCGTAGTAGAAAAATTTATCGGTTTTACCGTCTCCGTTGGTGTCCAACCGGCGGCGAATCAGTTTTCCGTTGGTGAAATCGCTCCACGTGTCAACGCTGCCGTCCCAGTTGGTGTCTTCCTCCTGGCGTTTCACCTCACCGGGATTCTCGGGATCATAGTAGATCCAAAGATCGGTGGTTCCGTCTTTATTGACGTCTCTGCGCACAACGGTTTTAACGCTGGGGGGCGGGATTTCAGAGCTGACCTGTTTCTTACCCAAGGAGGCGAGGGCACCAATTTGATCCTTTACCTCAGCTGACATGGTTTCCTCGGGGGTTGGGGTGGACTGAGGGGTTGAGGTTTCCGCTGGGTGTGTAGAGTCCCCAACAGATGGGGCGCTTGCGCTGGTTGAAGTTTCTGGGTCTGCCTTTGCGACGGTCTGGTCCGAATCCGCTACCTCGGCCTTCTCTGTTGGTTCCGACCCCTGTGAATCCAATGCCTCTACATCCTTTTCCAGTTGCGCCTCCAACTTTCTCTGCCGCTCAATCTCTCGCTCGAGTTGGGCTTCCAGTTCCTTGTCTTTCTGCTCCTCGGCCTGGATCTGTGCCTGTATCTTGCCATAGTGCGCATCTGCTGTTAGCAGTCCGGCGATAAGACCTACGATAAGGCCACCGCCCGCTCCGTATGGGCCTGCGATAGTGCCTCCCATGGCGACTCCCTCCATGGCCCTGTTCCAGGCGTATTGCCATCTCTGGGAGTCACTGACCTGGGGTTTTGCTGGTACGGTTGACTGAGGCTGCCCAGCTTGTGCGGGTGCTTTGTTTGGGCCGGCAGAGGTGCCAGGGGGGGGCTGCATAGGCGCGGGCCCGCACCCCACTAAAAAAATTATTGTGAGGACATAGAAAAGTCCCGCATGCCTGTTCAAACGAAGAGCCTTCACTTTTACCTCGGCTCGGAATCTACACCTTCTTGGGTTGCTTTCACGATTGATTTTCCTGCTTCACCTTTTTTGTTTTCGGCTTTACCCCGAACCACCTGTTGAGAGTCCATTACTCCGCAGGAGCAGCGCCCCAAAGCGATGGCTCGGCCGTGAGCTCGCCGTCGAATGGAGGTGAGTACGTGGTACGCGGTTTACGGCTCAGCGCCTTTTGAATTGTGGAAAAATCCTGGGCCGGCTCATCCGGCGCCAACTCCGCCACCCGCTTTTGCTCCGTAACCTGTCCGTCTTTGAATAGATAGCGGGCGTCGATTTTACCGTTAAAGTTTAAATCTTCGTCCTGTCGGACCTGTTCAGAGTTCTTAAAATAGATCCAGACATCTACCCTCTGGTCCTGGTTCGTATCAGCCTCCTGTCGCACAGCTTTCCCATCCTGGTAAATATTCCTTTGGTCGAAAGTGCCGTCGCCGGTGGTATCACTTTCCTGTCGGACAAGTTGCTTGTCCTGGAAGAGGTATAGAGTGTCCAATCGTCCGTCTCTGCTGGTATCCTTGAATCGTTTCATCAAGGTTCCATTGGAGTAGATCTCGATGAGATCAATCTTGCTATTTTTTTGCGTGCTCTCCTCTCTTCTCAAAAGGACTCCTCGGTCAAAAAATAGGAAACGGTCTTTTTCCCCGTCTCGGTCCAGGTCTTCCTCCTGGCTAACCAGATGACCATCGCGATACTGACCGACCACGTCCACCTTACCGTCTTGGTCTTTGTCGATCTCCTTTTTGACTAGCTGCTTTCCCTCAAAGTAAGACCAGGTGTCTATCTTCCCGCTACCGTCCGTGTCCTCGTCGATTCGGACGATGTTCCCATTGTTCAATTGGACCACACGTTCGACTTTCCCATCGTGGTCCGTATCCTCCTCGCTTCGAACAGGCTGGTTGTTTTCATAGGTGACCCAAATGTCAGGTTTCCCGTCGCGGTTCTTATCCTGCTCTTTGCGTTCCACCTCTCCCGTCGTGGAGTAATAATACCAAACATCAATCTTGCCATCGTGTTCGGTGGAAACCTCTTGCCGCTTTATTTTTCCCCTCTCGTAATAAAGGGTGATATCGGGCTTCCCGTCAAAGTTCTCATCCTGTTCAACTCGCTTGACCTCCCCGTCGCTGTTAAACAGGGTCCAGCGGTCCATTTTTCCATCGTTGTTGGTATCCCTCTCCTGGCGAGAGACGTTGCCTTTTTCGTCATAAAAGAACCGTGCCACGGGTTTCTGGGCGTCCGCAATGGCGACCCAGAGGATGCTCATAAGGAAGCTGAAAAACAACGCCCCAACCGTTATTATTATCCTCTTACGCCTCACTTGGCTATCTTTACCCCGAAGTCGATCGTGAATTTAATCCGCAGCGGCCATCCCGCGAGGTCTTTCAGGCTCTCCGGAATTGGCGGGAATGGAGATGCCTTTCTCACGGCCTCCAAAACCCCCTGGTCCAGCTTGGAGTGAGTCGCATCTAGGACCTCTGCCCGGACCAGTTTGCCTCCCCGATCGAGTACAAATACCAGACTTACCTGGTGTTTTCCGGGGATTCCCTCTGGATATTCCCAGACCGACTCGACCCTCCTTTTGATTTTTTCTAGGTAGGGAGCGAAATCGGGGCTCTGTATGGCCGAGGGGTTCCCCTCCACGGCAGGAAGGCCCATTCCTTGAACCGCTCCTTTCAGGAGCTTGAGTTCGTCTTCTGATATTGCGCTCACAGTGGCACCCGGTGGGGTCTCTACGTTCAACTGAAGTGATTCAACGGCACTGGACTGGCTAGTGGGTAGCTGGATCAGGGCCTGCGTGGGCTCGGCGGTGACGGTTGCCGGAGTGACACTGAATGATTTTGCCAAGATCTTTGGCGCCGGTAACGGTGGTGGTACCTTCTTTGGCTTTGGGGCTGGTCGTGGTGGTGCCACCTTCTGGGGAACTCGGGTGACCTTGGGCTTGGCCGCCTTCGTGACTTTTTTGGGCTGGCGTTTAGGCCGAGTGCCAATGTCGATAAACCGCACGCGAATGGGTCCTGGCTTGGGTAAGGCGATGGACGATATGGCAATCCAGCCCAGGAAGAAAATGAGGAGCAGGTGGAAAATCAGGGAAAAGGGGAAAACCGAATTTACATTAATGGCAGGTTCGGACCTGAGGCCGATGGAGTCACGGGATCTTCTCAGCAAAGTGCCGTAGGATTGGATGAGCGGATGGTTCTCCAGACGGGTGAGCCATTGATGGCTCAGAATTTGAAATTTTCCCCAGGGACTTCCATCCCACTTTCTCATTTTTTCCAGAATCAATTCCAGAGGTGATGAGACTTGGGTTTCTGCGTCCATCTTCAAGCTCCAAAACGGCTACTTTAGCACTTCCCATAGACATTGAAAAACGCGTCCCTATTTTGCTTTTTCATCCTTATCCGTATAATCGTAGACCCTAGCGACGCTACGGGAGGACAGAGAGAGTCATGGCCTCAAAGGATTCATTGCGATTAAAGGTCGCCAGTGCCCAACAACAGGATGTGGGGAAAGGAATCGTACGCATTGGCGCCGAGCAGATCAAGGTTCTGGGTATCGAACGCGGCGACGTGATTGAAATCAAGGGCAAGCGACTCACTGCTGCCATTGCGGTCCCGGGATATCACGAAGACCAAGGCCTCGAAATCGTACGCATGGACGGCCTGGTCCGCGGTAACTCCGGCGTTGGCATCGGTGAACATGTGGAACTCAAAAAGGCGAACTGGAAAGAGGCGAAAAAGGTAAGCCTTGCACCAGCCAAGGAAGGCCTCCAGATCGCCGGCTCCGGTGAGGGTCTAAAGCCCACCCTGCTTTACCACCCATTGGTTCAAAGTGACCTCATATCCACCACCGTCTTTAATCGGGCAAGGCAGTCCTTCCCCACGGACTTCTTCAGAGACGACTTCTTCCGTGGGTTTTTGGAGTCGCCAGCATTCGGGCTCATGGAGATCCGTTTGGTGGTGACCGCTACCGTTCCCAAAGGGATCGTGCGCGTCTCCGAGCAGACTGAGATTGAGCTTTTGCCCGAGCACCTCGAGCCCAAGGAGCGCGAGGTGATGGAGGTCACCTATGACGATCTTGGGGGCATCAAGCCGGTGGTGGAGAAGGTGCGGGAGATGATCGAGCTACCCCTCAAGCACCCGGAGTTGTTTGATCGTCTGGGAATTGATCCCCCCAAAGGAGTCCTTCTCCACGGGTCCCCCGGAACTGGAAAGACCCTTCTGGCAAAGGCCGTTGCGAGCGAATCGGAGGCCTTTTTTACCAGCATCAATGGTCCCGAAATCATGGGCAAGTTTTACGGCGAGTCGGAAGAGAGACTAAGGCAAATCTTTACCGAGGCCGAGAAAAATGCACCGGCGATCATCTTTATCGACGAGCTCGATTCCATTGCCCCCAAGCGGGCCGAAGTGACCGGCGAGGTGGAGCGGAGGATTGTGGCTCAGCTCCTCACCCTCATGGACGGACTCAAGGCAAGACGCAATGTGATTGTCATTGGTGCGACGAACCGGGTGGATGCTGTGGATCCCGCGCTCAGGAGGCCGGGACGGTTCGACCGCGAGATTGAAATCCGCATCCCGGATCAACTGGGGAGGCGTGAAATCCTACAGATCCATACCCGAGGGATGCCCTTGGGGAACGATGTGGAGCTCGATAAAATTGCCGAGGTCACCCATGGCTATACGGGATCTGATATCGCTTCACTGGCCAAGGAAGCGGCGCTGGCCACCCTTCGGAGGGTTATGCCCACTGTTAATCTGGAAGAGAAGGCGATTCCTGTGGAAGTTTTGAAAAAGCTGACGGTGACGCGAGACGATTTCGAACAAGGACTGAAAGAGGTCCAACCATCGGCCTTGAGGGAAATCGTTGTGGAGATTCCCAATGTTCGTTGGGAGGACGTGGGTGGACTTCAAGAGGTCAAACAGCTTCTCCACGAGATGGTGGAGCTACCACTGAACCATCCGGATTCCTTTACCCGCTTGGGGATAAGGTCCCCGAAAGGGATCCTCTTATACGGACCGCCGGGCACAGGGAAAACCATGGTGGCGAAGGCAGTGGCAACCCAGGCCGGTGCTAATTTTCTCACGGCCAAAGGGAGTGCGCTGCTGTCCAAGTGGTACGGAGAGTCAGAGAAGAAGGTGGCTGAGTTCTTTCACCGAGCAAAGCAGGTGACCCCCGCGATTCTCTTTTTCGATGAGTTGGACTCCATCGCACCCGTGCGAGGTGGGGCTCTGGGGGAATCCCAGGTCACCGAGCGGGTCGTCAATCAGATGCTGGCAGAGATGGATGGCATGGAGGAGCTAAAGGGCGTTGTGGTCTTGGCGGCAACTAACCGCCCCGACATGATCGATCCCGCGCTGCTCCGGCCAGGACGGTTCGATGAGATCGTATACGTCCCAATCCCTGACCGTATGGCGAGGATGGAAATTATTCGCTCTCACACCAAAGGGATGGCCCTCGACTCCGACGTCAACTTGGAAAAGCTGACTGAGATTACGGACCGATATACGGGTGCGGACATTGCGGGTGTATGCATGAAGGCAGGACTCTACGCATTGCGGGAAAACCCTGAGGCGAGACGGGTGACGATGGAACACTTCTTCCGTGCCATCAAAGAGGCCATTCCGTCCGTGACCGAAGAGATGGAGAAAGAGTACGAAAAAATGGCCCGTAAGGTGAAACAGGATTCGGTTCGCATTGGATTTAAAAGGGGGGAGTAAATTTCAAATATCTTTGGCTAGATTGTATTTGCAGTTAAATGATAGACCGGGAAAGGGGAATCTATGTTAGAGACAAAAGGACTAACAGGGGCTGAAGCGTTTTTGCGTGTGCTGGCAGGCATGGGTGTCGATCGCATCTTTTCCTCACCAGGATCTGAGTGGTCGCCAGTCTGGGAACAGCTCGCCAAGGCCAAGGCACTGAGCGAGGGAGTTCCCCTCTTCTTGAGCTCTCGCCACGAGGAGCTCGCAGTGGGCATGGCGAGTGGTTATGCCAAAGCCACCGGGAAACTCCCTGCCGTCATGCTTCACACGACTGTGGGGTCTTTGCATGGGTCCATGGCAATGCGGGCCGCGTTGCACGAGCAGATCCCCATGGTTATCTGTGCCGGCGAATCCATTGCGTTTGGGGAGGGAGAAGGGCCGGACCCGGGTGGACAGTGGCTACAAAAACTCGCGGACGTTGGAGGCCCTGCTCGTCTTGTCGCACCCTGTGTAAAGTGGAGCATGGCCGCCACCAATGTTCCGACACTTCCCGCGACAATCCAGCGGGCATGCCAAATCGCCATGTCTTCTCCTAGGGGTCCTGTGTTTCTCTCCGTACCGATGGAGTTCCTCTTTGACGAGATGACTTCAAGCCCTTCGCCGTCGTCCGCTTTACCCGTTCAGCCCACCGCAGATCCCGAAGGAATCCGCGAGCTGGCCGGTCTTTTGGCTGAATCCAAGAATCCTATTATTGTGACTGAGGAAGCAGGACGAACTGTTGGTGCTACGCAGCGGCTCGTGGAGATCGCCGAGCTTCTCGGCGCCCCCGTCATCGAAACGCGAAGCTCCTCCTTCATAAACTTCCCCCGCGACCATTGGCTGCACGGCGGTTTTGAACCGCAGGGATACCTTGAAGAAGCTGATCTCGTTCTTCTGGTTGGCGCCGTGTGTCCGTGGCACCCTGCATCGCGGGGACCTGGACCGAAGGCGAAAATTGCGGTCTTGGACCAAAATCCAATCCGCATTGAGAAACCCTACTGGGGTTTCCGCATGGACCTCTGTCTCATGGGCGAGATTGGTGCCTCACTAGAACTGCTGTTGAGGGACTTACGTGGGCGAGTATCCGCCAGTGACAAAGCTCTGGCAGAGCGTGCCGAACACTGGCGCACTCGTAACCGGGAGCGGAAGGAGAGTTGGGCAAAGGAAGCCGAGGCCTTAAAAAACCAAAAACCCATCGATACTCGGTGGGTCGTTAAGGAGCTGAACCAGGTACTTCCACCTGACGCCATGGTGATCGAGGAAACTATCACCCACCGTATGGCGATCATGCGCTATATCGACCGCCTTCGCCTAGGTTCTTTCTTCACAGGTTCAGCCGGCGGACTGGGGACGGGGCTCGGGACTGCCCTTGGCGTTAAGTGTGCTGAGCCTAATCGACCTGTGATTGCCCTCATCGGGGATGGAGCATTTAACTACAATCCGGGTTTGGCGGCCTTTGGGTTCGTCCAGGAGTACGGAACGCCGATACTTGTGGTGCTGTTCAATAACCATGGGTATCAGTCAATGAAAAACGGTTTACCTCACTACTACCCCGAGGGATGGGCCGTTCGCACCAAAACCTACCCAGGCACATTGATCCCACCAGGTCCGGACTATGCTGCTGTCGCTCGGGCCTTCGACGGATACGGAGAGATGGTGGAGGACCCGGCACAGGTGCGTCCGGCACTTGAACGAGGGCTCAAGGCCGTTGCAGGTGGACAGGGGGCCCTGCTCGATATGCGACTAAAGGCTGTTGGCTAATCCCACATCCGACGGAGAGGGTCAAACCAAACGCGATCGTCTCTATTTTGTTGAAACCAACTTCCGAAGACGTTGATCGTTGATCCGTTTTTTTGAGGCCACGCCGCCTCTGCTTTTGCCCGATGAGATCATTGAGAGGATTTTTGTCATAATCGTCCTCCACGTGACCTGAATGAAAGGTCCTTAACCTATGCAAAGCATCCGGCCTCATGTCGGGATTTTTGCGGGGAACTGGGATGGTAATACCCAAAGTCGGTGAGCAGAGACACAGCGCCCTCGTTGTGATGGCCAAACCTGCTCGAATCGGGGAAGTCAAGACACGTCTCTGTCCTCCATTGACTCCTGCTCAGGCATCGGATCTTCATGAGTGTCTGCTTCAGGACACAGTGGCGAAAATGGAACGATGCTTCTCGGCCCAACTCTGGATCGCCTTTGCCCCCGAAGGGGAGGAGTACTTCCAATGCACCTTTGGCGCAAGGGGAAAGTTGCTTTCTCAGCGGGGGAGAGACCTCGGTGAAAGGATGCATCATATATTTGCAGATCTTTCTCATTTGGGTTACCGGGACATCGTCGTCTTGGGGAGCGATATTCCCACCATGCCCCTCTCCTCGGTCGAACAGGCATTCCATCGGCTCAGTAGCAACGGGGAAGACGTCGTTTTGGGGCCCGCCAGTGATGGAGGCTATTACTTGATCGGTCTCAAGACTCCCGTGGAGGAAATCTTCCACAGGATCCCCTGGAGTAACGCAGCCGTATTAGAAAATACCGTGCAACGAATCTCAGAACTTGGACTTAGGCTAGCTTTACTTCCCTTGGCTTACGACATTGATTTGGCAGGGGACCTCAAGCGGCTTTGGAATGACTTCGAGACGTCTCCAGTATTACGCGAGGATGTCCCAAAGACCTATGCGTTTCTAGTCGACCTATTTGACAATACGGGCAGCGTTCGGTTGGAATGGAGTCGCTAAGAAGAAAGTATGCTCATGAGTGATCCTACCGAAAGCAACAAGGCGAAACCCGCTTCAAAAGATAGCGAGGAGCGTTCCCATAAGATTTTCACTTATTCCAATGATGCCATCTTTATCATTGATCCAGCGCGGGACAGGATCCTTGACGTTAATCCAAGAGCTTGCAAAATGCTCGGATATTCCCGCGAAGAGTTGTTATCGACGCCGATCACTGCAATCCATCCGAAAGAGATGCCTGAGCTACTAGCTTTTGCACAATCGGTTTTCGACCAGGGGCATGGATGGACGAGTGAGCTCAGCTGCATGACCAAGTCAGGCGAGGCTCTGCCCGCCGAGATTTCCGCCTCTGTTGTTAAAATCGGTGACAAATCGTGCCTTATTGCGTTGGTCCGTGACATCACTGCACGTAAGCGGGCGCAGGCTGCGCTACAGCAATACTCGGAGAATCTGGAAAAGGTGGTAGAGGAACGTACGACTGAGCTCCGCCGCTCCGAGGAGAGGCAGCGTGCGCTGCTGGAGATAAACAATGCGATCATTGCGAACCTCAACCGTGAGTCTCTGTTCACGGCAGTAACCCAGGCCCTGGGCAAAATCCTCACCTTTGACGTGGCAGCCATCTGTCTTCTTGATCGTGAAAAAGGTGTCTTTCGGTTGTTCGCTCTGGAGATGCCGTCCTTGGTCAAACATCCCTTTGACGTTGGGACAGAGTTAGAGCTCAAGGGAAGCCACGTAGGTTGGGTTTTGGAGCACCGTAAACCGCTCCTACGTTGTGATCTTGAGATCGAGCGCCAGTTCCCCGTTGAAAAAGACCTCCTGGCGGCCGGGATTCGGTCGTACCTCGCGGTTCCCCTTGTGGCCAGGGGAGACGGCTTTGGGACTCTGAACATCGGAAGGCAAACCCCCAACTGTTTTTCAGATGAGGATGGGGTGGTCTTGGAAGAAGTAGGGAAGCAGGTGGCCTTGGCCATAGCAAACATGGTGGCTTACGAGGAGATCGCGCAACTCAAATCACAGCTAGAGCAGGAGAAACTTTATCTCCAAGAGGAGATTAAGACCGAGCACAATTTTGAGGAGTTCATCGGTCAAGGGCAGAACATTAAAAAGGTATTAAGGTCTATCGAAACGGTCGCCCCCACGGATGCCAGCGTGCTCGTTCTTGGTGAGACGGGGACAGGGAAAGAATTGGTGGTCCGGGCAATACACAACTTGAGTCCTAGAAAAGACAAGGCCCTGGTGAAGGTGAACTGCGCGGCCTTACCGTCCGGGCTTATCGAAAGCGAACTGTTCGGTCATGAAAAAGGGGCCTTCACGGGGGCCCTGTCGCGGAGGATCGGTCGATTTGAATTGGCCCACAGGGGTACGATTTTCCTGGACGAGATCGGTGACCTGCCGCTGGAACTGCAGGCGAAACTCCTGCGGGTCCTGCAGGACGGAGAATTCGAGCGGGTGGGTGGCACAGGGTCCATCAAGGTGAATGTCAGGGTGATTGCCGCTACGAATCGCGACCTAGAAAGATCCGTGCAGGAGAACCGCTTCCGCCAAGATCTTTTTTACCGACTCAACGTCTTTCCCATTCGCATCCCAGCCCTCCGGGAGCGGAAAGAAGACATACCGCTTTTGGTCAAATACTTTGCCGTCAAGTATGGAAAAAAGATGGGCAGGAACATCGACACCGTACCAAAAAAGGTCCTGGATTCCCTGACAACGTATACCTGGCCTGGCAATGTGCGGGAGTTGGAAAACGTGATCGAACGCTCCGTTATCTTGAGCACGGGATCCCAACTCGAGCTCGCGGATTGGCTTCCCAAGCAAGGAATCAGCTCACAAGGCAATAAAGTCCCCACTCTCGAAGAACTCGAACGGCAGCATATCATCGAGGTATTGGAAATGACGGGTTGGCGAGTTAGCGGCGAGAGGGGGGCAGCCACGGTCCTAGACGTTAAGTCGACTACTTTGGAATCAAGGATGAAAAAGCTCGGGATCGTTAGAAAGAGCTGAATATCTCCAACATATCGGGACACTCACGAAATACCGTGAGATGCTCATCTCTCAAGACGATGTTTGCCTAGCTAGCCAGAGTTCGTTTTTCTCCCGCACAATCGGCCATTTAGATTAATTCTAAATGGCCCTTTTTGTTTTTGGCATGGCCTTTGCCAATAAAAGAGTTCATGCGCACATACAACGGAAAGG
>SMUX01307594.1_pt1 | contig 15476 bp, 18 predicted proteins | sample 2456431 | NCBI WGS metagenome assembly SMUX01 (sample SAMN11095930, study PRJNA526329) | marine sediment metagenome | biome: Marine sediment; feature: Surficial sediment; material: Deep marine sediment; isolation source: Hadal surficial sediment | place: Pacific Ocean | collected 2014-11 | depth... | reverse complement strand
TGATCTCACCCTCCAGGACTTGGTACTCGCGGTAGACGCCGAGCCCACCGCGAAATTCACCGGGGCCACCGGAATCCCTACGCAGGGCGAACCGGTGGACGCGGATCGGCGCCGCCAATTCCAGCGCCTCGACCGGCAGATTCATGCAGTTGGAAACGTCCGTCTCGATAACATCGACGCCGTCGGAATCGATCCCGGCCCCGCTGCCGCTGGCGATCAGCTCACCGACGACAAAACGCCGCCCTTCCGAGTGCCGGCCACCGAATTGAAGAACCAACATTTCGCTGGCGGAATCCGCCGTCACCTTCTCAGGCAGAACCTTCTGGAAGGCGCTGACCATGCATCCGGCGATGCGCTTGATGGTCGAGGTCCTGGCATTGACCGGCGCCGGCTCGGTGGGATTGACGATGGACCCGACCGGGAGTTTCAGATGAATGGGCCGGAAACATCCGCCATTTGTCGGAATATCGGATCCGGTCAGAACACGCACGGCGAAGCATGCCGCCGACAAGGATCCGGAGGGCACGCAGTTGAACGGGCCGTCGACCTGTTCGCTGGATTGATCGAGATCGAATGTGATTTCGCCATCGCCGATGATCGCCGTGACCGAAATCCGGATTCGTTGGTCGATGTTGATGCCGTCGTTGTCCAGGTAATCCGTGTATCGGTATTCGCCGGAAGGAATTCGGCCGAGCGCATCGCGCGTCATGATCTCTGAGCGATCGAGCAAGGAGTCGAATACCGCCAACAGAAACCCATGACCATAACCGGCGCATAGTCCCTGAAGTCGTCTCCGGCCCACGTTGCAAGCTGCGATCTGGGAGTTGATGTCGCCCCTGAACTCGTCAGGCAGGCGCACGTTCAACTGGAGAATCTCCATCAGGTTTCCGTCGATCCGTCCTGCCAAACCCAATTTGAGCGGTGGGATCCGAATGCCTTCTTGGAAAATTTCCGTGGCGTTGGTCGGCACCGATCCCGGTGTCATGCCGCCAACGTCTTGGTGGTGCACCATGGCGGCGCTCAGTCCCAAGGCACGGCCGTCCGCGAAAATTGGCATGACGAGAGCGATATCGGGCAGATGGGTGCCGCCCAGGTGGGGTCGTTCATGATGAAAATGTCGCCGTCGACCAGGGTCTCGACCGGATTGCGTTTTAGAATCTCAACAACGATGGGAATCAGCGTGCCGAGATGGATCGGAATTGCGATGGACTGGGCCAGGGTTTCGCCGTCCAGCGTGAACAAGCTGGCCGAGGCATCCAGGCCCTCCTTGACGATCGGTGAAAAAGCGCTCCGCAACAAAGAGTGCTGCATTTCATTGGCGATGCCTTCCAGCTTATGGCGGATAACCTCGACGGTGATGGGATCCAATTCGCTCGATATTCCATGGTCCATGGCGCGGTGTTCCCTGGCAACCGTCAGGAGGGTGCTGTTTTTTCGACGATTAGATCGCCCGAATCCTGAACGATGGCGCGCCATTCCGTCGAAACGATTGTCGTCGTGTCCGGTTGCTCGATGATGGCCGGGCCGTCAATCCGTTCTGCCGGGGCCAGGTGTTCGCGTTGGTAGATGGCCGTTTCCCGGGGTCCATCGGCGTTTGCGAACAGCACCGAGCGGTGTCCCTTTCGGCTGTCCCGGCAATCGGTGCCGTACCCATCGACGCCGAGGCCTTCGCCGCGGCCGATCGAATGGACACTCCGCAGGTTGACGATCATGACGGGCGCGTCCGTGGCATGTCCGTGAACCCGATCATGGACGATCTTGAAATCCCGGTACAGGCGGTCGAGCGGTGCCGTGTCATCCAGATGGAGTCGGACCTCCAGATGGTAGGATTGGCCGATATAGCAGACGTCCGCCAGATGGCGGATCTCCGTGTCGGACGTTAAGACACCTTCCGCTTCCATCAGTTGGTGACACCGCGTATCGAGATTCTCAAGCGCGGCGCCGACGACGATCGACGATAAATCCACTAAATCGCGCTGTAGGGACATGGTGACCTCGTGTTCGATGGGAGCCATCAACAGGCCCATGGCCGACAACACGCCCGGATTTACCGGAACGATAATATTGGTGATCCCCAACTCGTCGGCCAGCGCGGTTGCATGGACGGGGCCGGCGCCACTCAGCGCAACCAAGGTGAAGCGGCGAGGGTCGTAACCGCGCTGCATGGAGACCAGCCGAATTGCCTCCGCCATTTGCGCGTTGACGACGCGGTGAATTCCCTGCGCGGCCCGTTCGACGGAGAACCCCAGCGGCTCGGCGATTGCGCTTTTTATGACGCCGAAAGCACGCTCTGGATCGAGATCGACCGACCCGCCCGCGAAATAGTCGGGATTGATATAACCCAGGACGACGGATGCGTCGGTGACCGTCGCCCGGTCGCCGCCGCGCCCGTAACACGCCGGGCCGGGATCGGCGCCAGCGGACCCCGGTCCCACGCGCAGGCCGCCGGCAGCATCCAACCAAGCGAGGCTGCCGCCGCCGGCGCCAATGGAATTGACGTCGACCATGTTGACCCGAACGGGATACCCCTCGATCTCGCCCTCGGAGCGCAGAGTCGGTCGGCCGCTGTTGATGAGGGCGATATCGCTGCTGGTTCCGCCAATGTCGACACTGATCAAGTCGCCCGTGTCCAACCCTTTGCCGACCTCGGCGGCCCCGACGACCCCAGCCGCCGGCCCGGACAATAAAAGCCGTACAGGACGCTGGCGCGCCACCGAGACGGCCGATATTCCGCCCCGCGACTGCATTATCTTCGGTTCGTTGTCGACGCCGGCCGCGTTCAGTTCGTATTCAAAACGGCCCAAATAACTGTCGACGACCGGCTTCACGTAGGCGTCGAAGGCGGTAACGACCGTTCGTTCGTATTCACGGAATGTGGGGTCAATCTCGCTGGAGATGGAAATCTTCAGCTCGGGAAATTCGGCGGCCACGATTTCGCGGGCGCGGGTTTCATGGGCCGGGTGGAGGAAAGAAAAAAGAAAACAGATGGCGATGGAATCAACGCCCTCGTCAACCAGTTCCCGGACGGCGACGCGGACGGAGTCTTCATCAAGTGAAACGAGGACCGACCCGTCGCTGGCAACGCGTTCGATGACTCCCTTGCGACGCCGACCGGGCGCAAGGAACACCGGGGTTTCCGCCGTCGATATGACTTCATAGAGATGCCGACGCATTTGCCGGCCAATCTCGATCACATCGGAGAACCCTTCCGTCGCCAGCAATCCGACGCATCCGCCTTTTCGCTCGATCAACGCGTTGGTTGCAACCGTCGTTCCATGTGCGAAAAGCTCAACGTCGGATGGCGGGATATTCCACTGGCGCTCCAGATGGGCGACGGCTTCCAGAATGGCCACGCTCGGGTCTGATGGCGTACTCGGAATCTTGGCAACGCCGACCGGCCGGCCGTCGCGAAAACACACGATGTCGGTGAACGTCCCACCGGTATCGATTCCGACCTCGATTCTGGAATTTGTCACCGCCTCCATCTCTGATTCATCTTACCGTCCGGCTGTTATCCGCAAGTTTCACTATACTCAAATTTCTACCGCCGGCAGAAGGATTTGTGGCTCCAGCCAATCAAGCCGAACTAGGTTTGCTCCTGTTGACGCCGCCAAACGCCTTGGCCGTCGACCGGTTGAATGCGCAGCCCAATCCGGACAATCAACGGGCAATTGGTTTTCTCGGAGACAAAGTCCGGGCGCAAGTTTAAGGTCGTTAAAATGCGCTCGCAGTTGGTCGTTACGGCGCAAAATAAATTAAAGATTTGCGAGGGGACATGTCATCTGATGAACTTTGGCGAATGAGCGCGACAGACGTTGTTGCCGCTCTCAAACGGAGCGAGGTCAGCCCCACGGAGCTTATTGAAGCGGCCATCAATCGGATTGAGGCAGTGGACGACAAAGTCAACGCGCTGCCCATACGCTGTTTCGAGAGGGCTTTCGAACAGGCCAAGGCCATTGAGGCAAATGGACCCGGCGAAGACCCCAAGACCCTCATTGGGCTTCCGATAGCGGTCAAGGACTATAACGACGTCAGCGGTGTCGGGACGACCTACGGCTCGCCGATTTATGCTGACAACGTGCCTAGTAAGTCGGATGCCACCGTGGCAACCCTTGAGACCCGGGGCGCCATACCCATCGCCAAATCCAACGTGCCTGAATGGGCTGGTGGACACACCTTCAACCCGGTTCATGGCATTACCCGGAATCCGTGGAAAACAAGCCACAGCGCCGGAGGGTCCTCGGGCGGTTCGGCGGCGGCGCTTGCGAGTGGCCAGGTATGGCTGGCGACCGGCAATGACTTGGGTGGCAGTTTGAGGACACCGGCGGGGTTTAACGGGGTGGTTGGCCTGAGGCCGGGTCCCGGCGTGGTGCCGCGCGGGGAAAGGTACCCGGCCTTTGATACCCTTTGGGTCGAAGGCCCCCTGGGCCGGTCCGTCGCCGATGTGGCGCTGATGCTGGACGCCGGTGCGGGGCACGTATCCAGCGATCCGATTTCGTTCGAATCCAAGGTTGAATCCTATGCTGATTTGCTCAAGGCAACGGAGATGCCGAAACGAGTTGCCTTTAGTGTGGACCTGGGCATCGTGCCCGTGGCGAAGGAAATCGCCGACGTCACATCGGCCGCCGCCCGGCAGCTGGCTGGTGCCGCCATTGACGTGACAGACGATATCCCGGCCTTCGCTGGCGTGCTCGATGCATTCCGTACCCTCAGATCCGTATTACTCGGCACGATGATGGGAGAACTCCTTGAAACACACCGTGACCAGATCGCGGATGATATCGTGGACAACGTCGAGCGTGGTTTCGCGGTCACTCCTCAAGACCTGTTTGAGGCTGAACGGGTGCGATGGCAGCTCGCCCATCGTATTGCCGCATTCTTTGAAACCCATGACTTTCTGTTATGCCCTTCCGCTTCGGTCCCTCCCTTTCCGGTCGAACAACAGTATGTGACCGAGATCGACGGCCAGCCGTGCGAAACCTATATCGACTGGTTTGCCGTTACCTTTGCGCTCACCATGACGTCCTGCCCGGTAATCAGCATCCCCTGTGGTTTCACCTCGGATGGCCTGCCGGTCGGAATGCAGATCATGGGCAGGCCGAGGGGCGAGGCAGCGTTGCTGCAATCCGCCCACCAGTTCGAGCAGCTACTGGCGGTAACGGGTGAGTTACCTATTGATCCACGGTAGGTTGGAAAGCACGGCCGTGAATAATCAAACGCGCTTCATCGCTCAAATGTATTTCTGTGCCCGGCCCGTTTTTCTGATTTTGAAACCGGGTGAATGACAATATGGACGATTCCTTCGACCCGATCGAGCTGACGCGAGCCCTGGTCGGCTTCGACACGATTAACCCGCCGGGCAACGAGCGGCCCTGCGCCGAGCACCTGGGAGGCCTTCTAGACGACGGCGGGTTCTCCGTTTCGTATCACGAATTCGCCGAACATCGCTCAAGCTTGGTGGCCCGCATCGGCGGATCGGCGGACGCGGCACCGCTCTGTTTTACCGGCCATATTGATACCGTTCCCTTGGGGGTGGCGCCGTGGACCGTTGATCCGTTCGCCGGCGAGATTTCCGATGGAAAACTCTACGGCCGCGGAACCACCGATATGAAAAGCGGCGTCGCGGCTTTCGTGGTTGCCGTTTTGCGGTTGGCCCGGGAACTCTCGAAAGGCCCCGGCGTGGTCCTGGTGATTACCGCCGGCGAGGAGACCGGGTGCGAAGGGGCTTATCACTTGGCCGGACTCGGCGACGTGCTCGGCGAAGCCGGCGCCATCGTCGTCGCCGAGCCGTCGTCGAACCAGCCCTGGATCGGCCACAAAGGGGCGCTTTGGTTGACTGCCAGAACAACCGGAGTCACGGCTCACGGGTCGATGCCCGAGCAAGGCGAAAACGCCGTCTACAAGGCCGCCCACGCCATCAGCAAACTCGAGGATTTCGATTTCAACGTGGCCCGGCACGCCGTCCTCGGGAAGCCGACGCTCAATGTCGGCACCGTACATGGCGGGCTGAATATCAATTCGGTCCCCGACATGGCCGAAATCGGCATCGACATTCGGACGACGCCGGATCAGGACCACGCTGCCATTCGTTCCCATCTCACCGGGTATCTTGGCGGCAGCGTCGTGCTCGATGCCATCGTCGATGTGGGCGGAGTGTTGACCGATCCCACCAATGAATGGATGCAGGAAGTTTTCGACGTCATGAGCGGCATTCTCGGGTCCCGGCCGGAACCACACACGGCAACGTACTTTACCGACGCCTCCGCCCTGACCCCGGCCTACGGCGGCGTCCCGACCGTCATCCTTGGTCCCGGCGAGGCGACCTTGGCCCATCAAACGGACGAATACTGCTTTACCGCCAAGATTGAAGAGGCGGTGGAGGCGTATATGGAAATCGCCCGACGCTGGAATGCCCGGTGATGGCCACCAAACAGCCCAACGAGCTAACCGCGATCGAGGCCTTAAGCCGGATTCGGGCGGGAACCCTGACGTCGGAGGCGCTGGTCGCCGCCTGCCTGCGGCGGATCGAGGAACGCGAGTCGACGGTCGGCGCCTGGAACTATCTGTCTCCCGAGCAGGCGCTCGACGCAGCCCGCGGTTCGGACAAGGCGGCGTCGGATGGCCCGCTCCGCGGTCTCCCTGTCGCCGTCAAGGACATTTTCGATACCGCCGACATGCCGACCGCATACGGCTCTCGGATCTATGAGGGATATCGTCCGCCGTTCGACGCGTCCTCAGTGGCGCTGACGCGGGCCGCCGGCGGCGTAATTCTCGGCAAGACCGTATCGACGGAGTTCGCTTATTTCAAACCGGGCAAAACGGCCAATCCCCATAATCCGGCCCATACCCCGGGCGGTTCATCCAGCGGATCGGCCGCCGCCGTCGCCGATTTTATGACGCCGCTGGCATTCGGTTCGCAGACGGTGGGATCGATTATCCGGCCCGCTTCGTATTGCGGCGTTGTCGGATATAAACCCAGTTATGGTCTTATCGACCGCACGGGAGTGCGACCGCTGGCCGATACTTTCGATACGGTCGGCGTATTAACGCGCGGCGTCCCCGACGCCGCATATTTCGTTTCCGTTTTGAGCCGACGCCCGACCCTTCGCCTCGACGGTGAACTTGAGGCACCCCCGTCGATCGGCGTATGCCGTACCCACGAATGGCCGGCCGCCGACGAGGATGCGGCGGCGGCCCTGGAAACAGCCGCGCGGCTGGCCTCCGACGCCGGCGGTCAAGTGCGCGAGACTGTCCTGCCGGAGCTTTTTGCGGTTCTGGGCGAAGCTCAGGGACTTATCGTGGATTACGAGACGGCCAACTCGGCGGCCCATGAGCTTGCCTTCCATCGCGACAATGTCAGCAAGAGTTTTCTAGACCGGGCCGAGGCTGGCCTCGCCTACACGGCGGATCAGTACGATGATGCCCTTTCCGTCGTGGCGAGGGCGCAAACCGGCCTTGACGCCGCCATGGACGGTGTTGACGTGCTGCTCTGCCCGAGTTCGCAGGGGCAGGCGCCCGAGGGCCTCGGCACCACCGGCGATCCCATATTCAACCGCATGGGGACCGCATTGAGAGCGCCTTGCGTGAACATTCCGGGGCTGAGCGGACGCTCGGGGTTGCCCGTCGGCGTTCAGGTGATGGGACGCATGAAGGACGACCGGCGAACCCTCGCCGTGGGCAACTGGTTGCACGGAATTCTGCGGCGCGGATAAGGCGCTGGGGTTATTTTTAGCTGTAGCGAAGCCGTCCCGCACCCATGGCAAGGCAAGACAAAGACACCAACAGGCCAGCCTCGCTTATGCGGGGCTTAGTTTGCCAAGCGTGTTTCCTCTGAATTTTTCGGCATCGAGCAGCACAGTCAATCCGGTCGCACTCAGTGATGGTGACCTTTTTATAATTCGTAATCAGTAGGTCAGTGGTTCGAGTCCACTCACCGGCACCAGACGAATCAACGCCTTACGGGACCTCGTGGTGGCCTTATTGCGGCCAAGCTAAGGTCATAGCAGGGCCTTCGAAGGCTAGACCAAGCTCTCCACACGGGGTTGTCGAGTCGGGAGGAATACAGGACAGCCATATTTGGCAGATTGTGGGTGTCCAGTATTCCATAGCCCGTTGACGTTCTGAGCTGCGTCGGATCTCCACGCCGCAAGGGTGAAGTTAAAGTAATTTCGAGGAAATGGTTCCGCGGAAGCGCCTCGGGTGAGATCCGGAAAGGCGTGCTGTCGGAAATTTCCGGAAAATTCTGGACACCCATATTTCGGGGACCGTGGGTGTCCACAATTTCCTCCACTTTCCGCGTATAGTCCGCCCAAGCGCAAGCGTCATCAAGAAATGCGCTTCCAACCTACTTCGGGGAGAACTTGCCGTGGCAAAGAAACTCTACATTGTGTTTTCGATGATTGCCGCACTGTCCGCTGTCAGCGTGGCGCAAGCGGGTTCGGCGGCTGAGATTGAGGGTTGCACGACGGTTGATGCAGCTACGGCCGAGGACTTGTTCCACCGGAGGGTGCCGTTTGTAGACGTGCGTAGCGACGGCGAATACGATGCAGGCCATATTCCTGGTGCCGTTCACCTCAGCTCGACATTTGGCGATTCCGAGCTTGCTCAGATCGCGAGAAGGAATCAGGAGATCGTCGTTTACTGCGATGGGCCTACCTGCAGTCGTTCGTCCAAAGCCTGCAAGATGGCCGGATCAGCGGGTTTTAAGAAGGCTTACTACTTCCGAGATGGGTATCCAGGGTGGAAAGCCGCGGGCTATCCCTCGGAATAGTTCCCCCGAAGGTCGCAACAGGCTTTTTGTGGTCGAGGCCCCCGCCCGGGCTGCCCCGTTGACGGGGAGACGACGGAACGATTTCCTTCTCCTCGTACGAGGTTCGAACTACGGTCACCTTCGATGTCACACCGGTTTGAATGGCCACGCGACTCTTGACTAGGTTGATCTGGCCGGATCCGGTATAGTTTTTGATGATAGATTCTTCATGTTTTCAGGGTGATGCGTCATGACCGGGAGTTCTCCCAGCGGCGTGAAGGAAAGTAGAGATAGCAGCGCGGCGCCGCGTGTCATCTCCGCTCCTTGCCGCAATAAGCCCGCCAGCGGTGATAGCCTCGACTTCGACACTATCGGGGGTGTGCCGTTTTGCTTTTACCGGTTCACCAGCCGTCCCTTCCTGGAACACCTGCGGGAAGTGTGTCTGGCGGCGGAAGAGAGCATCTTGAAGCTTCCTGCGGCGGATCATTGGGAGAAAGAGCAATCAGACCAGAAGATGCGGTAGTTCGGCACCACGGCGCGCTTTCCTTACTACAATATGCTGCTGCTGCAAGACGTGTCCGTCATTCACATATTTCGTGCTATCCAACGCTGTTACATGGCATTGGCGGAGCGCCAGGGGATGGATCAGTCGCCGATATGGGTGCAGTGCTGGGAGAATGTGTTACGGCGCGACGGCCATTTGCACAAGCATGCGGACAACTTTTTCATGCACGGGCATCTGACGGTGGCGACGCCGGGCTCCTGTACCGGCTACGAATTCGACAATGGAGACATCGTCGAGATTACGAATGAGCCTGGCTTGTTGACCCTTATTGGCCAGGCAGGCGTGATGCACTATACGACGCCGAATCCCAGCGATCAGCCGCGCATCTCCATTGCTTTCGATCTTTGCCGAGAGCCGCAGGTGACCAACCAGGCACTGAGCCGGCATACCTTCATCCCTCTGCTCTGAGGTGGACATCTCTGTCCTCATCATCGACCGTTTTTACGACGATGCGGAAGTCGTGCGGGGGCGCGCGTTGGAGCTGGATTTCCCCGTCCCGGCATCCGAGAAGAATTATCCGGGAAGAAACTCGGTCCAGAAGTTCCTGCCCGAAGGACTCGATGACATCGTATCCCGGCTGGTCCACGAGCCCGTCGAGGCCGGTGTGCATGCCGAGCATGGCCGGTTCCGGTTGACTCTGGCGGAGAATGAGAAAGACCGGAACTACTACGTGCACATAGACAGTGATGCACATTGGTCGGGTATTCTGTATCTGACTCCCGATGAGTTTTGCCAGGGTGGTACCGAGTTTTACCGCCATCGCAAGCACGCTATCGACCGCACTTACATCACAGATGCGGAAGCGCGTGAGCACGGATGGCCGAGCTGTTCCCAATTTGCGGTGCAGACTATCCAGAACGATGGTAATGACCTGAGTAAGTGGGAACACCTGATGACGGTGCCCATGCGATTCAATCGTTTGATACTGTTTCGGCCGTGGTTCTGGCACACTGCCGGTGTTTCCTTTGGCGACAGCTTCGAGAATGGGCGGCTCGTGCAGCTCTTCTTCTAGCGCCCGGCGAAGCGATGACTGCGTTGAACGCTTTTGCGATTGCCTGACCTCCACAGAACCGAAGTTACTCGACATACCGCTGGAGTTCCCGATGCCCGGGCTGCTGCGAGAGGCATTGTTAAACGTGTTCACACGCCCGCAAGGGTATAGCCGCGAGAAGTTGGCGGAACTCCTGGATGCCTGGTGGCGCGAGGCCCTGGTTACTCCCTGCGATCCCGGCCCCTATCCGCACCCCGATCCCTTGCCGGCATGATGAACCGAGACAACCAATACACCCTGACCGGATATGCACAGTGTTGAAAGTATACGGCCGCGGCACGTCCGACAACGTGCAAAAGGTGCTCCGGTTTCTATCGGCTGCTCGATGCACAGCCCTGCAAGCACGCGTTTGTGGCGTGCGACCATATGACCATGGCCGATATTCCCGCCGGCTCGACGCTCTATCGCTATTTCACTATGCCGATTCAGCGCCCGGAACTGTCGAACCTGGAGCGCTGGTACAAGCTGCTCTGCGAGCGTGATGCTTACCGGGAATGGGCAATGGTGTCGTTCGAAGAGCTACGGGGACGATTGAGCTTCTGACGCCACAGCATCTATGGCAAGGGGGATCAGCCGTACTCAGCCATCAAGTCCCAATGGTCCCACACGCACTGGTCCCTGGCGGCTTTTGGATCCGACGCCTTCTCGGCCTGCGCCATGCATGCTTTGAAGATCGGCAGCTGACCCGAAGCCCGGGCCGGCGCAACGGCGGTGGCGAGCACCGCCGTGGTCATGACGATTGCCGCGAATTTCATCGTAACCTTCATCATCCTGTGATGCCTCCTGGGAATGATTTCCAGCGGATAATATCGCAAACTAACCGCTCTGACCCTGGCAGAATCGTCGAAGTTCCCCACTGAGGGCAGCGCCGTGTGGAAAAGAGTCAGCAGCTATGGCGACGGTTATGTGCCGGGATCCCTGCTCGAGCAGCAGATCGTGCTGCAGAGCTACCACTACGAGTGGAGCGGTGGGGAGCCCGATCCCGGGCAGCTACCGGAAGGGTACAAGCAACTGCCCCACGACAGAGCACGGGCCTGCCGGTCACTGCAATTCGGCGACAAGCTCGTGCGCGCCGTCATCGCGATTCTTGCCTTGTGGGTTGCCGTGCTGGTGGCGGGTTCCGTGTAGCTATTTTCGGTAGGAGCGCATCTGGCCCACGACCACTCCTTGGATCGTGACCCGTTCCGGAGCCATGGAAATGGGCTTCATGTCGGAATTTGCCGGTGCCAGAACGACTTCGTTGGGACGTTGATAGATGCGCTTGAGGGTCGCTTCCATACCATCGATGAGGGCCACCACGATTTCACCGTTGCGCGCGTAGCCCTGGCTCTCGATGACCACGCAGTCACCGTCGAGGATACCGTCTTCGATCATCGAGTCGCCCTTCACCCGGAGCACGTAGCAGGAGCTATCGGTGCGAAGATGTGCCGGCACCTCGATTTGCTCCGGCACCGCGACGGCTTCGATGGGCCGCCCGGCTGCGATCGTACCCAGCAGGGCCAGCTGGGTGGGCATGCGCGCGTCGCCAGCGCGCAGGCGCACGCCCCGCTGCTTGCCGTTCATCGCTTCCACCAACCCGGTATCCACCAGCGCCTTCACCTGGGCGTGCATGGAGCCGCGGGAACGCAGCCCCATCTCGTCACAGAGCTCGTCGAGGGTGGGCGGTGCATCTCCGGCCTCCTGGCGGCTCAGGAGATAGTCGTAAATGCTCTGCTGGCGCCGGGTGAGAGTGACGGAGCCCTTCATAGCGGCGGCATCGCAGTCATGACGTTGAGTAAGGTGAGGGCGCAAACGGCAGCGATCAGTGGCCACAGGGAGTCTGTGAGAGCGGCCGGGCGTCGGTAGCCGCCCATGATGAGGCGTACTCGGTGGCGAACCTGGTCGTGCATGAAATACGGGCTGGGACGGGTCATCGGGCGATTCCTCCTGTTTCCGGGCGTCCTGACCGGACGTTCTCTAATCGTTCTATAGAACGAATATAGAACGCTCTTTGCCGATTGTCCAGGAAGATGGTGCGCCGCGCGGACTGCGGGGCTACTTGGGTGCGACCCGTTCCAGGATGGCGGGCTTGGCCCTCAAGATCGTATCGACCAAGTAGCGATGGGCGTCGTCATGCTCCGCGGCCCAGCGCTGGCTGACGAACAGCGTGGCGCCGACGGTCAGGGTCTTGCGGTCGCGCCGCTTGCGCCCGGCTTCCAGGCCGGGATAGGTGCCGGAGGGGATCTCGCGGAACCGGTAGATGCGCTCGCCCGCGAAGCGGGCTTCGTCCAGGTCCGGGTCATCCACGCTCACGAGCTGCAGGCTGTCGCCGGCATCATTGACGGCCGCGGAAAATTGCGAGCGCAACCCTGACACGTAGATCATGCAGGACGCACCGTTCGTCTTCTGCAGCTCGGCGAGCGCCTGCATGCCGCCGACAGGCTCGCTGGCCACGGCCGCGTAGCTGGGGTCCAGCAGGGTGAAGGATCGCCAGGTGGCGGCGCTGCCGCTTTCGGGTTCGCCGATCAGAATGCGGTGCTTTGCCGATGCGTCGGCCAGATCCTCGATTGTCTGGATGCCGGCATCCCGCCGGCAAATGAGATGCACGAACTCCTCGTAGAGGTAATTGGGCCGGGCCAGCTCCAGGCGACTCTTGCGATGGGTTTCCTGATACACCAGATAGGCGTCCAGCTGAACGATGGCGGCATCGCACTCGCCTCGGGCGAGCTTGGCCAGGTTATCCACCGAGCCGGCGGTCTCCAGCAGCGTGAGCCGAAGACGATCGGCATCGGCGCGTGACTGGATGATCTGGCCGGCCGCGTAGTAGTTGCCGTCTGCGCGGGCGGTGCACAGCGACAGGCTCTCGGCGTGGACTGCGGGGGCGGCGAAGCAGGCCAACGCGCACAGCCGTCGGCACCAGGTGAGCAGATTCGGCGTCATGGGTGTTTCCCGTGGTCGGGGTAGCGACCGGGCAAGAGTCTATGTCGGGTGTCGTGGCTGCACAACCACGCGTCAGGGACGTGGATTCCTCACGGATGCGGGCCGCTTCGAACCGTGGCCCGGGTGAGCGGATCGCCGTGGATCGGCACACCCATTCGAATGCTCTTGAGATGCATCGTGAGGCTAATGCCCGGCACCTCGGTTTTCAGGTACACGAGGATGCGGCGCGCATCGTCGCTCAAGTGCAATTCCGCCTTGCCACCCTCGCTGAAAAGCCCCGTGGTGCGAATGATCGGTTGCACGACGATGGTTTGGAATGTGCCCGCCGGGACCACGCGGTGGTCGCGCCGCAGCACCTTGAGGATCACCGGATTGCCCGATTCCTTGAAATAACGATTGAATCGGTACTCTTTTCCCACCTGCAGATCGAGAGACCGGGCGAAGTAGATGAAGGAAAGATCGTCCAGGGGCAGCGGCGACGCGAGTGGTCCCTGCTCGTCGTTGTCGACCCGCTTCCACAGAGCTTGCTCGGGGAAAAATTGAAATTCCCGGAAGCGTGTGTAACTTCCCTCGTGCTGGTCCTGGATGAAGCGAAGGCTCGCGAGCCGCTCGATGTCGATCCAGGATTGAAACCTGGTGTCCATCTTGTAGAAGGGAATGCCGCCTTTGATGCGCCACTCGAGCGCATAGGTGGGGATGCCGCGGGTCGGCTCGATGGCGGAAACCTGCATGGAGCTTTCGCCGACGGGGAAGATCCCCAGCTTGACCTTGTAGGTGAGAACTTCACCGGGACCAAACGGGACCGGCAGGGCGGAGGAGTAGTCCGGCGAAGCTTTGCCGGTGCTGTCCTGGGCGAGTAGCGGCAATGGCAGAGTTCCCCAGAGACCGAGCAGGATTATCCATCGAAGCGTGGTGGTTGCTGGTCTTCGCATGCCGGGACAGCGTATCAGTAAACGCGTCCAGCGCCATCGAAAACGCGATGAACGGTAATGTGGCGAAGAGAGCGGTGCGACCACGGCTTGTTACTGAATGCCGGCCATGCTTCGCCGTCTAGGATTTCCTGCGGGATCTCGCCAGACTAGGGTCTGGCAAGATGCACTCGATTAAGAGGGGGGTGGCCCATGAAGGGCGTGGTATTTCTCGGCGATCGAAAGCTCGAGCTGACGGATTTTCCCGATCCCACGCCGGGACCGGACGAGGTGGTGCTGGAGATCAAGGCCTCGGGCATGTGCGGCAGCGATCTGCACTTCTACCGAGCGTCCAGCAGCGGGGAAGGCGGCGCTCGGTCCTTGGGGCTGGGGGGCGACGGCAGCCCGGTGATCGCGGGCCACGAGCCATGTGGTGTGGTGGCCGCCCGGGGCAGCGCGGTGCCCGAAGCCCAGGCGCCGCTGGGGGCGCGGGTCATGTGCCACCACTACAGCGGTTGCGGCATTTGCCCGAGCTGCCGATCCGGTTGGTCGCAGCTTTGCCCCGAGCACATCGTCGTCTATGGCGTCACGGGCCACGGCGCCCACGCTGCCTACATGAAGGTGCCCGCCAGGACTCTGGTGCCGCTGCCCGATGCGCTGTCATTCTCCGAGGGGGCGGCCATCGCTTGCGGGACCGGCACCGCATTCGCCGCCATCAGGCGCATGAAATTGACCGGCGCGGAGACCCTGGCGGTGTTCGGCCAGGGGCCCGTGGGCTTGAGCGCCACGCTACTGGCGAGCGCCATGGGGGTGCGGGTGATTGCCGTCGAAGTAGGGGCTGAACGGCTGGCCCTTGCCGGGGAGTTCGGCGCCGATGCCACCGTCGACGGCAACCAGGTGGATGTCGTGGAAGCGCTGCGCGAACGCACCCATGGCCGCGGCGTGGACATGGCCATCGACTGCAGCGGGCACCCGGAGGCGCGGGTGCAGGCGGTCAGAGGCACCAGGACATGGGGCACGGTGTGCTTCGTGGGGGAGGGCGGCACCGTTACTCTGGAGGTGAGCCCGGACATGATACGCAAGCAGATAACGCTGCTGGGCTCCTGGACATTCTCCAGCCTGGGGCAAGGGGAGTGCGCGCAGTTCGTCGCCGAGCGCGGCATTGCGCTGGATCGTATCTTCACCCAACGCTACGCCCTGGCCGAGGCCGAGAAGGCCTACCAATTGTTCGACACCCAGACGACCGGTAAGGGTGTTTTCGAGTTTTGAGTCGGTGTCATGGGG
>SMUX01118525.1_pt1 | contig 15492 bp, 10 predicted proteins | sample 2456431 | NCBI WGS metagenome assembly SMUX01 (sample SAMN11095930, study PRJNA526329) | marine sediment metagenome | biome: Marine sediment; feature: Surficial sediment; material: Deep marine sediment; isolation source: Hadal surficial sediment | place: Pacific Ocean | collected 2014-11 | depth... | reverse complement strand
AGCTTCAGCGAGGTGTCGCGAACGTCCGACGCCTTCTCGCCGAAGATCGCCCTGAGCAGCTTCTCCTCAGGCGTCATCGGGCTTTCGCCCTTGGGCGTGACCTTGCCGACGAGGATGTCGCTGGCCTCGACTTCGGCGCCGATATAGACGATGCCCGCCTCGTCCAGGTTCTTCAGGGCTTCCTCGCCGACATTCGGAATGTCGCGGGTTATCTCCTCCTGACCGAGCTTGGTGTCGCGGGCCATCACCTCGAATTCCTCGATGTGGATCGAGGTGAAGACATCGTCCCTGACCAGGCGCTCGGATATCAAGATCGAGTCCTCGAAGTTGTAACCGTTCCAAGGCATGAACGCGACCAGCACGTTACGCCCGAGCGCCAGTTCGCCGAGGTTGGTGGACGGGCCGTCGGCGATGACGTCGTCCCTGGTCACCTGATCGCCCACCTTTACCAGCGGCCTCTGATTGATGCAGGTGTTCTGGTTGGAACGCTGGAACTTGAGAAGATTGTAAATGTCCACCGCCGGCGCGACCTCGGACGTGTCCTCGGTAGCGCGCACGACGATGCGGGTAGCGTCCACCTGGTCGACGACGCCGCTACGCTTGGCGATGATGGTGACGCCGGAATCGCGCGCCACCACTTCTTCCATGCCGGTGCCGATCAGCGGCGCGTCGGCGCGGATCAAGGGCACGGCTTGGCGTTGCATGTTCGAGCCCATGAGCGCCCGGTTGGCGTCATCGTTCTCGAGAAACGGGATAAGCGACGCCGCCACTGACACCAGCTGTTTCGGCGAGACGTCGATGAAACCGATCTCCTCGGGACGCGCCAACCCGAAATTCACGCCCCGGCGGCAACTCACCAGATCGCCGGTGAAACGGCCCTTGCTGTCGAGCTCGGCATTGGCCTGGGCGATGGTGTATTTGCCCTCCTCCATGGCCGAAAAGTAGACCACCTCTTCGGTCACCTTGCCGTCGGTCACCTTGCGGTAAGGACTTTCGATGAACCCGTACTTGTTCACCCGGGCATAGGTCGCGAGGCTGCTTATCAGCCCGATGTTGGGCCCTTCCGGGGTTTCGATGGGGCAGATGCGCCCGTAGTGGGTGGGGTGGACGTCGCGCACCTCGAAGCCGGCGCGCTCGCGGGTGAGACCGCCGGGCCCAAGCGCGGAAAGCCGACGTTTGTGGGTGATCTCGGCGAGGGGGTTGGTCTGGTCCATGAACTGGCTCAGCTGCGAGGAACCGAAGAACTCGCGCACCACCGCCGCCGCCGGCTTGGCATTGATCAGATCCTGGGGCATGACCGAATCGATGTCGACGGAGCTCATCCGCTCCCGGATCGCGCGTTCCATGCGCAAGAGTCCGACCCGGTACTGGTTTTCCATCAACTCGCCGACGGAGCGCACCCGGCGGTTGCCCAAATGGTCGATATCGTCGATCTCGCCGCGGCCGTCCTTGAGTTCGACCAGCGTTTTGACAACGGAGAGGATGTCCTCGCGGCGCAGCACGCGAACCGAATCATCGGTCTCGAAGCCCAGGCGCGCGTTCATCTTGACGCGGCCGACGGCGGACAGGTCATAGCGCTCGGGACTGAAGAACAGGCCTTTGAACAGGGCTTCGGCGGTCTCCAGCGTCGGCGGCTCGCCGGGGCGCATGACCCGGTAAATATCGATCAGCGCATCCTCGCGTCCCTGGTTCTTGTCCGCCGCCAGCGTGCTGCGGATATAGGGACCGACCTTGACGTGGTCGATATCGAGGGTCGACAGTTTCTTGAGGCCGGCCTCCTCGATGGCGGTGAGAATCTCGTCGGTGATCTCGCCGCCGACCTCGATGAAGATCTCGCCCGATTTTTCGTCAATGATGTCGGAAGCGGCGTAACGCCCGATGACGTCCTCCCGCGGTACCAACCGTTCCTTGAGACCCTGCGCCCTCAGCTTCTTGACGATCTTGGGGGTGATCTTGGTGCCAGCCTTGACGGCGACCCTGCCGGTCTTGGCGTTAACCAGGTCCGAGGCGAGCTTGGTGCCACGCAGGAGGTCGACCGCGACGGGTGCGCTCCAGCCCTTCTTGGTCCAGGTGAAGGGCACCTTCTTGTAAAAGTAGTCGAGGATTTCCTCCTGTGCCATGCCCGACACCTCTTCGGGCTCAAGGGTGTCGCCGGACCGCGCCCTCTCGCTCCTGAGCTTGGCCGTCTCGCCGCTGTCGAGCGCCAGCAGCAAGGTCGTCACCGGCAGCTTGCGGCGCCGGTCGATGCGGACATAGACCAAGTCTTTGGCGTCGAACTCGAAGTCCAGCCATGATCCGCGGTAGGGGATGATGCGGGCGGCGAACAGGTACTTGCCCGAGGAGTGGGTCTTGCCCTTGTCGTGATCGAAAAACACCCCCGGCGAGCGGTGCATCTGGGAGACGATGACCCGCTCGGTGCCGTTGATGATGAAGGTGCCGTTATCCGTCATCAACGGCATGTCGCCCATGTAGACATCCTGCTCCTTGATGTCACGTATGGAGCGCGCGCCGGTGTCCTCGTCGATGTCCCACACCACCAGCCTGAGAGTCACCCTGAGAGGGGCGGCGTAGCTCATGCCCCGCTGCTGGCATTCCTCGACGTCGTATTTGGGCACATCGAACTCGTACTCGACGAACTCCAGCGTGCCACGGTCGGAGAAGTCCTTGATCGGGAAAACCGAGCGGAACACTTCCTGCAAACCGCTGCTGGACCGTTCGCCGGGCTTGATCTCCATCTGCAGAAACTTGTCGTAAGAGGACTTCTGCATCTCGATCAGATTCGGCATCGGCACCGTCGAGTGAAGGCGGCCGAAATTTATGCGAACACGCTTACGACCCGTGAAGGACTGCGTCATAGCGACTCCTCGTATTACTAACGGTTAGCCCGATGGTCCGGCGCCGGCGTCCACGCGCGCGCCAGTTTCCCCGCGGGCCGATCCTCGGGATTGATGGAGGGCCAACGGGCCGGGGGCTGACGTCAACGCTTCCCACGACGACCCCGGGAACGGCCCACGCTCTGTCACTTGAGCTCGACTGTCGCACCGGCCTCTTCAAGCTGTTTCTTGGCGCTCTCCGCCTCTTCCTTGCCGACCCCTTCCTTGACCGCCTTGGGCGCCGCTTCCACCAGATCCTTGGCCTCCTTGAGACCGAGGCCGGTGAGCGCCCGCACCTCCTTGATCACGTTGATTTTCTTTTCCCCGAAGGAGGCGAGAATGACGTCGAACTCGTCCTTCTCGACGACCGCTTCCACGGCGGCCGCCGGCGCGGCGACGGCCGCCACCGGCGCGGCGGCGGAAACACCCCACTTCTCTTCGAGAAGCTTGGAAAGGTCCGCCGCTTCGATCACGGTCAGTTTCGAGAGATCACCCACAATTTTTTCCAAATCTGCCATCAAATTCTCCTAAGCTTGAACTCCAGTTGTTTGGTCGGCACCTACGCCGCCTCGTCCTTTTCCGAATAGGCACGAACGACGCGCGCCATCTGCTCCGCCGGCGCCCCGAGGACGGTCGCGATCCGCGTCGCCGGGGCCGACAGCAGGCAGACGATCCGTGCCCGCAATTCATCGAGTGACGGCAGCGCCGCAAGCGCCTTGACGTCGTCGACGCCGAGCACCTTGTCGTCGAGCGCGCCGCCGATGATCGTGAGCTTGTCGTTCTTGTTGGCGAACTCGACGGCCACCTTGGCCGCCGCCACCGGGTCCTTGGAGGTTGCGATCGCCGTCGGGCCCGTGAACAAGGGCACGATCTGGGCGAACCTGGTGTCCTTGAGGGCAAGACGCGCGAGCCGGTTCTTGGTCACCCGGAAATTGGCGCCCGCGTGGCGCATTTGCCGCCGGAGATCGGTGGCCTCCGCGACGCTGAGGCCGCTCTGCCGGGTCACCACCAGGAGGGCGACATCGCCGACCGACTCACGCAGGGAAGCGACCAGTTGCTCTTTCTTTGCGCGATCCACTTTCTTTCTTCTCCGCTTCCTTCGCCTGGCCCGTCCAAGATGCCCGGTCCAGGCTTGGTGACTTTCGGACCCGGGAACGCGCCCAAGGCCCACCCGCCTGTCCCAGAGGTTCAGGCCCTTCCCCCAGCCGGCGTCAGGCGCAAGCCGGGGATAGGGTCGGAACTGTCTATGCAGGCGGTGTCCCCCTTAAGCCTCGCCGCCGGAACATTTCCTCCGGCAGGCTAGGCACCTGCGGTCTCGGACAGGTCGGACGGTATGCCTTCGCTTCCGTCCTTGTCCCCGCCGCCACGGCCGCGTGCCGCGAGGGCGTAATTCGTGCAAACCCCTCGGCTCAAGCGCCCGAGAGGCTCGCGATCTCCAATTTCAGCCCGGCCCCCATGGTCGAGCTGATCGAAACTTTCTTCACATAGGTCCCTTTGGCACCGCTCGGCTTGTTGCGAAGAATCACGTCATAGAAGGCGCGGACATTCTCGACCAACGCCTGTTCGGTGAAACTCGCCTTGCCGATCCCGGCATGGACGATGCCCGCCTTCTCGGCCCTGAACTCGACCTGGCCGCCCTTGACCGCCTGAACCGTCTTGGCGATTTCGGCCGTCACCGTCCCCAGCTTGGGGTTGGGCATCAAGCCCCGGGGGCCGAGGATCTTGCCCAGCCGTCCGACCACGCCCATCATGTCCGGCGTCGCGATACAGCGGTCGAAATCGATCTCGCCCTTTTTCACCTTTTCCGCCAGATCCTCCGCGCCGACCAAATCGGCGCCGGCGTCCGCCGCCTCCTGCGCCTTGTCGCCCTTGGCGAAGACGGCAACGCGAACGGACTTGCCGGTGCCGTTCGGCAGGGTCACGACGCCGCGCACCATCTGGTCGGCGTGACGGGGATCGATGCCGAGATTGACCGAAATCTCGACCGTTTCGTCGAACTTGGCCTGGGCCTGTTCCTTGACCATCTTGACCGCCTCGGCGACATCGTAAACCGCTTCGCGGTCGATGGCCCGATATGCGCCCTTGAGACGCTTTCCCACCTTGCCCATCGCCTTACTCCGTGACCTCGATGCCCATGGAACGGGCGGAACCCATGATCGTCCGCATCGCCGCTTCCATATCGTCGGCGTTGAGATCGACCATTTTCTTCTCCGCGATCTCGCGGATCTGCGCCTTGCTCACCCGCCCCACCGGGTCCCGGCCCGGCTCCTTCGCCGCCTTGTCGAGCCCCGCCGCCTTCTTGAGAAAATAGGACGCCGGCGGGGTCTTGGTGGTGAAGGAGAATGAGCGGTCCTGATAGACCGTAAGCTCCACCGGCACCGGCACGCCCGGCTCCATGCCCTGGGATTGGGCGTTGAACACCTTGCAGAACTCCATGATGTTGACCCCGTGCTGGCCGAGCGCCGGGCCGATCGGCGGCGACGGGTTGGCTTGACCCGCGGGCACCTGCAACTTGATAAATCCGAGAACTTTCTTCGCCATCCTCTTTCCTTAGAGCACTATCCGGCCTTAGAGCACTATCCGGCCAGTGCCGCGATGTCGCCGGCGCCGAAGCCGCCAAAATCCCTCGCGTCCATGGAACGGGCGGTGTTCATGCCTTTTCCACCTGCGAATATTCGAGTTCCACCGGCGTGGCGCGGCCGAAGATCGACACCGCCACCTTGAGCCGCGCCCGTTCCTCGTCGACTTCCTCGACCAGGCCGTTGAAGGAGTTGAAGGGGCCGTCGCAGACGCGGACCTGCTCGCCGATCTCGAAGGTGACGGCGGGCTTGGGCCGTTCTATGCCTTCCTGGACCTGGCGCAGGATGCGCTCGACCTCGACGTCGCTGACCGGGGTGGGACGGCCGCCATCGCCCAGGAATCCGGTCATTTTCGCCGTGTTCTTCACCAGGTGCCATGATTCGTCGGTCATCTCCATCCTGATCAGGACGTAGCCCGGGAAGAACTTGCGTTCGGTCTTGACCTTGGAGCCGCGGCGCATCTCCACGACCTCCTCGACCGGCACCAGGATCTGTTCGAAAAGGTCGGCCATGCCCTTCTGTCCCGCCAGTTCGCGGATCGATTCGGCGACCTTGTTCTCGAAACCGGAATAGACGTTGATGACATACCAACGGTGCGCCATGGCCTCAGCTTCCCAACCCCAGGATAGATTTCACCCCGATTCCCAAGAACCAATCGACGACAAAGAAGAAGATCGAGGCGCAGAACACCATGATGACGACCATCGTCGTGGTGACGACGGTTTCCTTCCGCGACGTCCAGGTCACCTTGGAAACTTCCTGGCGAACCTGCTGTATAAACTGCCAAGGAGAAGTCTTTGTCATACCGCCTTAACCAACCGGGTACCGGCAAATTCGCCCGCAGGCACCAGGAAACTTTCAATTCCGCGCGCGGCCCCCGCGCCGGACCTCGCCTTAACTGGCAGGAGTGGAGGGGCTCGAACCCCCAACCCCCGGTTTTGGAGACCGGTGCTCTACCAGTTGAGCTACACTCCTATCGTCCCGACTGTACCCTCGACTGGTGAAACCGAACCTCGGCCCACCCCGGTCCTTAGGACTTACTTTCATAGAAGGGTGACACATCTCACGGCCTTGCGGGTTGTTCGGCTAGGAGCGTGGCCCGCCGTGATGGGGGCCCATCACAAGGGCCGCGCGAGGTGAGCGTAAGAGCCTGCAAGGCCGCCCGAAGGGTCGTTTTTCGCGGCCACCGGCGGGCGTATGCGCCGCTTGACGATGTCCCCACATCGCCCGCCTCCCGAAGTCGTACGGAGGGCAGGCCGACGCGCCGCTTCCACCCCGGAGGCCGCGAAAAGACGATCATATGTATCACCCTTCTATGAAAGTAAGTAGTTAGTGCCAAAGCGCGGCCATCTCAGGCCCCGCATAACGCCGCCGGCGTCATTCCCTTCGGGCGCGCCGGCCGATCCGGTCCTATTCGATGACGCTCGAGACGACGCCGGCGCCGACCGTGCGGCCGCCTTCGCGGATGGCGAAGCGCAGTCCCTCGTCCATGGCGATCGGCGAGATCAGCTCGACCTCTATCGTCGCGTTGTCACCCGGCATCACCATCTCCGTCCCCTCGGGCAGAATCACATGGCCGGTCACGTCCGTCGTCCGGAAGTAAAACTGCGGGCGATAGTTGGCGAAGAACGGCGTGTGACGCCCGCCCTCCTCCTTGGTCAGGATGTATGCCTCGCAGGCAAACTTGGTGTGCGGCGTGATCGACCCCGGCTTCGCCAGTACCTGACCGCGCTCCACCTCCTCGCGCTTGGTGCCGCGCAGCAGACAGCCGACATTGTCGCCGGCCTCGCCCTGGTCGAGAAGCTTGCGGAACATCTCGACCCCCGTGCACACCGTCTTCTGGGTCTCCCGGATGCCGACGATCTCGATCTCGTCGCCGATATTGACGATGCCCTGCTCGATACGCCCGGTCACCACCGTGCCCCGGCCCGAGATCGAGAAAACATCCTCGATCGGCATCAGGAACGGCCGGTCCTTGGGGCGATCGGGCTGCGGAATGTAGGCGTCAACCTGCGCCAGCAGTTCGACGATGGACGCCTTGCCCGTGGTCTCGTCGCCACCCTCCAGCGCCGCCAGCGCCGAGCCCTTGACGATCGGGATGTCGTCGCCCGGAAACTCATAGAGGCTCAACAGCTCGCGAAGCTCGAGCTCGACAAGCTCCAGCAACTCCGGGTCGTCGACCATGTCGACCTTGTTCAAGTAAACCACGATCGCCGGAACACCAACCTGGCGCGCCAGCAATATGTGCTCGCGGGTCTGCGGCATCGGGCCGTCCGCCGCCGATACCACCAATATCGCGCCGTCCATCTGCGCCGCGCCGGTGATCATGTTCTTCACATAATCGGCGTGACCCGGACAGTCGACATGGGCGTAGTGACGGTTCTCGGTCTGGTACTCCACATGCGCCGTCGCGATGGTGATGCCGCGCGCCTTCTCCTCCGGCGCCTTGTCGATCTCATCGAAGGCCGTGAAGACCGCCCCGCCGGTCTCCGCCAACACCTTCGTGATCGCCGCCGTCAGCGTCGTCTTGCCGTGATCGACATGACCGATCGTGCCGACATTGCAGTGCGGCTTCGTCCGCTGGAATTTCTCCTTCGCCATCGCCTTAGTCTCCGTTTGTCGCCGATTTCCCGATCAAATCCGGTCACGCCAATTTGGCGCGAACCTCGTCGGCGACCGCCTGGGGCACTCGTTGGTAATGATCGAAATGCATGGTGAACTGGGCACGCCCCTGGCTCATGGAGCGGAGCGTACTGACGTAACCGAACATATTGGCCAGGGGCACGAGGCCCGAGACGATCCGGACGTTGGAGCGCTGGTCCAGACCCGCGACCTGGCCGCGACGGCTCTTGAGGTCGCCGATGACGTCGCCCATGTACTGCTCCGGCGTCACCACCTCGATCCGCATCATGGGCTCCAACAGGACCGGTCCCGCCCTTCTCATGCCTTCACGAAAGGCCGCTTGCGCGGCGATCTCGAAGGCGATGGTGGAAGAATCGACGTCGTGGTGATCGCCGTCGATCAGCGTCGCCTTGAAATCGATGACCGGGAATCCGACGAGGATCCCGGATTCCTTGGCCCTCTCCAGTCCCTTCTTCACACCGGGCAGATATTCCTTGGGCACCGCGCCCCCGAACACGGCGTTTTTGAACTCATAGCCCCCGCCCTGCCCGAGCGGCTCGAACCGGATTTTGACTCGCGCGTATTGGCCGGCGCCGCCGGTCTGCTTCTTGTGGATGTAATCGGTCTCGATCGTCTTGGTGATGGTCTCGCGGTAAGCGACGGCAGGCGCGCCGACATTGGCGTCGACCTTGAATTCCCGTTTCAGGCGGTCGACGATGATCTCGAGGTGGAGCTCGCCCATGCCCTTGATCACGGTCTGGCCGCTCTCGGCGTCGGAAGTGACGCGGAAGGAGGGGTCCTCGGCGGCAAGGCGCGACAGGGCCTGGGACATCTTCTCCTGGTCGCCCCTGGTTCTCGGCTCGACCGCGACCTCGATGACCGGTTCGGGGAAGTCCATGCGTTCGAGAACGACCGGATTGTTGGCATCGCAAAGGGTGTCGCCGGTGGCGGTGTTCTTGAGCCCGGCCAGGGCCAGGATGTCCCCGGCCCGCGCTTCCTTGATGTCCTCGCGGGAATTGGCGTGCATCAGCAGCATCCGCCCGATGCGCTCGCGCTTGCCCCTGACCGAGTTCCTGACCTGGTCGCCGCCGAGCAGCACGCCGGAATAGATGCGGATGAAGGTGAGCGAGCCGACGAAAGGATCGGTCATGACCTTGAAGGCGAGGGCGGCGAAGGGCTCGTCATCGGAGCTTTGGCGTTCGATGGCCTCTTCGCCGTCGGCCACGACGCCGCGGATCGCCGCCACGTCGGTGGGCGCCGGCAGGTAATCGATGACCCCGTCGAGCAGGGGCTGCACCCCCTTGTTCTTGAAGGCGGCGCCGTTGAACACGGGAACGAAAACGCCGGAAATGGCGCCCTTGCGGATGCAGCTCTTGAGCGTCGCCTCGTCCGGCTCCTGCCCCTCGAGATAGACCTCGAGCGCGCCGTCATCCAATTCCACCGCCGTCTCGACCAGCTTGGAACGGTACTCGGCGGCCTGTTCGGCGAGATCGGCGGGAATGTCCCCGATGGTGAACTCGGCGCCGAGCCCCTCATCCTTCCAAACCGTCGCCTTCATGGTGACGAGATCGACGACACCCGTATAGTCGGCCTCGGCGCCGATGGGGAGCTGCATCACCAAAGGCTGAGCGCCCAAGCGATCGGCGATCATGTCGACGCAGCGGAAGAAATCGACGCCGACACGGTCCATCTTGTTGACGAAACAGATTCGCGGGACCTCGTATCTGTCGGCCTGGCGCCAGACGGCTTCCGACTGGGGTTCGACGCCGGCGACGCCGTCGAACACCGCGACCGCGCCGTCAAGCACCCTGAGCGAGCGCTCCACCTCGATGGTGAAGTCGACATGGCCCGGCGTGTCGATGATGTTGATGCGGTGGTCCTTCCAGAAACAGGTGGTGGCGGCGGAGGTAATGGTGATCCCGCGCTCCTGCTCCTGCTCCATCCAGTCCATGGTGGCGGTGCCGTCATGGACCTCGCCGATCTTGTAGGACCGGCCGGTGTAATAGAGGATGCGCTCCGTCGTGGTGGTCTTACCGGCATCGATGTGGGCCATGATGCCGATATTGCGGTAGTTGCCGAGTGGGGTGGTGCGAGCCATAGCGGAGGTGCCTTGGGAGGGCAGGACTACCAGCGGTAATGGGAGAAGGCCTTGTTGGCCTCCGCCATGCGATGGGTGTCTTCCCGTTTCTTGACCGCCGCGCCGCGGTTGTTGGAGGCATCGAGCAGTTCTCCCGACAGCCGCTCGACCATGGTGTTCTCCGACCTGGTGCGGGCGGTCTCGATGAGCCAGCGGATGGCCAGCGCCAGACGCCGGTCGGTGCGCACTTCGATGGGCACCTGATAGGTGGCGCCGCCGACCCGGCGGGAGCGGACCTCGATGGCCGGCTTGACGTTCTCCAGCGCCTCGTGGAAAATCGCCACCGGGTCGTTGCCCGTCTTCTTCCCGATAACGTCGAAAGCGCCGTAGACGATGTTCTCGGCAACCGACTTCTTGCCGTCGAACATGAGGCAATTCATGAACTTGTTGAGGACCGGATCTCCGAATTTGGGATCCGGCAGGATCTCACGTTTTTCCGCTGCGTGGCGACGGGACATTCTCTCGAGACCTCTATTTCGGGCGCTTGGCGCCGTATTTCGAGCGGCGTTGACGGCGGTCCGGCACGCCCTGGGTATCGAGGGTGCCGCGAATGACGTGATAGCGCACGCCGGGGAGGTCCTTGACCCGCCCGCCGCGGATCATAACCACAGAATGTTCCTGTAGATTGTGGCCTTCGCCGGGGATGTAGCTCGTCACCTCGAAGCTGTTGGTCAGGCGCACGCGGGCCACCTTGCGCAGCGCCGAGTTAGGCTTTTTCGGTGTCGTCGTGTAGACGCGCGTACAGACGCCGCGCTTCTGCGGACAAGCTTCCATTGCCGGCACCTTGTTGCGCGCAATCTGCTTCTTGCGCGGCCTGCGAACCAACTGGTTGATCGTCGGCATGTCCTCATCTTCCCAACGGCCTGCTCCACACCAAGGAGCATCCGCCAATGCGAAACAACACTCCCGAAGCCGACGCGGATCGCTCGCTTCGGGGACACCTCGCCGGCCCTTACGGCCTTTTCAAGTTATCGCCAAATGCAGCGGAACCGCGTCTAGGATGTTTTCCTACCACCGGCTCCCTAAAGAGCGCCGCATACTAGTGATGCCCCCACCCCCCGTCAAGCAAAACCGTCGCTGTTTTTCAAGGGTTTCCGGGCCTTCGGAACGGTGGCGCCCGGCGAGAGACGGCGCCACCCGAAGCGGTACTATGCGATCTTTGGCTCCTCCTCGACCGTCAGGACGGCCTGTGCCTCCATCTCCAATTCCACCGCTTTCTGGGCCTCCAATTCCGCCGCTTTCTGGGCCTCCAGTTCCTCCGCTTCGCGATCCCGCTCGGCGGCAATTTCCTTGAGCTGGCTCATGACGCTGCCGGTGCCCGCCGGTATCAGGCGGCCGACGATGACGTTCTCCTTCAGTCCGACGAGATTGTCCACACGCCCGGAAACCGCGGCTTCGGTCAACACCCGGGTGGTCTCCTGGAACGAGGCGGCGGAAATGAAGGAACCGGTCTGCAGCGAGGCCTTGGTGATCCCCTGAAGGACGGGATCGGCCTTCGCCGGCTTTTGTTTCTGCTCGACCGCCTTGGCGTTGGCCTCGTCGAACTCTGATTTGTCCACCTGTTCGCCGAGCAGGAACGTGGTCTCGCCGGGATCGCGGATCTCCACCTTCTGCAGCATCTGGCGGCAAATCACCTCGATGTGCTTGTCATTGATCTTGACGCCCTGTAGCCGGTAGACCTCCTGGATCTCGTCGACCAGGTAATTGGCCAGCGCCTCGATGCCGAGGACGCGCAGGATGTCGTGGGGCACCGGGTTACCGTCCATGAGTAGGTCGCCCGTCCGCACGTAATCCCCCTCCCGGACACTGATGTGCTTGCCCTTGGGGATCAGGTATTCGTGGGGCTCCTCGCCCTCCTTCTCGGGGCGCACGATGATGCGGCGCTTCGACTTGTAGTCCTTGCCGAACTCGACCCGGCCGTCGCCTTCGGCGATGATGGCGTAGTCCTTGGGCTTGCGCGCCTCGAACAACTCGGCGACGCGCGGCAGGCCACCGGTGATGTCACGGGTCTTGGAGAACTCGCGCGGGATTCGCGCCAGCACGTCGCCGGCATGTACGCTGCCGCCGTCCTCGATGCTCAGGATCGCGTCCACCGACATGAAGTAGCGGGCCTCGATGCCGTTGGGCAGCACCACGACCTTTCCCTTCTTATCGCGAAGCGTGATACGCGGCCGCAAATCGGCGCCCTTGGGCTGCTGTTTCCAGTCGACGACGACCCGGTTGGCGATGCCCGTCGCCTCGTCGACCACCTCGCGGTAGGAGACGCCCTCGATCATGTCGACGTAGTTGGCGATTCCTTCGCATTCGGTGATGATCGGCAGGGTGTAGGGATCCCACTCGGCCATCTTCTGGCCCTTCTGGACCTGGTCGGCTTCATCGACCAGGAGCTTGGCGCCGTAAGGCACGCGGTGGCGCGCCTTGACGCGCCCGTTCTCGTCCTCCAGCACGATCTCGCAGTTGCGCCCCATGGTGACGTGAATGCCCTTGCTGTCGAGCACGACGTTGCGGTTGTTGATGATGACCTTGGCGTCGAAGGCCGCCTCGACGCTGGATTGCTCGGCGCCGCGCTGGGCGGCGCCGCCGATGTGGAAGGTGCGCATGGTGAGCTGCGTTCCCGGCTCACCGATGGACTGGGCGGCGATGACGCCCACGGCCTCGCCGATATTTACCGTCGTGCCGCGGGCCAGATCACGGCCGTAACATTGCACGCAAATGCCGCTGCTCAACTCGCAGGTCAGCACCGAGCGAATCAGGATTTCCTCGACCCCGGCCCGCTCGATCCGCTCCACCGCCTCCTCGTCCATCAGTTCGCCGGCGGAAACCAGCTTGTCCCCCGAAAGGGGATCGAAGACATGGGCCGCCGCGACACGGCCGAGCGCCCGTTCGGCCAAGGATTCGATGACGTCGCCGCCCTCGATCACGGCCTTGGCGGTCAGACCTTCCTTGGTGCCGCAATCCTGGGCGACGATGATGGCGTCCTGGGCGACATCGACGAGACGGCGGGTGAGATACCCTGAATTCGCCGTTTTCAGCGCCGTGTCGGCGAGGCCCTTGCGGGCGCCGTGGGTCGAGTTGAAATACTCGAGCACGCTCAGCCCCTCCTTGAAGTTCGAGATGATCGGCGTCTCGATGATCTCGCCCGAGGGCTTGGCCATCAGGCCGCGCATGCCGGCAAGCTGCTTCATCTGCGCCTCCGAACCGCGAGCGCCCGAATTGGCCATCATGTAGACCGAGTTGATGGGTTCGCCGGGGCTGAAGTGGGAAATGCCGGCCATCATGTCCTTGGCCACGCTGTCGGTGCAGCGGGACCAGGCGTCGATCACCTTGTTGTATTTCTCGCCCTGGGTGATCAAGCCGTCCTGGTACTGCTGCTCGTACTGCTTGATCATCTTGCGGGTTTCCATCACCTTCTTCTCTTTCGACTTGGGGATGACAAGGTCATCCTTGCCAAACGAGATGCCGGCCTTGAACGCGTTGGCGAAGCCGAGCTTCATCAAGCGGTCGCAGAAGATGACGGTCTCCTTCTGGCCGCAATTCCGGTAGACCACGTCGATCAGGCTCGACAGTTCCTTCTTGGTCATCGCCTGGTTGATGTACTCGAAGTGGACGGCGGGATGGCGCGGCAGAATCTCCGAGACCAGCATCCGTCCCGGTGTCGTCTCCTCGATGCCGGTGATCGGATTGCCATCCTCGTCGACCGTGGTGAAACGCGCCCTGATCTTGCTGTGCAGCGTCACCACGCCGGCATCGAGCGCCACTTCGATCTCCGCCAAATTGCGGAGCGCCATGCCTTCGCCGGGCTCTCCTTCGCGCTCGATCGTCATGTAATAGAGACCAAGCACGATGTCCTGGGTCGGCACGATGATGGGCTTGCCGTTGGCGGGGCTGAGGATGTTGTTGGTGGACATCATCAACACCCGCGCCTCGAGCTGGGCCTCGAGGGACAGCGGAATGTGAACCGCCATCTGGTCGCCGTCGAAATCGGCGTTGAAGGCGGTGCAGACCAGCGGGTGAAGCTGGATCGCCTTGCCCTCGATCAGCACCGGCTCGAAGGCCTGGATGCCGAGGCGGTGCAGCGTCGGCGCCCGGTTCAGCAACACCGGGTGCTCGCGGGTCACCTCGTCGAGGATGTCCCAGACTTCCGGCCGCTCCTTCTCGACCATGCGCTTGGCCGCCTTGATCGTGGTCGCCATGCCGTAAAGCTCGAGCTTGGCGTAGATGAAGGGCTTGAACAGTTCGAGGGCCATCTTCTTGGGCAGTCCGCACTGGTGCAGCTTGAGTTCGGGCCCGACGACGATGACGGAGCGTCCCGAATAGTCCACGCGCTTGCCCAACAGGTTCTGGCGGAAACGCCCCTGCTTGCCCTTGAGCATGTCGGAAAGTGATTTCAGCGGCCGCTTGTTGGCGCCGGTGATCACGCGGGCGCGCCGGCCGTTGTCGAACAGCGCGTCCACCGATTCCTGGAGCATGCGCTTCTCGTTGCGCACGATGATGGCCGGCGCGCGCAGCTCGATCAACCGCTTCAGCCGGTTGTTGCGGTTGATCACACGGCGGTAGAGATCGTTGAGGTCCGAGGTCGCGAAGCGGCCGCCGTCGAGCGGCACCAAGGGCCGCAATTCGGGCGGGATGACCGGCACGACCTCGAGGATCATCCACTCGGGCCGGGTGCCGGAATCGATGAAGGCCTCGACCAGTTTGAGTCTTTTCACCAGCTTCTTGCGTTTGGCCTCGGAATTGGTCTCCCTGAGCTCCTCGCGCAGGGTTTCGCGCTCGACCTCGAGATCGATCACCGAAAGCATATCGCGCAGGGCCTCGGCCCCGATGCCGGCGGTAAAGGCGTCCTCGCCGTACTCGTCCTGGGCATTGAGATACTGCTCTTCGTTGAGCAGTTCACGTATCTTCAGCGGCGTCAGCCCCGGCTCGACGACGACGAAGTTCTCGAAATAAAGGACCCGCTCGAGTTCCTTGAGCGTCATGTCGAGCAACAGGCCGATGCGGCTGGGCAAGGATTTGAGGAACCAGATATGGGCCACCGGGGAGGCCAGCTCGATATGCCCCATGCGCTCGCGGCGGACGGTCGACAAGGTCACCTCGACGCCGCATTTCTCGCATACGATGCCGCGGAACTTCATGCGCTTGTATTTGCCGCACAGGCATTCGTAGTCCTTGATGGGGCCGAAAATGCGGGCACAGAAAAGCCCGTCCCGCTCGGGCTTGAAAGTGCGATAGTTGATCGTTTCAGGCTTCTTGATCTCGCCGAAGGACCACGAGTGAATGCGCT
>SMUX01000571.1_pt1 | contig 15512 bp, 15 predicted proteins | sample 2456431 | NCBI WGS metagenome assembly SMUX01 (sample SAMN11095930, study PRJNA526329) | marine sediment metagenome | biome: Marine sediment; feature: Surficial sediment; material: Deep marine sediment; isolation source: Hadal surficial sediment | place: Pacific Ocean | collected 2014-11 | depth... | reverse complement strand
GTCGATCCCGATTCCTGGGAAATCGAGGAGTTCGAGACGCCCAATCCGGATCCGGAGTCACACCACGGCAACTACTACATCCGGCGGCTCGCGATCGACAGCAATGACACGATCTGGTACGTGGACTCCGGGCGCGGTTACCTGGGCCGTCTCGATCCGAAGACTGGCGAGATCAAGGAGTGGATGACCCCCAGCGGACCCGGCTCGCACCCTTACGCGATCGAGGTCGTCAACGACATCGTTTGGCTCAACGAGTCAGAACAGCGACCTGACGTGCTCGTGCGGTTCGACCCGGAGACCGAGCGGTTCCAGAGCTGGGCCATCCCCTCCGGGGTGGGCATCATCCGCAACATGCGGGCGACGCATGACGGCAACCTGGTAATTCATCAGAGCAGCACGAATACGGTCGGCCTCGTCCTCATCGACACGGACACCTCGTGGATCCCGGGGTCATACCGGCCTTAATGAGTCGCTATGTGTTCGGGAATTTGCAGCGAAGCCGTTAGTACACACGACTTTGTTCTCACAGCACTTCACGGACGACGAGCAGTTCAGCACTCTTCGTGGCGGGTGCGGTGCTACTAGGGCGCTGGAGAGGATGGCATGAGAGCAGATAACGTCAACCGATGGCTGACATTGGGCGCGAACTTCGGCGTTCTGATCGGAATAATCGTGTTACTTACCGAGCTCAATCAGAACTCCACCATGATGCGCGCGCAAACTCGAAATGAAGTGACGGCGGGGCTTATGGGCCTCACGTCGGGAATTTGGAATAACCCGCAGTTCGCGGACGTGCATCGTCGTGGGTATAACGGGGAAGAGCTGACGGCAACTGAGCATCATCAACTCAACTTCCACTATCTGGCCCTCTTTCGATACTTCGAGAATTTCCATTATCAGTATCGCCAGGGCTTGTATGACGAGACGGAGTTCTCAGCGCATCGGAAAGCCTATACGGATGTAATGAATTCTAAGTTAGTAGTAGAGTTTTGGTGCGATTATCGAGACGGAATCTCTCCTGAAGCTAGGGCTGATCTGGATAGTCTTCTTACGGCGTATACTTGCTGATCAGGTGACGCTTCGAGACCCGCCCTTGGTCGAAAGCAGACACTTATCTATTCACGCTCAAGCACTCGACACCTACGTCGACTATTGTCCCGTGTAGACCGACTTACCCTCGGAGGTGCAAGAATGGCGAGCTTCATCATCAATGGCGAGACGGTAAACGTCGATGCCCATCCGAACACGCCTTTGCTATGGGTGGTGCGGGAGCATCTCAAGCTCACCGGAACCAAGTTTGGCTGCGGTGTCGGGCAATGTGGAGCCTGCACGGTGCACGTTGATGGCGGTGCGACCTACGCATGCCTGACGCCGGTCTCGGCAGTGGAAGGTCGGGAGGTAACGACCATCGAGGGACTCTCGGAGCGCGGGGATCATCCGCTGCAGCAGGCCTGGGTCGCCGAGGAGGTACCCCAGTGCGGATACTGTCAATCAGGCCAGATCATGCGCGCCGCGGATCTACTGGCAAACAATCCGCAGCCCAACCGAGAGGAAATAATCGCTCACATGAGCACGAACATCTGCCGCTGCGGTACCTACAGTCGTATCATCAAGGCGATCGAACGTGCGGCGGGGGAGGCCTGAAATGAAACAAAACAAGTTATCGCCTGATATTCCGACGACCCGTCGAGAATTCGTCCAGGGCATAGGGATTACATTCGCCGTCGGCGCGACCGGCCTCATCGGCGCGTGCAGCACGGAGCAAAGCGGTGAAAACGGGCCGGCGTTGACCAACGGCAGCAACGCGGAGATTACGCCAAACGCATGGGTAACCATCGGCGCTGACGACGTCATCACCATTCAGTTCGGGGGTACCGAGATGGGCCAGGGCACGATGACGTCATTGCCACTGGTGCTGGCCGAGGAGATGGATGCCGACTGGGATCGCGTACGCGTCGAGACGGTCGCCGGCCACGACCCCGCTTACGGCAATCCCACCGCGTTCGGTTACTACGGCTTCCCCATCCTTTACACCGCGGGTAGTCAAACCCTTCGAGGCTACTTCAACGCCATGCGCCAGGCGGGCGCGCAGGCTCGCAAGTTTCTGCTTAACGCCGCGGCCACGGAGTGGGGTGTGCCGGTCGCGGAGCTCGAGACCGAGCCCAGTCGGGTCATCGATCGAGCCTCGGGCCGCAGCATGAGCTACGGCCAGATCGCGGCCTTCGCCGAGATTCCCGAGACACTTCCCGAGGTGGACGAGAGCGAGTTCAAGGCGCACGGCGAATTCCGCTATCTGGGCAAAGACATCGGGCGAATCGATGTTCCCGCGAAATCCGATGGAACGGCGAAATTCGGCATCGACGCCCAGGTCCCGGGCATGGTTTATGCGTCGATTCTGCGCACACCAGTGGAGGGCGAGGAACCCTTGGAGGTGAACGACAACGCGACCCGTGCTATCGACGGTGTCACCGACATCGTCATCCTGCCCTACGGCGTCGCCGTGGTGGGCGACACGGTGGAAGCGACCATCTGGGGTAAGGCCGCGCTCGAGGTCACTTGGAGCGAGACCTCGCGATTTCGAAACGTTGATCAGACCCGGGATCTCGACGAGTACGAGGCACGGGTGCGGGACTTGAGCTTCAGCACGGGCAACGAATCGCCCCGAGATATCGGCGACATTGACGCCGCCTTCGCGGACGCCGATCACGTCATCGAAGCCGTCTATCGAGTGGATCCGGCTTACCACGCCCAGATGGAACCCATGAATGCCACGGCGAGCGTGTCGGAGGACGGTAAGTCGGCGGAGATCTGGGTGAGCACGCAGACTCAAAGCCTGACCGTCATGGGAGCAGCGGACGCTCTGGAAACCACGATGGACCGAATCACGCTGCACCCGATGTACATCGGTGGCGGTTACGGCCGGCGCGCGGAGTACCGCCAGAAGTACATCGACGATGCCTTGTTCGTATCACGGGAGATCGGCAAGCCCGTCAAGGTCATCTGGAGCCGCGAAGACGACGTCAAAGACGGCGCCTTCCGCCCACTGAACGCGCAGTTTCTGCGGGCCGCAGTCGATGCTGATGGCCGTGTCACAGCGGTTCAGCAAAGGGTAGCCACCTGCACTGTTCTCCAGTACATGAACGAGCCGCGCTGGGCGATGATGACAGGTGCTCGCCGCACGTCCGGCCTGTCCATGGGCGGTGCGGAGATGGCGCGGTACGACATCCCTAATTTCCGCGCCGAGCACCTCATCATGGACCGCCCCTCCCGTGTGGCTGCGTGGCGCGGCGTGGCGAGCAGTTATACCCGGTTCGCTAATGAATCATTCATCGACGAACTGGCTCATGCGCAGGGCGCCGACCCTCTGGAGTATCGACTCGAACTCACCCGCAACAACCCACGTGGCCGGGCGGTCCTCGAAGAAGTGGCCCGGCTAGCCGAGTGGTCTCGCCCTCGAGACGGTTTCGCACTCGGAGTCGCATTGGCGGACCGGGGTGGTTCCCAATCTGCAGGCATCGCAGAAGTGTCCGTGAACGAGCAAACCGGTGAGATCCAGGTGCGTAAGTTCTGGATGGTCATCGATGCGGGCTTTATCGTGTCGCCGCGGAATACGGAGGCACAGATGGAGGGCAATGTCATCTTCGGCCTCAGTAACGCGTTGAAGGAACGCATCACCATCAGCGGCGGCTCTGTGGATCAGTCTAACTTCTACGACTACCACGTCATGCGGATGAATGAGGTGCCCGAGATTCAGGTAAAAGCTTTGTCGAATACCAGACCGCCTACCGGAGTCGGCGAGCTGGGCCTTGACACGACGGGGGCAGCGGTGGCGAATGCCGTCTTCGCAGCAACGGGCGCACGTGTTCGGGAGCTGCCGCTGCTGCCGGACCGGGTACTCGCCGCACTGCGGGCCTGATGTCTTAACGCTACACCGGCAGAACGATTTGACGCCTGTGTTGCGTCGACCGGTTCAATTGGCAGCCGAGACCGGACGTACGTTAACGGTCGAACTGCAACCTATTGTATAATATGTGAATAATCGTCATGGCCCGGCATCGATGAATGCCACTTTAAGAGGCCGGATAGTCGCGAGCAGTCGTCCTTATCTCCGTCCAAGAATTTGCTTACAAAGCGCGGAGAAGTCCATCTACAGACGCTCGACGCTAGTCCAAGTAGATTGAGAATTATTTATTGCAGGGGAAATACCATGCTCAATAAGCTGATACGTTTGATGATAGCTCCGTGTACTGTTTTGATCGCAGTCGCGTGCACTCCACAAGGCGCTGGTGAAGATCCCGCCGAACGACCCATAGGGGAAATCATCCAGTTAACGGGCGATCTCTACGAAGCACGGAGCAGCTTCCACAACACCGTATTCTTGGTGACGACCGATGGCATCATCCTTGCGGACCCTATCAGCGAGGAGTTCGCCGAGTGGCTCAAGGCGGAATTTTCGGAACGCTTCGGGTCAACTGTGAAGTATGTGATCTACAGTCACCACCACCCGGATCACGCCTCCGGCGGCACCGTGTTTACCGATACGGCCACCTTCGTGGGCCACGAACAGGTGGCCGCTGCGCTTAATGAGACTTTCCCCCGCGATGCGGCACCATTCGATCTTAACGGAGACGGGAAACTCGATAGGTCTGAGGCAACGGACCATGCGTACCCCGCAAATTTCGATCGATACGATCGGAACGGGGACGGCAGCCTTACGGGCGCAGAGATCAACGCCGAGATAGCTCCGCCGGACATCGTTTACTCCGACCACATGACTATTACGCTAGGGGATAGCCGGGTGGAGCTAATGCACCCAGGTCGCGCTCACTCCGATGACATGACAGTCTTGCTGTTCCCTGACCAGCGGGCAGTTTTCGGCGTAGATTTCCTGCACGTAAAACGCTTTCCATCGACTTTGTATGGCTACCCTGTAGCTCAATATGTGGACGCGATCACCAAGGTTCAGGCTCTGGATTTCGATATCCTGATTCCGGGTCACGGCGATGTCGGGAAAAAGTCCGATCTAGTCCTCTTCCTTGATTTTCTTCGAGCCCTTGATTCGGCAGTCGCTAATGGGATCGCCGCAGGAACAAGCCTGGACGAAATGCGTGAAAATTTATTCTTCCCTGGCTACGAAGACTGGCTCCTCTATGACGAACGACGGGTTAACTTGATCGCAGAGACCTACGAGCTCCTGGGCGGACCTTAGCGAAGAACGTGCTCGCTCGCACGGCAGCTTCTGGCCGAAAGCAGGCACCAGCCTGGTAGACTACGGCGACGATTTGCGCCTTGCCTTCGTTAAAGAGAGTGCCCATGACTGACGAACAACGAATCAGCTACGTTCCGCTGGAGTCGATGCCTCCGGAGATGCTGGAAGAGATGAACCGCTGTGTACGTGAGGGGACACCGCGTCCCGAGAGTAGTGCTGTACGCGCGCACGTGCCAGCCTGTTTCTGGTTTTTCGCCGAATCCTGGAACAATATTTTTCGCAACGGCGTCCTTGCTCATGAAGTCAAAGAGCTCTGTCGTCTCTACGTATCGCGATCGGTTATCTGTGAGTTTTGTGGCAATCAACGTTCCGTTAAAGGTCAAAACGCAGGCGTCAAAGAAGCCCAGATTGACGATCTCATGAATTTCGAGAAATCCGAAAAGTACGACGACCGCCAGAAAGCGGCGCTCGCATATGCTGAAGCCATCGTTTGGCGACTCCCTACGGGCGATGCCTTCTGGGACCGGATGCACAAGAACTTCAGCGAACCGGAACTAGTGGAACTAGGGTGTGCGATCGGCCTGACGCTCGGCCAGCAGAGCTGGTTGCGGCTGCTGAACATAGATCATCACAAAGTCATGGCCGGAATCTCTGCGGCTTCGATGGCGCCGGGCTTCGAGACGAGCGAGGCGCTGGAGAAGTCGAAAGCTGCGCCGGACTACTGGGCCAAACAGAGTCGTGACGGGGACAGCAACTCCGCTTGATGCCCCGCGGCCAATACGAGCATTAAGGAGAAAATACGATGCCAAGATACGTGATCGAACGTGACATTCCAGAAATCGGCTCAGCGGATCGCGAGGCCCTTCGCGAAGCTGCGCATAAATCCAATGGTGTGCTTGCAGAGATGAACGCTGAGCAGAAGAATATTCAATGGGAACATTCTTATGTCGCCGGCGATAAGACGTTCTGTATCTACATAACTGACAACGCGGAGTTGATTCAGGAGCACGCCGAGCGGAGCGGCTTTCCCGCTACGAAGGTAACTGAAGTGCGAAAGATGATTGACCCGGTCACCGCGGAGAGTTAACAGACCGCCAAGTTCCTATCAGGCTGGTCGTTTCGCGGCCAGTCCAGCCCGCTAGCGAGACCAAGGCCGACTCGTCCGATTCCGCGAGCGGAGTTCATCGAGCTAATTTTTCACTGTCCGGCTACTTTGCTTCTCGAGGTATTCTGCGAGATGACCGGTTATGTATCTTGCATCGTCCTCGGTGCCGTGAATGAAACTCGACTTGCGCCGACGCAGGAAGGGAAGACCGATAACGTACAGGCCAGGTGATTCAACGACGCCGCCGTCATGTCGAATTTTTCCCTTGCGGTCCAGCACCGGTATGTCAAGCCAGGAGTAATCGGGACGATATCCGGTAGCCCAGACGATCGTGCTGATTTCTCCACCGTTAAGATCGATACTCAAGCGCGGAGATTTGTCGACTCGGGTGCGTTCGAAGCGCTCCGGAGGGTCAAGACTCGACGCACGGGGGCTATCGGTCGCCCATTCATCGACGAGATCCAGCAAGCGGCCCATTTTCAAGTCCGCGAGCGCACAGACGTTGCGTAGTGAACCGGAAAATTGCGCGATGCCGTCACGGATGCTCATCAATCGCCCGATCAAGTTCACGCCCATCGCCGTCATCGAATTCAGGTCCAGGATTGGCTTGTCGCGCGAGCCTACGAGTTGCGGTGAGGGCAGGTTCCGCGCCCGCACGATGTCCTCGACTTCCTCGTATGACTCGTCGAGCACACCGGCGGCGTCCATCCACCACTGAATATCCAAGCCACGGTAGACGCGGGGTAGCCGGACATGTTCACCGACTGCGATGGTCACCGGACGCCCGGAACGATGGATTTCGTCGGCCAGTTGCAAACCGGTGGCGGACGCACCGACGACCAGCACGCCGCCCTGGTCCAGCTGGTCCGGGTTACGATATTGGTGAGGCGTGACCGATGCGATATTTATCGGTAGTGCATCGCTCAGCGAAGGAATGACGGGCAGGTTACAGGCGCCACTCGCTAGCACGACGGTCCGGCCGCTCCACGCACCCTTGTCGGTGGTTACCTGATAGCCTTCCGAGTCTCGCCGAACCGAAGTTACCGTTGTGTGCGTGTGAACCGGCACTTCGCTGAGGCTCGCATACCGGTCGATGAAGTCGATCACCTGCGGCATCGTCATAAAGCCGTCGGGCTCGTCTCCAGAATAACTAAGCCCCGGCAGCCTGCTCTGCCAGTTGGGCGTCAGCAGTGTCAGTGAGTCCCAGCGCTCGTGGCGCCACGAATTGGCAACGTCACCACGTTCGAGGACCAGGTGGTCGATCGAGCGTTCCGTCAGGCAGTGACTGATCGCCAGCCCCCCATGCCCGGCACCTATTATGATTACGTCAACATTACGGGCAGGCAGCGCAGCAGTCTGCCGGCTCACCCGGTCTAGTTCACTTTAACGGTCACATTCGTCGGGTTGGTGACGATATCGAACACTGCGGAGCGCTTCTGCGACTGCGCAACCAGCGCTTCGAGATCCTCTTGCGAGGCATCCGCATCGATTTCAAAGTTGACGTTGATGCCGTCGAATCCCGTTCGGACGTCCGCGTCGATACCGAGGATCCCCTGGATGTCCATGCCAGCTTCTAACGTAGCCTTGACCGAGCGAAGTTGTATTTCGCGGTGCTGCGCAACGGCAGCGATGCCTGCGGTAAGGCATGAGGCGAGACCGACTAAAACGATCTCGACCGGGGTCGCCCCGAGATCCTCCGACGCAAAAATTTCCGGATGATCGATATCGAAAGTGAACTCGCTCCGGTGTTTTTGCTCCTCGCCCAGACCGAAGAAACTCGTCACGGCCGATTTGCTATGTGTGCCGTTGATCCAGGTGCAGGTTGCCCGCCACTTGAATTGGGCACCCTCCGGTGCCTCGGTCAGCGCCGCCCGCGCTTCCAGGAGAGCTTCGACATTAACGCCATTGTCTACCGTCGTATTACTTTCGGACATTTTATCGCTCCTTCTGTTTGTTGTTGCTGTATGGCCCAAGCATAGCCGCTCTTGGCACGCCATTGCACTGACGGCCGGTTTGGACCGGTCTTATGCGCCACGGACCGCAGTTATTCTACCGGTATTAAAGCCCAGCCAGTGCATTCGTCCAAGGTAGCGCGCATGTTCGACCTTCAGGCAGCGGTCCATCACCGTGTCGAGCCCGCCGATACTGGCAATCTCTGCTCCCTCTTCGCTAATGACGCCGAATTGCAGCCACAGGCAGGTCGCGCCGATCGACACGGCTTCGCGAGCTATCTCCGGAACGGCGCTCGGCCGGCGGAACACGTTCACGGTGTCTACCGGTACCGGGATATCGGTGAGGCGGGCGAACGATTTGTTGCCGAGAATCGAGTCTTCCCTCGGGTTGACGGGGATAACGTCATACCCATGGCGCAACAGATAACGGCCGACAAAATTGCTCGCACGCAATTCATTTCCCGAGAGCCCAACAATGGCCACTCGTGGCTTCGCCAATACACGACGAATAACCTCGGGCTCCTGATAGTCGCGAAGTTTCATCAGTTGCTGTCCATCGCACCGAGGCCTTGCTCGAGATCCCAGATGAGATCGCCCGCGTCTTCGATGCCGACCGACAGCCGTATCGTTCCGGGGCCGATGCCGGCATTAGTGAGTTCCTCATCACTCAGTTGTCTATGAGTCGTCGACGCAGGATGTATCACCAGGCTTTTGGCATCGCCGACATTGGCGAGATGAGAGAAGAGTGTCAGCGCTTCGATAAACCGCAGTCCCTGTTCCCGGCCACCTAGTACATCGAAACAGAATACTGCGCCGGGGCCGTTCGGCAAATACTTTTCAACCAGCGCGCGATAGTCACTGCCCGGTAATCCCGCGTAAGCTACGCGGCCGATACGATTATCTGCTGCCAGGAATTCCGCTACGGTTTGTGCGTTCGACACGTGCTGGCGCATGCGCAGCGGTAGCGTTTCGATGCCTTGCGCCAGCAGAAAGGCGTTGAACGGGCTGATGGCCGCGCCCAGATCCCGCAAGGTTTCGGCACGCAATTTCATCAGATAGCCGTACACGCCGAACGTCTCGTGAAATTTCAGCCCGTGATAAGCAGGCGACGGATCGGCTATGACGGGAAAGCGTCCATTGGACCAATTGAACTTACCGCTATCGACGACGACGCCACCCAGACTGGTCCCATGGCCACCCAGGAATTTCGTCGCTGAATACACGACGATGTCCGCACCCCAATCAAACGGCCTGCAGAGATACGGCGTCGCGAAGGTATTGTCGATCATCAACGCACAGTCGTGTTCATGAGCACACTCGGCCACGGCCTCAATGTCCAGGATATTGCCGCCGGGGTTGCCGATGGTCTCGGCGAAAAGTAGTTTCGTGTCTTTTGTGATTGCACCGCGCCAGGCGTCAATGTCGTCCGGATTCACGAAATCCAGATCGACGGATAACTTTCCAAGCACGTGCTTGAATTGGGTCACCGTTCCGCCGTAAAGCGCGGACGAGGCGACAATGTGATCGCCCGGCCTCAATAATGTAAACAGTGCGGCGGATTGTGCCGCGAGCCCACTGGCGAATGCGACTGCGCCAGCGCCTCCATCGAGGTTGGCAACGCGCTCTTCGAACGCGGCCACCGTAGGATTCATGATTCGGGAGTAGGTATTCCCATACTCTTGCAGGTTGAAATAGGCGGCCGCCGCCTCTGTGTCCTCGAAGACGTAGCTGGTCGTCTGATAGATCGGAAGCGCGCGTGCCCCCGTCGTCGGATCCGGGCGACAGCCCGCGTGCACAGTGCGCGTCGCGAATCCGAAGTCCCGGTCTGGCATATGAGATCTCCTCAGCCGGCCAAAGTGCGGCCAATACGTGCCAAAGTAGCACTCTCCGATCGGCTCGAAAAGCCCAGCGTGGGGCGTCGGCGCACATCATCCCTCCGGCACCGGCAATCGTCTATCGATTGACGCCGATCAGGACCCAGATTTAGTATCAAGGTGTGGCTCTCAGTCTAGGAGATTCATCATGATGAATGCCCGAGTGTTCCGTTGCGTCCTGGCTGCCATTGCCACGGCTGGTTGTCTCGTTGCTGCAGCTCAGAAGAAACCATCCGACGTTACCGGTACGGTTCAGCTGAACGCCGATTTTAGCCGCGTGTCGCCAAACTGGCGAACTGGAAAATTTAGTAACGCGAGACTTGGCTCGAAGGCGGCGTGGTACCACGCAGGCATAGTAGTTCGACAACACACCGGATGGAACTGGGTGAATATTTTTCGGATAAATTAGTGGTTGGATCCGATGAATTCATACGCCGGGATCTATAATCTAGTTTGATTGGGAGCCGCAGGAGATTGCGATGCAAAATAACGAAAAGAACGTCTGCCTGATCGCCGCTTGTCTGATCGCTCTGCCTGTGATCTCGCTCGCCCAGGACTTGAACACCGACATCGAGCAGGACTACGGCGTCTATCTCGCCGATCTGTTCGATCACTTTCATCGAAACCCCGAACTCTCACTTGCCGAGTTTGAGACCGCGGCGCGTATGGCAGCGGAACTGCGCAGCGCCGGCTTCGTCGTTACCGAGAATGTGGGCGGCACAGGCGTCGTCGCGGTCATGGAGAATGGAGACGGGCCGCTCGTCATGATGCGCGCCGACATGGATGGACTTCCGCTCGAGGAGAAATCGGGGCTCCCCTACGCTTCGACGGTGACGCAGCGGGATCCGTTTACCGGGGGCACCGTGCCCGTGATGCACGCGTGCGGTCACGACGTGCACATCACGAGCCTCGTCGGCACGGCGCGCCAGATGATAAAACGCCGGGATGCATGGCGCGGCACGCTGATGTTAGTCGTTCAGCCAGCCGAGGAGCGCGGACTCGGTGCCCGTGCCATGCGCGATGATCGCCTCTGGGAGAGGTTTGGCCAGCCGGACTACGCGCTCGGCTTTCACGTCAGCGCTCAAAATGTATCGGGCAAGATCAACGTACAGGAGGGCAGTTCTTATGCGGGCGTCGACTCGGTCGACATCATCGTGCACGGGGTCGGTTCTCACGGTGCGAGCCCGCACCAGGGTATGGATCCGATCGTCCTCGCGAGCCAGATCGTGCTCGCGCTGCAGACATTGGTTGCCCGCGAGCTGGCGCCGCGTGAGCCGGGCGTCGTGACCGTGGGCTCGTTTCATGGGGGCACCAAGCACAACATCATTTCCGATGAAGTGCGATTGCAGCTCACCGTTCGCAATACCAACCCCGAGACACGCGAACTTCTGTTGAACGGCATTCGGCGCATTGCTGAGAATATGGGGCGAGTAGCCGGACTGCCCGACGACCTGTTGCCCGAGGTGACGGTCTTGGATGAATGGACGCCGCCGGGAGTTAACGACGCGTCGCTGGTGCGCCGGTTAAAGGGCGTCTGGGGCGAATCGATGGGCGCCGATGCCGTGATCGACCAACCGTCTACGGGCATGGGCGGTGAGGACTTTGCGTTTTACACCATCGATCCCGGCATACCGAGCGCGTTCTGGCGGGTGGGCGGGACGCCGGCCGAGGCTTTCGATCGAGCCGAGATGGGCGGTCCACCCGTGCCGAGCCATCATTCGCCGCTGTTTAAGATCGACCCGGAACCCGCGATTCGTGCCGGCGTCGAGTCGACCGTTGTGGCGCTACTCGACCTGATGCCGAGGTAGCCCCGATACCGGCAATTCTACGGATAGGATTTACCGTTGTTGAGAGCCGCTCTTCGTCATCGGCACGGCATGCCCGGCATCCGTTCGATGCTGCGCGGCATTGGGCACCAGGCCACTATGACGAACTAGGTCCTTATTCGCGCTTTGTTTACACACATACATGTCCAGACAATTAGGGGTAACGCAATGAGCACGAGGTCCGTCTACTTAATCGTCGGTTTCAGCAGGCTGCTGGGAATCACTGCGCTGTTTTTCCTGTTTGAGAATATCGTGTTCGCACAATCCAGCGGGTATCAACAGCATAGGGAGGCGGCACAGCAGAGTGCGGGGGCGGAGTGGGGTGGGGTGGTCGACTATCTTTGTACCACAGGGCCGATCACGGCAAATCGGCCGGACCATCCGGTGATAGAGCCCGTGCAGATCTTCGATAACCTGTACGCAATCGGTCGGACGACAACGGTTGTCTATGCGATTACTACCTCGGATGGGATGATCCTGCTCGATTCGGGCTTCGGGGACCAGGTGGACTCGGTACTGTTGCCCGGTATGGCGCAGCTTGGTCTGGACCCGGCAGACATTGAATACGTCATCGTCGCGCATGGTCACGCCGACCACTATGGCGGGGCGACACACCTGCAGGCGCGGTTTGGGGTGAGCGTCATCGCCTCGTCCGCGGACTGGGATCTAATGGAAGAGGCCGCCTCGAACCCGTCAGCGGTGCCTCCCCCGACGCGGGACGTCGTGGCCAGAGACGGTGAGCCGATCACGCTCGGGGATGGCGTGGTGACGCCTTACCTGGTCCCCGGGCACACACCGGGCGCGATCGGCATGGTTTTCCCGGTCCATGATGGGGAGAATACGTATACGGCGGCGCTGTTCGGTGGCATGGCGCTGAATTTGACGCGCCTGTCAGACGAGGCCTTGCCACAGTATTTGAGTTCGGTAGAGCGATTTAGCCGGCTATCCGAGGAGCTGGGTTTTAATGTGGTCGTGCAAAATCATCCATTGTTCGACGGCATGCCGGAGAAGCTGGAGCGATTGAAGACCCGGAGGGCAGGTGAAGCGCATCCATTCCTCATCCCAGATGGGTCGTATCAGCGATTTATGACAACGGTCTCGGAGTGTTCCCAGGCGCAAGTCGCTGCTGCCCGCGGCTGATTCCGCGTACAACTCCGGCTCTCGCTAAAGGAGCTCCTCAGCCTGTCGATAACTCTCTCAGGAATGGCTTTCGTGCTTCGGTACGACTGAGAATCTCGCCTGCCGTGTCGCTTGATCAGGATCAGGGTCAGAGGCTGCACCTCAGCGACTCGCTAGAGACTGGCTCTGTTTCCGCGTTCCTTGAGCCACTGAGTTGTCCCCGCGATGAAGGCATATAGATACGTGGTGACAAAGGCCGCCGCGACGGGTAGGGCAGCAAACGGCGTCAGCCATGCCGCCACCAGCGCCACGTTGACCAGACCAGCCGCAGTGGCCGATTTCGCCTGTGCCCGTAGAAGGGCGGACATCTTGAAAGGGACCAGCATCGACACGGAATGCAACAAGAACACCGGTATCAGGACAAGCTCGGGGTCGAACCCCAGTATCTGAGCCAACAGCACAGCGAACAACAGATGGCGCATGAGTTCATTGGTCGGTGAACCGCTCCCTGTAGCCCACTCGGGCTCCAGCCGGGACGCTACCCGGAGGATGATCGATCCGGCGGCAACCGTACTGAGTAGGAAGACCACGCCGCCGAAATGTGCCCCGACTGCTAAGGCCAGGGCAACGTGGGCGACGGCATCGCAGACATTGTCGAGAGTGGCTCCGAATGGGCTACCGATGTCGAGCTTGGTGGCGAGGACACCGTCCAGGTCGTCCATGACATTGTTGAAAATGATCAACGGCAGCAGGTAGGCGTAGCCGTCGTCCAGGAACAGCAACACCATGGGTAGAACGCCGAGTATCGATGTGGCGTTGGCCAGATTCCGGTAAAAGAAGTTTTTCTGAAGCTTCCCTGTCGGATGGGTCAAGATGTACCTCTTCCTAGCACGAAGAAGTGATTTTCCAGCATCGGAAACGAGATCCCAAGGGCTCTGGCAAGGCGCATGAGCCAGGAATTACCCAGCCGCATTCCACCATAAGTCAACGGGCCGACGATCCGCAGCGCCTGGATACGGGCCGGGACGAACTCTTTCCATTGCTTGATCAGTTCACATGCCATTTGCAGGAGCATATAAGGCTCGTTTCGCTCGACGTGCCGGACCGTTAAGCCGCATCTTTCGAACAGGTCTCTGTACACCGACACGGACCGGTATACGACCGGATATTCACCCGCTCGTGTGACCGTCTCACCCCGAACGGTGGACTCGCGGCACAGGATAATTGAATTTGGCCCGAGACACGGAGCCAACCGCTGAAGCAGAGCAATCACGTCATCTTCGTCGAGGTACATGAGCAGGCCACCCAGAAAGACCAGATCATATTGGCCATCGAGTTCGAACGACAGCACGTCGCCGAGTACAGGGCGAACGTTGGGGTAAGCGGCGCATCGCTCTTTCAAGGCTTGATAGAATGTGCTGCTGCCCTCGACGGCGACTACCTGGGAGAATTGGCGCGCGAACTGCTCGGCCCAATGACCAATGCCGCTACCTAGGTCGAGCGCTACGCCATTCGGGTCCAGATCTTGGGTCAGTCGCTGAACGATTCGGGATTCTGCTCGGAACCGGAAATTTCCGGCGCTCTCTGGGAAACCAAAGCCGTCCATCATGTACGGCCCGAGGATCGAGGGCGGTACATCCGCCCAGTAACGATTGACGGATGCCCGGTTGATCTCAGGCAAGGATGGGAAGCGGCTCAACAGTGACTAGAGAGCGGCCGGGAACGTGCCGAGGAGCGCTAAATAGTTTCTCCGCTTCTCTCAAGTCCGCCAGAGTATCAATTTCATACCATCGATTCGAATCGAAGAGCACGGCATCGAACGCTAGCGAGCCATCGGCAACCATATCGGCAAACACCGCTTCATAATACTCACCGAGTCGCCCTTCCGAGATATAGTGGCTCAGCCGTTCCTCGACTGAGCTCCAAGTTTTCAACGACAGGCTGTAAAGGTTCACCGTCTTATAGCGGGACGCGTTACCCGTTGTGCCCCCGACGTGGAAACTCGCCACTCGCCTCTCGGTGGCATCAAGGCCTACCGTCGTTCCGCTCATCCAGGGAAGGACATTCGAAATTGCGATCTTGTCAGGGTGAAGCATGTCCGCCAGCATCGAGGCGTCGAACACCAGATCACTCTCCACCAACAGGAATGACTCCCGGATATGTTTCCGGGCTAACCAGAGAGAGTAGATATTATTGGTTGTCCGATAGTCGGGATTGTATACATAATCTATGCGCAGACTGCTGTTGTTCTTATGCAGAAACTCACGGATACGATCGCCTTGGTAACCGATAACGACCACCAGTCGCTTGATCCCCTGTGTACGCAGATTGTCCACGACTCGCGCTAAGATGGAACGTCCGGCGACTTCCGTGAGACACTTCGGCGCATCCGCAGTCATCGGCAGAAGACGGCTTCCTGTGCCAGCG
>SMUX01153110.1_pt1 | contig 15529 bp, 12 predicted proteins | sample 2456431 | NCBI WGS metagenome assembly SMUX01 (sample SAMN11095930, study PRJNA526329) | marine sediment metagenome | biome: Marine sediment; feature: Surficial sediment; material: Deep marine sediment; isolation source: Hadal surficial sediment | place: Pacific Ocean | collected 2014-11 | depth... | reverse complement strand
TATCATTGTAGACGGCGCGGGTGTCGGTTCGGCAATGGCGGCGAATAAGGTTCGCGGAATTCGTGCTGCATCGTGCCAGGATACCTACACTGCCAGGAATAGCCGCCTTCATAACAACGCCAATATCTTAACTCTCGGAAGCAGGTCGCTGGGGGTCGATGTCGCTAAAGAAATCGTAAAAGTCTGGCTTGAAACCCGTTTTGAAAGTGGTCGCCATAAAGCCCGGGTTGATAAAATTATGGCAATTGAAAAAAAAAATAAGGTTTGACCAACTGCTAATACTTCTTAGTCTGTTCGCCGCCTTAAGTAAGCAGGGACATCGAGATCACCGTTATTTTCCTTCTCCAAAGCTTCTTCTTTCACAAGTTCAATAGTTTCCGGTTCGTTCTCAGGTTCCGGTTTTTCATGAATGCGCTGATAAGTTGGTATGGCGAGATCTGACAGGGGGTTGTCTGAATATTCAAGGAATTTTTTTCTGCCATTGTTGAGTGAACTCAGTTTGCCATTATGATTAAATCCGGTTGCAATTACCGTAACTCGCATCTCTTCGTCTAACTGTTTATCGACGACTGCTCCAAAGATAATATTTGCTTCTGAACCAACGGCTTCTGAGATCACACTGGTGGCGTCGTTGACTTCATGCAACGTCATATTCTCCCCCCCGGTCACGTTAACCAGCACCCCTAGAGCGCCCTGAATGGAGACGTCTTCAAGGAGGGGGCTGGAGATGGCTTGCTGAGCTGCTTCTAAAGAACGGTTCTCACCGGAGGCAAACCCGGAACCCATCAACGCGTCGCCCATTTCCGACATGACTGTGCGCACATCCGCAAAGTCGAGGTTAATCAACCCGGGAATGGCAATTAAATCGGAGATACCCTTGGTCGCCTGCAGAAGCACGTCGTCGGCAATTTGAAAGGCGGAATTCAACGGCGTGTCTTTGGGCACAACGGACAGAAGTCTTTGGTTCGGTATCACGATGAGCGTATCTACACGGTCTTTTAATTCAGCGATTCCTTCTTGTGCGCGTTTCATTCGTTTCGGGCCTTCAAACATAAAAGGTTTGGTTACAATTCCAACTGTTAATGCGCCCAGATCTTTGGCAATTTCTGCAACAATTGGCGCGGCGCCGGTTCCGGTGCCGCCACCCATTCCGGCGGTTACAAAAATCATATCAGCATCGGACAATGCTTCAAAGACGGTTTCCCGGTCTTCTTCAATCGCTCTTCTTCCGGTTTCAGGGTTGGCACCGGCTCCGAGGCCTTTGGTTAATGCACAACCGACTTGTATGCGGGAGTTGGCCCGGCACATTTCGAGTGCTTGCAAATCGGTATTGATGGTTAAGAATTCAACGCCGCTTAATTTTGCCTCTATCATGCGGTTGATAGCATTGCCGCCTGCACCGCCAACGCCAACAACTTTCATTTTTGCTGTTGCGGAGTGGCTTTCGTCAAATGCAAATCTTAAGTTCATGGCTTTACTCCCATTTTGTTCAAAGAGTTCAAGTTGTTGTTTTGGGTTTCCCATTATCTCGAGCCAAAATTTTAAGCAATGTACCGACCGTTAAACCACTTGCGCATTCTCCCCATAATCCATGGAAACAAACCCTGTTCATTATCACCAAGAAATTCATCACCTTTGTGTTTGATTCCATAGTGAACCAGCCCGACGCCGGTTGCGTGAATGGGGCTTTGTGCTAAGTCGGTTAGACCGTTAAATTTATTTGGCACGCCCAATTTGACACTCATATCAAAAATTTCTTCTGCAAGTTCAACCGTACCCTCTAATAAAGAGCCGCCGCCAGTGAGGACCAAACCCGCAGTCATCAGATGAACATAGTTCGATTTCTTGATTTCGCGATGAGCCAGAGTCAGAATCTCCTCCATTCTCGGTTGGATAATATCGACGAGATAAGCTTTAGAGAGCCGTCTTTCCGGACGTCCGCCGACTCCGGGCACTTCGATTGTTTCATCACGGAAACCCGGTTTTCGAATTGCGCAGCCGTGCTGTATTTTTATGTTTTCCGCCTGGTCAACTGGTGTGCGCAGCCCAAGGGCCAGATCATTGGTGATACTTTTGCCGCCGAGACCAACTACGGCAGTGTGTCGAATACATTCCTCAAAAAACATGGCGATGTCTGTGGTGCCGCCGCCAAGGTCCATCACAATTACACCGAGTTCTTTTTCGTCTTCTCCCAAAACGGAATAGCTTGAGGCTAACGGCTCAAGCACCAAATCCATGGCCCGCATTCCCGCCCTGCTGATACTGCGGTAAATATTTTGGGCGGAAGTGATCGCCCCGGTGACAATATGGACCTCAACTTCTAAACGTACCCCGGACATACCGACAGGATCTTTGATTCCATGCTGGTCATCGACAATAAATTCTTGCGGCAAAATATGTAGAACTTCTCTATCAATCGGCAAGGCTACCGCCTTCGCCGCATCGATAACCCTTCTGATGTCAGCCGGGGTGATCTCATTATTGGGGCCAGCTACCGCAACGACTCCGCGGCCATTTATGCTGCGAATATGGTCGCCTGCGATTCCTGCAAAAACCTCATCGATCTGGACACCTGCCATGCGCTCGGCCTCTTCAATAGCTGCCTCAATAGAGCGAATGGTTTTTTCCAGGTTGACAACGACCCCCTTTCTTAACCCATCGGATGGACTGGTGCCGACGCCAATTATTGTTGGCTCAGGGGAGCCATTTATTTCTGCAATGATGGCAGCAATTTTGGTGGTTCCAATGTCCAATCCAGTTATATACTTTGACATTTCACACCTTCCTTTTTAAGACAATTAGGATAGGGTTAACTTTTCAAGAATTCCTTGACAATGACTTGATCTTTAAATCTTAAGTCGAAGTATTTGACTTTTAAGAGCTTGTTTTCACTTCTTAAAAGATTCAAAACCTTAATTAAATTTGCGCTTTTTTTTTGAAGATTATCGTTGCCACAAATGACCGGGATGGCTCCTTCGTTAAGATAAAAGTAAATGCCGGTATTTTCCGAGTAAGAAATTTCAGAAACTTCACTATATAGGGTAAAGTATTTTGCTTTGGTAAAGTTTAAAAAGTCGATGACTTGATTCAGCTTGCTATTTTCTTCCAAATTATTTTCAGGCAGTTTGATGTTTGAAATAATCGGATAGTCGAAAAAAAATTCAGTCCGGAACACCGGCATAGGTTGACCTTTTTCATCCAATGCAAGAAGCTCCGAGTTGTTTAAGATTGCAATCGGTTCCTTTTCGTGCACTTTAATGACCAGACTTGAAGGCAACCTGCGACTTACCGTTGCCCGCTGAATGAGCGGGTGCTGCTCCACTTGATTGGCGATTTTTTGGGTATCAAATTCAAGTAAACTCACCGACGGCTCGACTTTAACAAGGTTAAGCAGTTCGGATTTTTTAGCAAACCGGTTGCCCTCGATTTTAATATCTTTTAATGCAAACAATTCCTGTGCATTTAACCAGGTTGCGACTTTCAATAAAATCAGGAGTGAGGTTGTGACAATTAAAACTAAAATCCCTGCTCGTCTGGTTGGGAATGACCTTATTTTCCTAATTTTCTTCCCTATCTTTTTTGAGCTGTATTTTGAATAAACCATCATATCCCGAACCTCGAATGTTAACCTACGTTTTTGAGCGTGGGACCAATTTTAGCAGCGATATCTCCGGCTGCATTTGGTTTGGCTAATTGCTTTGCTGCTTTTGACATCGCCTCTCTTTTTTCCGGATTGTTTAAAAAACCTGAGATAGTGCTGACCAGCGTTTCTTCGTTCAGCGACTTTTCCAAAATCATAATTGCTGCGCCCGCCGTTTCTCGTGCTTTTGCATTAAACTCCTGGTGGCCGCCGGCAGAGTAGGGGTAAGGCACCAGAATGGCCGGCAGGCCGCAGATGGCTATTTCTGCCAAAGTAGTAGCCCCGGAACGGCAAAGTACAAGATCGGCAGTGGCGTATGCGGAAGCCATATCCTCTATAAACTCATGATTTGAGATGCGTTTGTCAGCGCCACATTTTTCGGCTACTATTTTAGAATCGTGAGGCCCGGTTGCCCAAAGGATTTGCAAATCTGGCAATGCCTTTAATTTCTCGATGCCGTTTAAGACGGCCTGATTAATTGCGTGTGCGCCCTGGCTTCCGCCAAACACAAACAATGTAAGCTTGTCTTCTTGAAGGTTGAATTTTTTTAAAGCCGTTTTTTTATTCACCTGGTTAAAGTCTCCTCGCACCGGGTTCCCGCTGACAAAAATTTCCGGCTGCCCTTTAAAATAGGGGATAGATTCTTCAAACATGACATGTACCTGACTGACCCATTTGCCGAGCAAGCGGTTTACCAATCCCGGATAACTGTTCTGTTCCTGAATCACCGTCGGGATGCGGAATGTGATCGCCATCATTAAAGCCGGACCGCTGACATATCCTCCGGTCCCGATGACCACGTCTGGTTTAAAGGTTAGAATCAAAAAAGCAGACTGCACCAAACTTACCAAAAGTCGGAGCGGAAAAATTAGATTCGCCAAACTCAATTTTCGCTGCAAGCCTCTCATCCAAATTTTCTTAAATTCATAAGGGTGCTTTGGCAGTACTTTGTTTTCGATGCCATAAGCTGTGCCCACAAACATTATCTTGCTTGACCAGCGTTTTTGGAATTCCTGCGCCAACGCGATACCCGGGTAAAGGTGGCCGCCGGTTCCTCCGCCCGCAATCATCACTTTGAGCACTTTCTTCTTGGACATTTCTAAAATCCTATTTTTCGGTGTGCCGTCTGATTTCTTACCGGAGAAAGTTTTTTTCTGTTTTGCTCGGCAATGTTTAACAAAATGCCGATTCCAAATAGATTGATAATTAACGCCGACCCGCCGTAACTTAAAAACGGCATCGGAATTCCGGTCGTAGGAAGCAGGTTGAGTACAACCGCCGAATTTGTAAACGCGTAAATCGCGATATTGAGAACAATTCCAAAAGCCAGCAGCTTACCTGGTTTTTCAGCGGTCATCATTGCGATTTTAACCCCAATTGAGACGAACGCAATCAAAAGAAAGAGTACGGCTAAAGTACCCAGGATTCCCATCTCTTCACCGACGATCGCATAAATGAAGTCGGTAAACGGGTCGGGAAGGAAATGATATTTTTGCCGGCTGCCGCCCAATCCCAGGCCGAAAAAGCCGCCGTTTCCCAACGAAATTAAAGACTGCTGTGTTTGCCAGTGCAATTCTTCACCTTTCAAAGACGCGATAAACTTCATTATGCGAGCCCATTGGTAGCCGTTCTGCAAAAAAATTATTAAAAAGAAAGCCGTCGAGATTATTGCCGGAATGAAAAAATGACGCAATTTTTCACCTGAAACGAAAACAAGTGTAATTGCAATAAACGAAATGAGAATAGCTGTTCCAGCGTCCGGTTGCAGCGTAATCGGCAGAACTATTAAAGCGATGACCCCAAGATGAAAAATAAACCTCTTGCTCGTGTCTGTTCTCATGAATTTGATTTGTCCCAGTGAGTGGCTCAGAAATAAAATGAGCGCTAATTTCGCTAAATCGGCCGGCTGAAACTGGAAAGAACCGAATGGGATCCATCGTTTGCTTCCCCTGACCGCCGCAACATCCGGAGAAACCAGAAGGTAGATTAAGGCGCCGAAGCTCACCAGCAAAAGCAAAGGAGATATTTTTAACCAAACAGTATAGTTTATTTTAGAAACGATCAGCATTAATAGGAGACCAAACAGTACTTTGTAGAAATGATTTTTTAAAAAGTAATGGCTGTCCTCGTAAATTTCCTGGGCTTTAAATGAGCTGGAGCTGTAAACCATAACCACGCCGATAACCAGCAGAACAAGGACGATGAGGAATAAAGTTGAATCGAGTTTTAAGTTTTGGTCTTTCATTGTTGCATTTAACGAATTTTAAATGTACTCAAACTAAACAAGACAAGCAGAATTGCGATTATCCAAAAACGCACTACCACAGTGGATTCAGACCAGCCACTCAATTCAAAGTGATGATGAATCGGCGCCATTTTAAACAGACGCTTCTTCGTCTGTTTGTAGTAGAGCACCTGGAAAATCACTGAAAGGGCCTCGGCTGCAAACACGCCGCCGATAATAATTAACAGGAGTTCTTTTTTTAACAAAATAGCCAATGTGCCGAGCGCACTTCCCAGCGCCAGCGAGCCAGTGTCACCCATAAATACCTGCGCCGGATGCGAATTGAACCAAAGGAATCCCAGCGATGCGCCAACCAATGCCGCACAATAAACGGTCAACTCGCCAGCGCCTGGCAGGTAAAGGATGTTTAGATAATCGCTGAAATCAGTACGGCCGGAAAAATAGGCGATGATTGCCCAGGCCAAACCCGAGATACCAACCAAACCGATTGCCAGACCATCCAACCCGTCGGTTAAGTTGACCGAGTTTGAGGTAGCAATAATCACAAAGATAACCATTGGAATATAAAAGACGCCGAAATCGATTTCATAGTCCTTGAAAAATGGCAGCGTACTTAAAGTACTGATGTCAGCAAACTGAGGCGCAAAGTAAATAACGCCCCCAACGATTGCTCCAAGCGTTAATTGTCCGAGGAGCTTGTATCGGGCAACCAGTCCCTTGGGAAGCTTTTTAACGACTTTAAGATAGTCGTCTATAAATCCCACGATGCCCATCCAAAGGGTCGCAAACAATATTAGCTGGACATAAATATTCAAGACCTGGGCCCAAAGCAGGGTAGGGATAATCACGGCGGCTAAGATGATCAGTCCGCCCATAGTGGGAGTGCCTGATTTTTGTAAGTGACTCTGGGGACCGTCCTTGCGAATTTCCTCTCTGATCTGTTTTTGCCGCAGTTTCTTGATGATGTAAGGCCCGACCACAAAACTGATAAACAGGGCAGTAATGGCTGCCGCGGCTGATCGAAACGTAATATACCGAAAGATATTAAATCCGGAGACAATCTCTTTTAACGGATAAAGTAGATAATAGAACATGACTTCAATATATTGTTGTTTGGATTAGATGAAGGTACTATATATTGTTATAAAAGTCAAGAAAAAATGGATTTAGGTGTTCCAGATTAAGCTCGGAAACTTCCGATCATTAAAGGCTGAACACCTTATTTTTCAAGTAAAGCCTCGACCACTTCTTCCATTTTCATTCCCCGCGATCCCTTTACTAAGATCGTTTCACTCTCTCTGGGTAACTCACTCAACTCACCAATGAGGGCTTCCTTATCCTCAAAATGTTTTGCGATTAGATTTTCTCCGGACTTTTTGGCCGCCAGTACAGCTTCGGCGGCGAGCTGTCCAAAAGCAAAAAACACATCAATGCCATAATTTTTTAGAGACTCGCCGATTTTTGCATGCTCTGAAAGCGCTAGTTCTCCCAATTCTAACATGTCCGCAAAGATAAAAATTTTTCTCCCGGAAGCCGGAATTGAGTGCAAGGTCTCCAAAGCTGCAAGAGTTGAGTCCGGGTTAGCGTTGTAAGTATCATTTAAAATAAGCATTTTTTTATGCTTTAAAACTTCCATGCGTTTGCCCGGCAGTTTAACATTTTGGAGGGCGGATTTCATCTGACTAAGCTCGATCCCGAATTCAGTGCCAACAGCAATCGCGGCAAGCGCGTTGATTAGATTATGATTTCCCAGGAAGTTGATTTTAATTTCTACTCCATCGACCTGCATGACTGGAAAGCCGTGTTCATTCGTTCCGGGCATTTCACCAGTCACATTTGCTTTTTTATTAAATCCGTAAGTCATGCTTTTTTTAAATTTTTGTGCGTGTTTTATAATCAACGGATCGTCAAGATTTATAAAGGGGGTGCCATTTGGTGAAAGGTATTCAAAAAGCTCCATTTTTGCCTTGGCAACTCCTTCCAAAGTTTTGAGAAACTCAAGGTGTCCACGTCCGATATTTGTAATCAAACCAAAATCCGGCTGCGCAATCTCGCAAAGCCGCGCAATTTCTCCGAAATGATTCATGCCCATTTCTATAACCAGGATTTTGTGGCTGTCATTCAGTTTGAAAAGCGTCAGCGGCACGCCAATGTGGTTGTTCAGATTGCCCTCGTTTTTGCAAACCTTACCGGCTTCCGATAAAACCGCCGCGACCATTTCTTTGGTCGTTGTCTTGCCGTTCGTGCCGGTCAGCCCAAGGACCGGAATGTTGAATTTGCTGCGATATTCGTTTGCGGATTCCTGCAACGCTTTAAGCGAATCATCAACAACAAAAATCGGGTAGCTTTCAAATCCAAGTTTGTTTTTTACCCACCATTTCGCCTCGACCACCGCTGCTTTTGCTTGTCTTTTAAATGCACTCAGCACAAAATCATGACCATCATGGTTTTCTCCGCGAAGCGCAAAGTAAACCTCATTAGGTTGAATTGTCCTCGAATCGATTGAGACTCCCGAGATCTGCTGGTGTAATTTTTCTTCAGACCCTCTGTAAGTAAATGAACAATTTCGAGTTCCTAAAAACCGATTTAAAGTTAGATCCATCATTCTGTTTTTTCATCAATCCCTCAATTTCACCTGCCCCAAAAAGGGAAGGCTTCCCTCTCCGAATGGGAGAGGGAAGGGTGAGGAGGTAGTTCAATTGAAAAGAGTCTCGATTTTATTTCTGGGCTTAAATTCCAGCATGCATCTGGCCCCGGCCTTGATTTTTTTCCCGGGCTCAGGATCCTGCCTGTAAACACGACCGCTGCCAAACACTTTAGCGCTCAAGCCTTTAATTGCCAATTCAGAGATGGCTCTGCGCATGGATAAACCGGTTAATTCCGGCATGATTACATATTCATTTTCATAGGAAAAATCTGATAGAGTTAAAATTATTTTCTGAAACTCACCCGAATCCGGGTCTGTCTGTAACTTTTGACTTTTGACAATTTGCCCGCTGCCGTTTGTTTGATATTGAATTTTCAAATTTTCTAAAATCTGCTTTGCTGTTTCTACTCTTCTGCCAGTTAAATCAGGAATTGCCTCGATACCCGGCTTTTGAATTTGTTTGGCAGGCGTTTCGTTAGGGGTTGGGTAAATCTTCAAAATGTGCTGAAGAATTTTTTTAAACGCCGGCGCAGCCACGTGCCCCCCGGAGTGAATAGGATAAGGTTCGTCAATTGCGACATAAATCAAATACTCCGGATGATCTGCCGGGTAAAAGCCGCCAAAAGAAGCGATATATTTTGTGTTGGAGTAACCGGACCCGCCATCGAGCGGCTTTTGTGCGGTGCCAGTTTTTCCTGCGACAGGTCCACTTGCAATCCGGGCTAAAGTGCCGGTGCCGTCTGCAACAACCTCTTTTAAAATTGAGGTCATTATTTGGGCTGTTTTCGCAGACATAACTCTACGGATGCTTTGGGGCCAAAACTCAGATACGGTTTCCTGGCTTTTATTTTTTATTGTTTTTATAATTACCGGCTTCATGAGTTTTCCACCGTTTGCAATTGCGCCGTAAGCCATGGCCATTTGCAGCGGAGTGACCGCGACTTCATGACCATAAGAAATTGCCAACAGCGAAAACCTCGACCACTCGGTCTGTTTATTTAAAATACCAGAGACTCCTCCCGGCAACTCGACTCCTGATTTAATGCCAAAGCCAAAATTTCTGGCAGCCTTGTACATTTTCTCTTTGCCGATTTCCTGGGCAATCTTAGCTGCACCAATATTGCTAGAATATTTAAAAACATTTTTAAAAGAAAGCCAGGAGCGACTCTCCGGGTCGTTTATGACTTCCCCAAATATTTTATATTTACCGTTTTCACAAAAAACAACGTCATCAAGTTTTTTAACTCCGTTTTCCAGAGCGGCCATCATGGTAACAATTTTAAAAGTTGAACCCGGTTCGAAAATATCCGTTATCGAGCGGATTCTCCAGGTTTCGGGGGAAGTTTTTCCCGCCTGATTTGCATCGAAACCAGGTTGAGAAGCCATCGCCAGAATTTCACCTGTGTGAGGGTTGGTCACAATAACACTGCCGCCTTTGGCGTTAAATCGGGAGACAGTTGCACTTAATTCTTCTTCGGCAATCGTTTGAATCACATGGTCAATGGTCAGGACAACATCGTCACCGCTTTTTTGGTTTTCGCTAGAGGAGCTAATCGGTAAGATTTTTTTGCCCCGGGCATCTTTTTGGAGAACGCTCCAGCCGTCCTCACCTCTCAAATGTTCATCAAATTGCAGTTCAACGCCGCTTAGTCCGTTTCCGTCGATGTCCACAAACCCGAGAACTTGCGCCAGTTTTTCCTTAAAAGGATACACTCTTTCAGTGGACTCAACGATACTGACTCCCTCCAGGTTCATTACCTTAATCATCGCCGCTTTCTTTTGATCAATTTTTCTTTCCAGTATAACAAATTTATTCCCTTTCTTAATTTTATTAACAATTTCCGATAAACTTTTCTTTAGAACCACCGCCAGCTTACGGCTTAATTTTTCAGGATCGCCAATCATTCGTTTGTCCACACCAATATCAAAAGAGGGATTACTCAGGGCGAGGGGTTTGTGATTCCGATCAAAAATTAGACCTCTTTGAGCTTTTTGCACGTGCCCTGCGACATACTGCTGTTCAGCCAACCTGGTGTATTTTTCGTGCCCGAAGACTTGGATTTGCACCAGGCGCAAAAATAGAACCCCCGCAACCAGGTATAAGCTAAGCTGTACAAAGCGAAACCTCCAGACCTTTTCCTTTTGCGGTAGTATCCTCGGCCTTTGGGTTCTGACCGCAGGATATTTATTTTTTCGATATTTGGATAATGTCTTCACTTGCAAGGAACTCCAAACCTAAATCCTGAGCTATTTTATATATTCTGCCGAAACTCGACAACCTGATTTTCTCTGTTTTTAGTTTTTTCTTTTCCGCCAGGTTTTGAGCCAAGACCGTCTCCAACCTTTGAATTTCAGCCAACTTCAAGTTTGTCTGGATCTTAAGCCACACAAACAGCAGCATCATGGCGAAAGTTAAAAGCAGAACTCGGACTTGCGGCCAAACCGAACGTTTTTTCTTCTTTTTTAAAACAACCCGGTTTTTGATAACCGGGATTTTTTTTGTCTTTGCCATTATACTCTCACGGAGCCGGGTCTGAGCGTAGCCTAAGGGCTTCACGCTCCTCGAGCATCTCTGCTGTTCTTAGCCGCGCACTACGGCTCCGCGGATTGCGCTGAACTTCTTCTTTCGACGGTTGAATCGATCGTTTGGTCAAAATTTTTAGTCTCCCGGGCTCGCCGCAGACGCAAATGGGCAAATCCGGGGGACAGACACAGCGCCTTGACTCTTGTTTGAAAAAATTCTTTACGATTCTATCTTCCAAAGAGTGATAGCTGATAACGACCAATCTGCCACCTGTGGTCAAATAATCTAACCCACTTTCTAAAGCTGCCTTCAGGTTTTCCAACTCTTCGTTCACCGCAATTCGAAGTGCTTGAAAAATTCTCGAAAGAGACTTTACCCGGTTCTGATAGGGGAGAACCACGCTGATGATTTCTCGCAAATCTGTGGTGGTTTCAATGACATTTTTTTCTCTTTCCCTTATGATAACCCGCGAGATAGCTCGATAGCGTCTTTCTTCGCCATACTTTTTGAAGATTTCACATAACTTTTCTTCGGAAAATGTGTTCGCGATTTCGTGTGCTGTGAGTTGTTGTTTTGAATTCATCCGCATGTCGAGTTTTCCTGAAGCACGATAGCTAAATCCCTTTTCGGCAGTGTCGATCTGATACGACGAGACACCTAGATCGAGCAGGATTCCATGTACGCGGTTTATTTTTAGTTTTTTCAGAACCTCCCCAAGATTTTTGAAATTCGCTTGTTCTACCAAAAAGTTTTTATGCTTTAAGCGTGTCCGACTAAAATGAATGGCATCATTGTCGAGATCTAAGGCGATGAGCCGACCGCTTTTGTTGATGTTCTTCAAAATTGCCTCGCTATGACCACCGCCGCCTAAGGTGCCATCCAAATAGATTCCGTTCTTCGCGGTGACGAGAAAGCTCAAAGCCTCTTCCTTTAAAACGGGTTCATGAAACACGAGCGAGACCACCTAAACCCGAATATCGAAATGCGAAATCCGAAACAATAATCAAATCCCAAAACGATTAACTTTTTTCAGAAACCCGGCCATTTTTTGTTTCGTATTTCGTGCTTAGGATTTCGAGTTTTATGTATTGTTAAATTCCAAATTCTTTAAACTCTTCCATCAGAGATTTCTCTTCGGGCCCTTGGGAAACCTGTTCGTACTTCAAAGGATTCCAGACCTGAATCGTATCAACAGAGCCGATAATCCTGGTTTTCTTTTTAATGCCGGCGTGAATGTAGTAGTCGGAGGGAATGTTCACTCTGCCTTGATTATCCAGAGAGGCTTCAGTCATGGTTTGGCCAATCAGGCGGCGGAGTCTGTTGGCGCTTTCACCGCTGTGGGGCAATTCTGAAATTTTATCGCCTATGCGTTCTTTCCATATATTATAAGGGTAAATGGTGATGCAGTTTTTCTGTTCTTTGGAAATAACAAATTCCGTTTGGTCTAACCGCTTCATGACTTTCCGAAACTTGGCCGGAATTTTCAACCGGTTGCTGCCGTCGATTGAATAGTCAAATATGCCGAGGAAATAAGCCATTAGAGGTTAATTTTAATAAGTTTAAGCGTTTAACCAATTCAACCCATTTTTGGTCCAAATTAAGCCATATTGACCCAATAATACTCAAAATGTTTCTTAATGTCAAGAGGAATTTTTGTTATTTGGATTTTTTTACTTTTGCCCGTTTTTTGAATGAGAAGTATCTTTCTCCAAAGTTTTGCTTGACAAAGTACCATTTTTTTAAAATATTTAAATCCCGCCGGAATTTCTTTTAAAATCAAAGGAGCTTTTCATGAAAAATCTACATTTTCTAAAAAGTTTGATCACATTTACTTCTTTGTTATGCTTGACCATTGGAATCTCTTTCCCCGAAGAAAAAGAAAAGCAGCCCGAAGACAAATGGACGCCGAAACTCAGCATGAAATACAAATCAATTCTAGGGACTGCAATGTCTCCCGACGGGAAATTGATCGCTTATGTAGTCAGAGAGCCGGTGATGGAAGAAGAGAAATCGGAGTACCTGAGCCATATCTGGGTTGTTTCATCAGATGGCAAATCAGATGTTCAGTACACACGCGGCGAAAAATCGGCCTCGAACCCTACTTTCTCTCCGGCTGGCAAACACCTCGCTTTTACATCCTCACGTACCAAGGAAAATCAAGTTTGGGTTATGCGAGTCATGGGCGGCGAAGCCGAGCAAGTGACAGACGCTAAAAGTGGAGTAGATTCGTACCAATGGTCGCCCGACGGAAAGTACATTGCTTATACAATGAAAGACCCCGACACTGAGGAAGAGGAGAAGGCGAAGAAAGAAAAAAAAGACGTCATTCTTGTCGATCAGAATTTTAAATACAATCATTTGTACAAAGTGCCTTTAGCGAGAAATTCAGAGGAGAAACGGCAGGCAAAGCGGTTAACCGCCGGTGAGTTTCACATCACGTCCTTCGACTGGTCACCTGATGGAAAAAACATCGTGTTTTCTCATCAAGCCGATCCGCGGATTAATACATCTCGAAGCGGTACTGATATTTCTGTTGTGCCTGCAGATAGCGGAGAGGTTAAACCTTTGGTCGCCAGACCAGGTGCTGACCGCAATCCTGAGTACTCGCCAGACGGCAAATGGATTGCTTTTATTTCACACGGCGGCCAGTCCGAAAATATCGGCCTTGGGGACCTGTATCTTGTTTCTGACGCTGGAGGTACACCTGAGAAGTTGACCGAAACACCCGACCGCAATATTCGCTCAATTGATTGGTCGAGCGATGGAAAACGCATTTTTGTAACTGAGTCCTTTCGAACCTCTCGTCATGTGTTTACCATTCCTGTAGACGGAAATGAGCTTGGTTTCATAACAAGCGGCGACGGTATTTTTAGTTCAGTTTCTTTTAATGACAAAACCAATCAGATGGCTGTTACTTATCAAAATTTGGCTTCGCCTGTTGAAGTTTATACCTCTCCAATTAAAGAAATAAACATGAAAAAGCTGACGGCAGTAAATTCAAATGTCCCCAGACCAAAGATGGCAAAAACCGAATTGATTAAGTGGAAATCGAAAGATGGTTTTGAGATAGAAGGCCTGTTAACGTATCCTGTCGATTATGAAAAGGGCCGCGCCTATCCATTGATTTTAAATGTTCACGGCGGGCCTGCGGGGGTTTACAGACAATCGTTCACTGGCAATCCTTCTATTTACATGATTCAATACTTCGCGCAACAAGGCTACGCAATTCTGCGCTCCAACCCGCGCGGCAGCACCGGCTATGGCAAGGATTTCCGCTATGCCAATTTCAAAGATTGGGGATTTGGCGATTACGGGGACATTATGTCCGGTGTCGATAAAGTCATCGATATGGGAGTTGGCCACCAGGACAGCCTTTGCTTGATGGGTTGGAGTTATGGCGGCTACATGACATCTTACGTGGTCACCAAGACCAACCGGTTTAAAGCAGCCAGCATGGGCGCAGGGTTACCAAACCTGGTCAGCATGGTTACTACCACCGACATTCCGGATTATTTAGTGGCCCATATGGGTGGAGAGCTCTGGGAGGATTACGAAACCTATGAAAAACATTCTGCGATTTACCGAATCAAAAATGTCACTACGCCAACACAGGTGATTCATGGCGCTAAAGATCTACGGGTTCCGTTTACGCAAGGCCAGGAATTTTACGTTGCACTTTCACGCCTTGGTGTGCCGACGGAAATGATTGTTTATCCCAGGACGCCACACGGTCCACGCGAGCCCAAATTTTTAATGGATGTCTCGGAGCGAATTCTGACTTGGTTTGAAAAGCATCTGGGAAGAGGTAAACCAACTGAATTGACTGCGAAGTAGTTCGTAGTTCAAGGTTGAGTTTGAAAACAACCAGCCTGAAGGCTGGACTACAAGCAAAAATCATGAGCCAAATAAAAACCACCAACCTCCGTTTTGAAGCAACCCAAAGCTCAGGGGAAGTCAGCGCGATTCTCATGCGGCCCGAAAATGCGCGCTGGCTTTTAGTTTTGGGGCACGGCGCAGGAACCGGTATGCGTCACAGTTTTATGGAGGTTGCGGCACAGCAACTCGCCCAAAATGGTATTGCGACGTTCCGCTACCAATTTCCATATATCGAGCAAGGCAAGAAAAGTCCAAACCCGCTACCCATTCTCATGAAAACAGTGCGTTCGGCTGTTGCGGCCGCTTCGAAAGCAACTGGCGACTTACCATTGGTTGTCGGCGGTAAATCTCTCGGCGGTCGTATGACGTCATCAACCGCTGCACAGGAACCGTTGCCGGGAGTGAGTGGTATTGTTTTTTTCGGCTTCCCTCTACATGCTCCGGGAAGGCCATCCAATGATCGAGCTGCGCATCTTTATGATGTCCACCTGCCAATGCTTTTTTTACAAGGCACCCGTGACAAATTTGCCGACCTTGAGTTTTTAAAACCGGTTTGTGATAAACTCGGTACGCAGGCCACTTTGCACACAATTGAAT
>SMUX01042370.1_pt1 | contig 15544 bp, 17 predicted proteins | sample 2456431 | NCBI WGS metagenome assembly SMUX01 (sample SAMN11095930, study PRJNA526329) | marine sediment metagenome | biome: Marine sediment; feature: Surficial sediment; material: Deep marine sediment; isolation source: Hadal surficial sediment | place: Pacific Ocean | collected 2014-11 | depth... | reverse complement strand
TTTTTTTGTTTGAAACTCGTAGAACAAAGTAGCTGTGTTCACCTTTAATGTTTGAATAAAATTCTCTTTTTCCAAAAACTTGATAGCCCATTTCTGCACAAACACGTGAAAAAATATTTGCACCGGTCTCTACTCCACTACCTTGCGGTCCACCAATTAACCATGTAAGGTCTACAGAGTTCACAGATGACAGATATTCTATATGATATTAATAATATCCCAAATTAAGTTTAGCCACCCGTTGCAGCATCAAATAAGGCACATTCACATTTGTCTCGTTCACCACAGTATGGACAAACACAAACACATTTTTCAATTGGGTTAGCACATTCTACACAAATTGCAAATTCTTCAATTTCTTCCGAATCCATATAGATTTTTTGAAATGAAATCTTATAAATGGTTTGAGGTTGCTTGCACCAACTAATGGTTAAAATGACTAGAAAAAACAAAATTCTTCTTACACGAAAATTACATGATTTTGCATTAAAGAGATTACGAAAAAAATACGCAATTGAAGTTCATTCTGGAAAAATTCCAATGCCAAAAAATAAGCTTATTGATAAAATTAGAGATAAAGACGGCCTGATTTGTTTTCCTTATGATGTCATTGACAAACAAGTAATTGATTCTGCAAAAAAGCTTAGAACTATTTGTACGTACAGTGTTGGATATGACCATATTGATATAAAATATGCAAAAAGAAAAAAAATTCGAATTGGTTACACGCCTAAAGTTCTAACTGAGGCTACTGCTGACCTAGCATTTACCTTAATTCTGGATTTATTACGAAGAGTGACTGAAGGAGACAGGATTATTCGAAAAGGGGGTTGGAAAGAAATCTACGGTGTGTATGATTATGTTGGAAATGATCTTGCGGGAAAAACATTAGGGATTCTTGGATTAGGAAGGATTGGAAAAGCTGTATCTAAAAGAGCAAACGCGTTTGGGGTGAAAATCATTTATCACAATAGAAAGCGGTTAGCACGAAAAATTGAGATTTCTACACATTCTAAATATGAATCACTAAATGGGTTGTTAAGAAAAAGTGATGTAGTTTCAATTCATGTTCCATATACAAAGCAAACGCATCAGTTAGTTGACATGAACTTTCTTAAGAAAATGAAAAATACTTCATTTCTTGTAAACACTGCTCGTGGAAATATAATTAAAGAAAAGGATCTTGTTTCAGCTCTAAGAAAAAAAATCATTGCAGGAGTAGCACTAGATGTTTTTGAAAACGAACCAATTGGAAAGAATCATCCATTTACAAAAATGCAGAATGTTGTGTTAGCACCGCATGTAGGAAGCTCTACAATCGAAACAAGAAAAAAGATGACAGAGCTTACTGTAAAAAATTTAGAGCTTGCTTTATCGGATAAAAAACCAATTTACACAGTTTAATATTAAGTAAATTCTATAGTTTCTTTTGAACCATATTTTGAAAATAAATCGTCATAGAGTTTTTTTCTATCTGATTTTAAATTCTTGTTTTCATCATACATTTTTGTAAAAAAGGCTCCAAGTATTCTTTCATCTTTTTCATCAAAAAACATAACACTAAAACTAGTTCGTTCAGGTTTGTCCTCCATAACAAATCTTGCTTTCTTGATGTTTTTAGCATTGATATGCATATGACATGGACCATCATTATCGCCAATTGTTATCCACTGATCTTTCTGTTTAATTCCAAGAGAATTACTCCTAATTTCGCTAACTGCGCCCTCACTTTTTACAATAAAAAGAATATCGTCTATTTTTAGTAAATCAGAAAGAATTTCTTTTAACATCTTGAGAAAGTTTCTTTTAGAAATTATTTCAATCTTTAATCAATTTGAATAATATCATCAGGATCTGCCCTAATGCAATCTGTTCCCACTGCTTTAAGTCCTGAAAAATTGACTTTTCCTTTTGGGATTTTGCCCTCATTTTGAAGGATTTTTACCTTCTCAGATACTGCTTGCTTATGTTTTTGGCATGTTACTCCAATCATGTATTCCTCATTCGCTACAACTACAGATATTACAAACTCTGGTGGATTAACGCATTGTTTTCCTTCTTTTTTTACTGAACATCTATCAGGTAGCAACAGGGAAAATTTTTTTTTAGGCGATATTAAGCTTGATTATTTAAATTTTAAATGTATTAGTGGAATTTCCCTTGAAGTATTTTCCTAGGCGTGGTTAATCACATCATCAAAATTCCAAAATGATTCTTTTTTCTTTAAAGCGTAATCAAGAAATCCCTTCTCTTGTAGCCTTTTTACAATAAATGCAGAATAAGCAGGCGCACCTGTTGCTCCTGGTGAATTATAATTTATGATATGATAAGAATTGTCATTTTCAAGCTCCATTACATCTAGTAAGAATTTTCCTTTAGGGGTGATTACAGGTGATCGTATACCAGCTGTTCCTCTTTTTGAAAAATATTCAGGTTTTACTTTTGGAATAAATTTCTGGACCCGATTTACCATTGCAGTTTTTGAAATAGAGCTCATCCATTCCTTTGAAACCATTTTCAAAAATTGAGAGTCATATAACAGCTTTAATGCATTTCCAGTAACAATTTCTTTTAGTTTTGTTATTGATGTGTTGATATCACCAAGATATCCATTGTAAGTTTCTGGACTTAAAACTGGAACTGCGTTTGGACCAATCTCAGTTTCCCCGTTTGCTTTCTTAATCCAGTGGGGATCTAAGAATGGATATCCTTTGAATTCTGCGACCGTATAGATGGTGGATTTTACTAAATCACGATATTGTGGTTCTGCGACCCAGTATTCGCCACGAAAATGTAAGTCTGAATATTCTTTTGCAAGATACATTGTTTGTGCAATGTCAAGTGCATTTCCACCAGCACAATTGATTACAAAATTAGATGTTATTTCAGAATTATCTTCAAACATTATTGTTGAGTTCCCATTGTTTGTTTTAATTGATTTTACATTACTGTTCAAAAGAAATTTTGTTCCATTTTTTTTAGAATCTTTACTAATTTCACGAGTAAATGCTCCAAAGTCTGTTGAAACTTCTCTATTACAAAAAACACCTGAGTGGCATTTTACATTTGGTTCTCTTTTCGCAATTTCTTTTCCATCTAAAAGTTCTAAATCTCCTTTTGGAATTCCATTAATGTCTCCCCATTCCATAAATTCCTCAAGGCTTTTGTACTGCTCATCGTTGAATCCAATTTCATAAACACCAGTTTTTAGCCATGGGATGTTTCTATCTTTTGCTAGGTTTTCCCACATTGAGTATGAAATGATTGCAGATTTTGCCAAAATCCCCTTTGTTTCTGGATTTAGGTAAAATGGTGAATGTACTACAGCAGTGTTTCTGCTGCTTGCATGCATTGCAACATCGGATTCTTTCTCTATTACACAAATTTTCAGATCATATAATGCTGAAATCCAATAAGAAATACTGGTGCCAAGTATTCCTCCCCCAATTATTGCGACATCAAATTTGGTCAATAACAAGTTATTGACATTTGAACATTAAATGATTGTGTAAAGCGCCGGGAGAGTGAGTCAAACGCAACTGTTTAGAGCCCTTCATTCTGGTTCGTTTTCATGAGGTAAATTTTCATCTTTGTGTACCGATTTGAAATGTCTCTTGAGGAAGAAGGTGGGAACAATTTTCGTCTATCGGAGTCCTAGAAAACCCCAAGGAAAGTTGCATCTAATCAGTACAAAATCGGACTACAAAAAAGCTTGAACAATATATCTTAACACTGCGTTTTTTATTGAATAACCAAAATATTAGTCAGTAATAGCAGATTTCATCAAAGAATTAAATTGATGTTCTTCTGAATCATGTTTTTTAAAGTCAAACTGATATACATCTCCATTATTCACAAAAATTGTAGCTTAATCATAAGTTGGTAATCATACTAAGATTACACGAATTATTGAATTAAAATAAAACTATACTTTTCACGTGAGTGTAAAATGTATCGTCTTATCTATATCCCCCGCATTCAATTTTTCAAAAAATTATTTTTGTAATTTTTTGATTGTATTAATTAGATGATCTCTTCTAATTTCTTCAGTTAAAACTGCTCTTGCATCTTCTATTAGAATCCTATTTACATCTAATTTCCTTCTTGCTTCTTTTAGTATCTTATCATGTATGGCAAAGGGATACAGATGAAGATACAAATTTTCCATGATTTCAAAAAATCTTGCGGCCTCTTTAGATTTACCAACTCGAATATTATCAAAAATAAGTCTTTTTAATTCACCTATACAATCTAAGAGCCCAAGTACATAGGATTCGTTTGAAACAGAGATGGTTTTATGATCTGGTATATTCTTTTTTTCCACAATAGCTAACAATGCATTTGCTTCAACGAATTCTTGTTCTGGTGTTACTAAATAGCGTTGTAATTCTCCTGTTGCTTTTTTCCTGAATGATTTTAACAAATTTCGTGCTCGCTGAATCTTTGCTTTAGCGATTTTACGATCTCCTTTGTGAATGTTAATGATGGCATGACTACACAAAATTGTAACCTCTCGGGTATTTTTTATGAGATATTCTCTAGAATCCTGTAAAACAGATAAAGATTTTGAAATACTGCCAAGAGATGATTTCACATTTTTTAATGACATGATTTTATTGATTTGACACCAAGATAAAGCCGTTTGCCAAAGCTCTTATTTGATGTTCATTTTTTGAATAAATCATGGAAATTTCTGTAAAACAAATGATGCAAATAGAAAACAATGGTCACCAAATGGGATTTTTGAAAAAATTCATGATGGAAAATGCAGGAGCTGCTGCAGTAAAGAATTTAGTAAAAAAATTCGAGGATATTTCAAAAAAGAGTGTAATCATATTTGCAGGATTAGGTAATAACGGAGGTGATGGACTCGTCATGGCTCGTCATCTATCTGGATATGGAATATCTATAACTGTAGTTATGCTTGGAGAGCCAGAAAAAATAAAGACTGAGGAAAGTCAATGGAATTGGAAACTCTTAGAAAAAATGCCTTCTGTGAAGCTAATTACTGGAACAAATACAAATTTTGACTACGAGCCAGATATAATTATTGATGCAATTCTTGGAACGGGGATTTCAGGACAAATTAGAGAACCGTATGCATCTGCAATAAATTTCATGAATAATTCTAATGCTTTCAAATTCGCAGTTGATGTTCCATCTGGTCTAGATCCTGACACAGGCGATACGGCAAGCATAGTTGTAAAAGCTAATCTAACTGTAACATTTCACAAGATGAAAAAAGGAATACCCAAGAGAAATGATCTGTGTGGAAAAATTATTGTTGAAAAAATTGGAATTCCTCCAGAAGCAGAGGAAGGCGTACTATGAAAGTACATCAAATACAAGTAGGAGGCATGCAAAATTTTTCGTATATTTTAGAAGATGAAGAGACTGAAGAAGCCATAATTATTGATCCATCATGGGATCTGGAAAACATTGAACAGATAATAAAACGAAATGACTTGAAGGTAAAATACATTGTAAATACACATCACCACTTTGATCATACCTTGGGAAATGAAGCAATGACAAAATTGACAGGTGCCAAAATAATACAACATGAAGCATCTGAACTAAAACATGATTTGACTGTAACGGATGGAGATAAAATAACATTTGGCGATTCAGAACTTTCAATCATTCACACTCCGGGCCATTCCAAAGATGGTATTTGTTTAGTTGGCGATGCTAAGATTTTTTCTGGTGATACACTTTTTGTTGGAAATTGCGGTCGTGTTGATTTGCCTGGAGGAAGTTCAAAGGAGCTTTATCATAGTTTGTTTGAAATCATTTCCAATTTAGATGATAATTTAGTTCTGTATCCAGGTCATAACTACGGCCCCACACCAACATCAACATTAAGGAAAGAAAAAGCGACCAATTTTGTAATGCAAAAAAGAACTGAACAAGAATTCACTGCAATAATTGGATAGTGAAAAATTGATGTATGACATTGAAATATTAGGAAATTCTGAAAAAGGAAAAAATTTCATCGATAGAATAGAAAAAAAGGATTTTCTCTTTTCATTTGTCATTTCATATACAGCAACCTGTGAAATTCCTGGAATAACAATAGCAGGCGTAGATCAGGAATCTATAAAATACACTCCTGCGGCTGACGCTGAATTTCTCCATTATGGATTCTGTAAAAGCATTGAGAAAATTCCGATGACTCCAGATGGAAAGCCAACTCCTGCTCTACTAACTAAAGTGGCATTAGAATCAGCAAGTATTCCTCACGTAATAATTAATGCAGGAAGCAAAATCACCCCTCAGCTTCCATATTTCCATATTGATATAGAGTCTGGCAAAAATATTGCACAATCTCCTGCACTTGAAAATTCGTCTGTAGTTCGGGCAGTTGATTACGGTAGAATCATTGGAAGAACATTGGCATCTTTAACAAATTGTTTATTGATTGGTGAAAGCATTCCAGGAGGCACTACAACTGCTTTAGCTGTGATGAGAAAATTAGGATTGGATGCGATGGTAAGCTCCAGTATTCCAAACAATCCTGTAGAATTAAAAAATAGGGTTGTGGAAAGTGCATCAAAAAGATTTGATTCTGACGATCCTTTTGTTATTGTATCAAACTTAGGTGATCCTATGATTCCTGTAATTGCAGGAATGTTAAGTTCTGCATCTGAAATCACAAACGTCTTACTTTCAGGAGGAACACAGATGGCTGCAGTTCTAGCCTTTGGGAAAAAGATTGGATTTAATGAAAACAATACGGCAATTGGAACTACTTGTTACATTACAAACGATAAAACAGCTAACTTTCAACAAATTGTGGCTCAAGTTTCGGATATACCTATATTAACTGTAAATCCAAAATTAGAAATTTCAAAATTTGAGGGGATTAGAGCATATTCACAAGGTTTTGCAAAAGAAGGAGCTGGTGCAGGTGGTAGCATCATTGCTTCGATTTTAAAAACAGGAACAAACTCGCAAACATTACTAGAATTAATTGAAAAGGAATATCAGAGAATATTTACTTGACTGTAACTGATTTAGCAAGATTTCTTGGATAATCAGGATCAGTATCTTTTTCAATTGCAGAATAATATGCTAATAATTGAATCGGAATAATTTCTATTATTGGATACATTGGTTCATCAATCTTTGGAATTTGAATCCAATGATCATAAATTTCATTATTCTTGTTAGACACTCCAATTATTTTGGCACCACGAGATTTAATTTCATGTGCGTTAGTAATGGTATCAGTATATGTTGAATCATCAGGATTAATTATGATTACATACACATTTGAATCCATTAGTGCCAAAGGACCATGTTTAAGTTCTCCTCCAGCAATTCCTTCAGCATGAATATAGGTTAGCTCCTTTAACTTGAGAGCAGCCTCCATTGCAATTGGATAATGAACCCCCCTTCCTATTACGTAAATGTCAGATACTTGTTTCAATTCTTTAGCAATTGCTTGGATTTTTGAGTGATTAGTAAGAACCTTTGAAATTGCTTCAGAAATTTTGTTGAAATCAATTCCCATACAACCTTCACATAACTTCTCTGTGATTTTGTAGATAATTGCAAGTTCTGCAGTAAAGCTCTTAGTGGCAGCTACCCCTATCTCTGGTCCACAACCCATTCTAATTACCAAGGAAGATTCTTGTACAAGAGAGGAAAGAGATGAATTCACAATTGAAAGAATCTTTGCAGTTTGTTGTTTTGCAATATTTACTGCTTCTAAAACATCAGCACTTTCTCCACTTTGAGAAAGTACAATCAAGATTGAATTGGGCTCGATTGATTCAGGAATGGATAGGATCTCACTGGAGATTAAAGGCTCAACCTTAACTTTGGCATACTTTGACATTAGGTTTTTTGCTAAAAGAGCAGCATTGAAACTTGTTCCACTTCCCGTAAAATACACATTCTTTGCATGTTTTATGAAATCAACCATATTTTCTAATGCTTCAAGGGTATCTTCACCAGCTTTTAGTATGGTATCTGGTTGTTCTGATATCTCTTTCAGAGTAAAATGTGCATAATCACCCTTGTTTACGTCAGCAAATTCCTTTGCTACTTTTGTAATTGGTTTTTTAAGTTTGGTCCCATCGAAGCTAAAAATTTTTAGATCCGACGAGTCAATAATCATAATGTTGCCATTATCTAAGTATATTGCATCATCAGTGTTCTCAATAAACCCCAACACATCACTTGATATGAAATAAGAATTCTTTCCAATGCCAATGATAAGAGGTTCATGAAATCTAGCAGCAACTAAGGTTCCATCATCAAACATAACAACAAAAGCAAAATGACCTTTTAATTGAGAAACAGTTTTTAAAATTGATTTTTTTACATCAGAATATTTTGATAAATTCTGTTGAATTAAATTTACAATTACTTCGGTATCAGTTTCGCTTTTGAATGTAAAACCATTTTTTTGCAAATTTTCTTTTAATTCAGTAAAATTTTCAATCACCCCATTATGCACTATAGTAATTTTGCCTGAATTGCTAGAGTGAGGATGTGCGTTTTCATCAGTTACTTTTCCATGAGTGGCCCATCTGGTATGACCAATTCCTATATTTCCTGGCAAGTTGGAAAGTTTCAGTGATTCATTTACTTCAGCTACTTTACCAATGCCTTTTTTTACATATATTTGATTCTCTGATTTTGTTGCAACGCCTACACTATCATAACCTCTATACTCCATCCGTTTAAGAGCCTTGACTATAATTGGTGCCGCAATTTCTTTGCCATAATAGCCGATTATTGAACACATATCTTTTCTATCTCAGGATTTGTAATATTTAGAGATAAGCTTAATTTTATAATTAATCAGTGGAAGTATTTTCAACCTTTGCTTCAACGCCAACTTCAGTCTTGATTACAGTTGATTGTTCTCCTGATTCTGTAACCCCGCTATCTTCAGAAATAGGTTCAGTTTTTGACTCTAATTTTGATAAAAGTTCCTTTAATGAAGATTCGGGCGCTATACGAATATTTTTTTCCTCTTCAGTTGTAACAATGTACGAAGGGATGTTAACTATCCTATTTCCAATAATTATATGTCCATGAACTACTGATTGCCTTGCTTGATATGGTGTTCGAAAACCAAATTTTTTTAGAACTATCGTTTGCAATCTACGTGATAACAAGTCTGTAACTTGAAGATTTAACACATCATCGAGAGTGGAATTTTCTTCCACCAATCCAATTTTTGTTAATGATTTCATAAGTACTGGTTCTTTTTCCTCTCTAACTTCTTGTCTCAATGCAAGTAAAGAACGAGCTTGTTTTCTAACTCGAGAAAGCTCTGTGTGAGCTTTCCATAACTCCCTTTTTGTTTTCAGTCCAAAAGTACCGAGAGTTTTGAGCTCCTCCATTTTTAATTCATAGTTAAATGGACGCTTTGGTTTTCTCCAAACTCTTCTTGGATTTTTAGGATCTCCCATTTATTGTCCCTACTTTTTATTATCTGCCTTCTTTCCTGCAGCTGAATCCCCCTTCTTATCTGCAGTCTTAGCTTTACCCTCAGCAGCTGGAGCTTTACCCTCAGCAGCTGGAGCTTTACCCTCAGCAGCTGGAGCTTTACCCTCAGCAGCTGGAGCTTTACCCTCAGCAGCTGGAGCTTTACCCTCAGCCTTTGCAGGTAAAATTTTTCCTCCTTTAGCTACTCCAACAGCTCCTCCTTTTCGTCCAGTAGTCCTAGTTCTTTGTCCTCTAACCTTCAATCCATACATATGGCGAAATCCTCTCCAACTATTTGTAGCCTTTTCTCTTTCAATATCATTTCTTACTGTAAATGCAATATCTGAAGTAATCAAATGCTTATCCTCGCCCGTTTGGATATCCTTTCTTCTGTTGAGAAACCATGTTGGAAAATTTACTTCTAAGGGATTTTTTAGAATTTTTTCAATTGATTGAACCTGTGAATCTGTAAGATAACCAATGTTAGTGTTTGGATTAATTTTAAGAGAATCTAAAATCGCATTTGCAAAATTATAACCAATTCCTCTAACTTGAGTGAGACCAATGAGGGTCTTCTTGTCTCCAGGTATGTCGCTTCCTACTATCCTAACTATGTATCTATATTCCTGAGTAGTCAAGTATGCAAAATTCAAAGTTACCCCGATAAAAACCCTGCTAGAATTTTGGACTTGATAGTTTAAAATAGTTAAACCAGTGGCAATATTATAAATCACATCAAAACGAAATCAAGTATATGTCTGAAAACTACGAAAATATTGTAGAAAGGAGTTATAATTCTGTTCCAAAATATACCGAAGTACAAGCAGGAGTACCTGAAGATTATAATGATGTTAAGACACTTGGAGATCTTTTAGAAATTAATTTTAAACTCGTCCATGTGAAAGAACAACTTCGTAAAAATTTAATTTCTAAAATTGAAAGAGGCGAATCAAAATATCCTGAAATTATTGGATATGAAGATGATGTTATACCATCTCTTGACAGAGCAATTCTTTCCAGACACGACATTTTCTTAATAGGACAGATAGGCCAAGGAAAAACAAAACTCATTCAAACAATTGCTGAAAATCTTCTATCTCCGATCCCAATCATTCAACATAGTATAACAAATGATTGCCCCATGGATTTACCAAAAAAAGAACTTGTTTCACTTTTAGAAGGAAAAACCGTACAAGCCAAAAACCCAAAATTCTATGTTGATCCCGAAAGTGCAGAAAAAATCCGTGAAAGCAAACTAGAAACTCCGATTGAGTGGATAGATGGAAAAGATAGATACAAGTATGTTCTCGCAACACCTGACATCTCTGTAAAAGATCTAGTTGGTTACATTGATGCAGTGAAGGTAGCAAAGAAGGGAATCGAAATGTACAAAATCGAATCATATTCTCCTGGCCAATTAATGCAAGCAAAGCATGGTATTTTTTGCATTGATGAATTACCAGTACTTGATCCTAGAAAACAGGTTGCATTACTTTCTGTTTTACAAGAAGGCTATTATACTACCGGTTCCTACCCGGTAATCTTTGAACCAAAAACAGTTTTTTTTGCAACAGCTAATCCAATTGACTACACCCACTCGGGAAAAGTTATAGAACCATTGTATGACAGACTAAAAAGCCACATCTATACTCACTATCCTAACACCATTGAAGATGAAATAATAATCATTATTCAAGAAGCAAATATTTCAAAATCATTGATCTTGTCTCCATTATTGAAAACTTTGGCAAAGGTAGTACAAAAAACTAGAAATTCTACACAAATAAACCAAGAAACCGGAGTCAGCGTAAGACTAGGGATTCATGGACTTGAATTATTGGTAGGTGAAGCTGAAAGGACAAGAGCTTTGCCTAACAAAATTTTATCGGTACCACGAATTTCTGACATGCATTGTCTAAATCAAGTAGTTAAATTCCAGCTTTCAGAACTAGATGATACTGTAAAGAATCGTGAGAAAGTTTTTGATAAGTTTTTAAAAGAATCAATAAAAGAAACCTGCCTAGAATATTTGGAAGACATCGATAACACAACACTTGAATCAATTAAGCAGGAATTTGGCGAAAATACATTTCAAGTGTCTCAAAATTTAATTTGGAAAAATGGTGAGACATCATATAGTAAACAACTTGGAAATTTTTCGAAACTTAAGAAGATAGTTGAATCAAAACTAAACATAATTCAATTATCTCAAAATGCTTTGAAGCAACAATTAGAACTTTTTAAAATTGACACCAAATATGTAGAGCTAACAAAACAACCTGAAAACGAATTACTATCTGCTCTAACAGAAATCATTCTTGAAGGTCTGTGTTGGACAAATCCAAAGGTTTTAGATAAAAATGAGGTTGGATATGGTCCTGCTTGACACAAACAATTTTGTTTATTTTGTACACAAAAAAGATAAAGAAAAATCAAAATCAGAAAGTCAGTTATCAGACAAACAAATTGAACAGATTTTAGAGGTATTAGCAAACCAGGCTGTTAAAGATAAGACACCTACTATGGAAGAACTTGAATCAATTTTACAAAATTTAAACAAACCAAAAAACGAACAAGAATCCAAAATCAAAACTCAAGATATTGATCCTGATGAAGGTTCCTCAATCATAAAATTGGAATCAATTTTTCAAGATTTAAGCAAATCAAAAAATGAACAAGAATCCAAAATCGAAACTCAAAATATTGATTTTGAGAAAGGCTCTTATCCAATCACAAAACTTTTACAAGAAAAAGGATATCTTCGAGATAAAAAAAATTGGTTAACAAATAAGGGCTTTTTGGAAATTGGAAGTAAAATACTTGATGGAGTTATGAAAGATTTAACCATGGATGATTCAGGCTCCCATAACACAAGCTATTCAGGGGAGGGAGATGTATTGATGGATAGTACAAAAAAATTTGAGCTTGGAAATGATATTAAATTTCTAAATGTTCCACATACAATTCTAAATTCAATACAACGAATTTCCAAACATAAAACAAAAATTGATTTTCCAATTTCTTTAGAACTGGATGACCTTGAAGAATTTGAAACATTTGAAGATGTTAAAGTGGCAGTTGTTTATTGTATCGATTTAAGCTCCACCATGAAGAAATTACTTGGGAAAAACGGAAAGAGTAGAATTGAAGCAGCAAAAAAAGCGTTATGGAGCCTTTATGTGCTTAACAAAAAATATTTTCCCGAAGATTCCATTTTTGTTGTAGGCTTTGGAACATTGGCATCAATAGTAAATAATTATGACATTCCATTTCTAAAAACATATGACGCTCATGAGGCTTTTTTACACTATACAAATTATCAAGCCGCATTAAGATTAGCAAGAAAAATTTTACAAAAAAATACAGCTCAAAATAAGAGGATAGTTTTGATTACTGATGGTCAGCCAAGTGCCTGTTTTGTTGAAAACGAGCAACAAAAAAATGAAATCATTTCCGAAAAACCTTATTGGCATTTCTATGAGCCAGATACTTCAATACTATCAAAGGTAAAGAAGGAACGAAATATGACTCTTGATTTTGATCCTCGAAGACAAGTTTACCTTAGCTATAGATACAAGAGAGTGGATCCAAAGATACACAACAGAACCCTCATTGAAGCAAAAAAATGTCTTCGAGAAGATATCAAAATAGATACAATTGTAATAAGTGATGAAGAAGAGCTTTTGGAATATGTACAAGGACTTGAAAAAGAGCTCAGGGGTAAAGCCTATCATATTAACCAAGAAAATATGGACAGGGTACTAGTTCATGATTATCTTTCAAATACGCGAAAGGTTTTAAGTACAAAACAAAACTGGTAATCTAAATTGGAAGACTCTTTTGACAAAGAAAAAATATTAGAATGTATGTTTGATCCAATTACCTCAGAAATTCTTGCAGAATTAGAAAACGAAGGCAAAGAGTCTTCATATCTTTCTCAAAAATCAGGCGTTTCTGAAGAAGAGGTAAAAAAACATCTTTCATATTTGTTAGATCATGGATTTGTTGAAGAAAAAATAGAAAATGGAAAAATTATGTTTTCAGCTAATGGGGAAAAACTAGCCAAAATCATTGAACATGAAGGGAATTTTGATACGGCTATTGATGGTCTTACTAAAATGGATAGCTACCTTAACTGACATCATTTTTTTGTCTATTTTTTATTACAAATACTCCTAATCCAACCATCCCCATCATCCCCACAATTAGCATGTAAACTCCAGTATAACTGAGAGAAATAATGCCTTTGTCAGGCAAGTAGCTTAATACTCCAATTATTACTGTTTCTTCAGGACCAGAATTCTCTACAACAAGTATGTATGTTCCACTTGTTAAAATTTCAAATCTGTCTTCAAATTTTTCAGATTCTAGAGTTTTTGAAACAATTTGACTACCAGATGGGTCAAAAATTTTTGCATGAATGGAATTTTCATCAAAATTCATTGTTTGAACAAAATATAACCCAATTTTACTAACTGATGGATAAAGTTCTGCATCCACTTGAAGGGAATCACCTGAAATAATACTGGACTGTTCAGTTACAAGATCTTTAGTAATTATCAGTGAACTATAGTATGAAAGTGCAATCCCTATAGGAATTAACACCCCCACAATCAACAAAAGAATTACTGATTTTTGCACATTTGGTTTTTTATATGCCGTTAGTTAAAACTTGAGATTGATCCTGAAGCTGAAATGTATTTGATAGTAATTTTTGGTCAAAGAAGTTATAATCATAGTATAATGGAGTCAAATTTTCTTTCGCTGAATACATAAATACTCTCGGGCGTTTGTAGAATCCAGAAAATGATGCGTTTCGGGAACCTAGCATTAATACTACTCTCTCTTTCAATATTCTCATACGGCTTTACAGGATTTACATTTGCTCAACAACCATCTGATTGTGGCCCCAACCAAGTTTTCCAACTGGGCGTATGCCAAGATATTGATGAATCCAGTATAGCACCTTTTATTATAGAAACCGATCAGTCCTCCTACAATGACGATGATACAATTAGAATTTCTGGAATAATTACAAGTCTAAATGAAAACTTTGCACAAGCAGTTACTTTGGTTATATTGGATCCAAGTGGAAATATTGTCACTGTAGATCAAATAATCCCAGATTCTTCTGGAGCATTTTCAACTTCTGTGAAAGCTGGCGGATTAATGAAAATAACTGGAGATTATGTAATAAAAGCTCAATATGGAGCACAAAAAACAACGATTACATTTTCATTTACTGCTTCAGGATTTACTCCCCCACCCCCTCCAGAGTCTGAACCCGAACCAGAGCCTGAGCCTGAGCCTGAACCAGAGCCTGAGCCTGAACCAGAGCCTGAGCCTGAACCAGAGCCTGTGTGTGGACCGGGAACTCATGAAGAAAATGGAGTATGCGTTCCTGATCAAAGAGGCGGAGGCTGTCTTATTGCAACAGCAACATTTGGTTCTGAACTTGCACCACAAGTTCAGTTTCTAAGAGAAGTTAGAGACAAGACAGTTCTTAGCACATCATCAGGTTCAGCATTTATGACATCATTCAATGAATTCTATTATTCATTCTCACCAACAATTGCTGACTGGGAAAGACAGAATCCTGCATTTAAGGAAGCTGTGAAATTGTTCATCACGCCGATGGTTTCTTCACTCTCAATTATGGCCTTGGCAGACAGTGGTTCAGAGAATGAAGTTTTGGCATTTGGAATATCAGTAATTGCACTTAATGTGGGATTGTACATTGTAGCTCCAACTGCATTTGCATACAAAGTGCATAAACACTATAAATCCAGAAAATAAAACTAATTCATTCCCTGTAACTTATTATATTCAAAAAAAACTCATTAATGATAATGCGCATAGAATATGAAGAATTTGAAACTATAGAAGAAATATTCCTTTACATGTCATCCGCAGCTCCTCCAATGAAAAATACCATGCCAATAAATTCTTACAAAGGATATGTAATGTCATTTATTCCCTTAAGTCCTATATCGGGAGATGTTTATTTGATGATTTATGCTAAAGGATCTCTAGACAATGGAATATACGAATTCGATATTAATTCAAAAACCTACAAAAAAGTTGAATCAATAGAAAG